>Ga0209425_10003369_pt1 | contig 16950 bp, 12 predicted proteins | sample COG_05_FD_184749 | JGI IMG/M metagenome (GOLD analysis project Ga0209425, IMG submission 184749) | Pelagic Microbial community sample from North Sea - COGITO 998_met_05 (SPAdes) (version 2) | ecosystem: Environmental > Aquatic > Marine > Neritic zone/Coastal water | place: Helgoland, sampling...
CGGCGGAGCGAAAGAAGAAGCGGCTGGAGATCATCGCGATGAATAAAAAGTACGAGGCGAAGATGGCGGAGACGTTCAAGCGGCAGGATGAGGAGATGAAGAAACGCGTCGCGGAGTTCAAGGCTCACGCGGCGGCTGACGCGAAAGTACAGGCGGCGCACGCGGAAAAGACGATGAAGTCGCTGCAAAAGGCGCTCAGCGGCGAGCACGTCAAGGCGTTCAAGGAGGATATACTGAGCAAACGGCGAGGGGAGGGAGTCGACGTGGGGGAGGAGGAAGGCGGCGCCGCGGGTGATGAAAACGTCGAGGCGTAAGAAGGGAATCATTCTCGCAATTCCATTCGATTCATTCATTCCAATCGTTCGTTCGTGTGTTCACTCCCCCCCCTCTCTTTCAGATGCCCGCTTCACTCGTCTTCGAGGAGCCTGCGCACCAGCCGCGTCGCGCGCCCGCCCCGCTCGCCCTCCGCCTCCGCGGCGGCGACCGCGGCGGCGACGGCTGGCCTCCCGAGCATCGAGTGGAGCGCCGCGCCATCCGCTGAAAACACAGCTGTGCGGCTGAGCGGCGTCGCGGGCGCCGACGCCGTTCCGTTGACGACGAGCGCGCGCATCACCGCGCTGCTACTCTCGCCCAGCTCCGCCAGTTCCCTCGCCGCGGACTTGAACGGGTACGCGAACGACACGTCGGCGGCATCGTCGTCGTCGTTTCCCGCGGCGCTTTCACCTTCGTCGTTTAGCCGCACAGCTGTGTTTTCCCCCTCGGATGCTCCTGAGAGATCGTCGTTACCCCCCCAGTCGTCGCCGCCGATGCCGCCGAGCGCCGCGGCGACGGACGCGAGGTCGATCCCGCGCACCGCGTGCTGCGTCCGCTCCATCTCCCGCGCGGCGGCGATGTTTCCCGCATCGCCCGCGCGCCTCCCTTCGCCGTCGACACTCTCGTCGAAGGCGTTCTCGACGGCTCTGGCTCGGATCTCCGTGTTGGGTGCGGTGAGTGAGACGTTCGTTGACGGGGGCTGGTGTAGGGAGGCGTGCCGCGCGGGGGTCGCGGGCGCGGATGCCGTGGAGTACGCGGCGGCGACCGCGACCGCGGACGCGCGCGCGCGCGCCCGCAGCTCCTCCGCCGCGGTCGTGAACACCGGCTCATCGAAGTCGTCGTTGTTAGTCGAGTTGGACGACGACGCGCGGGATCTTCGGAGGTGCGGGGAGTTGCCGCCGCGGCTGGCGGGGCTCGGGTAGCCCCCGCGCATGACCGGGACCCCACGCGCGGGCGTCGCGGGCGCGGATGACGCCGCGATGCTCCTCGCGGGCGATCCCGGGGGCTCGACGGACGATACGGCCCCGGCGGCACTACCCGGCGAGCCCTCTTCCGTGACGGGGGGCATGACGATCTGCGACCGCGACTGCGCCGGGCGGTTCACCATGGCGCGGACGTATTGCCGTCGCACCGCCTCCCTGGCGCGAGCCGCGGCGCCGATGACCGCGTTTCTCTGCGCGTTCTGCGCGTCCACCACCGCCTGCGCCGCGCGCTTCTCGCGAACGTGCTCCGGCGTCAGCCCGTGGCCGTCGATGCGCCCCGTCTTGCACAGACAGCACAGCGTGAAGTCAGCCTCGCGGCATCGCACCAGGCAGCACCGGTGGTACGTGTGGTTGCACTCCGTGGTGAACAACTCGCGCTTCACGTCGTCGATGGGATCGCCGTCCTCCGCCGCAGCCTCGGCGCGATCCAGCGGCGAGTAACACACCGCGCACAGCTCGCCGAACCCCGTCACCTTCACCCCGCTTCCGCCCGGGGTTCGGGTTCTTCCCACGGATCCCATCCCACCCGGGGTCGTGGCGCTGAACGACAGGCGCTTGGTTCCCAGCTGCGGCGTGCGCATCGCGCTCGAGGGAAGGGGCGTCGTGGACGTCGACGCGTCGCCATCGCCGCCGCGCGCCGGCCGCGTCGCCACGGGCGTGCTCTCAACCATGCTCACTCGCCAAGTGTCGTCGCGGAAGTTTCAAGTTTCGTGTCGTGAATTTGACTTGTTGTAAAAATCGAAGTCTGTAAAAATCGACGGCGTCACCGCCAGCTACTAGGCGGGCGTGCGCGCCCTGCTCGCCGGCGTGGATGCCCGCGACCGCGACCTCGGCGCCGGCGGATCAACCTCGCGTCCCAAAAACGCCTTACGCCGGCGGAGCAGCTCGTACTCAGTCCACTCCGCGCGCCCCGGCGACATCGGCTTCGGCGCCTGCGTGTCATCTTGCGTGTCATCAACATCATTCTTCATCGCGTCATCTTCGGCATTTTCATCTGCGTTTTCATCGTCCTCCTCGCCCAACGTCTCGAGCTTCGCGGCGGTGACGCGCATGTCCCGCACGCGCCGTATCAGCTCCGTGTTCACCTCCGCCTCCGCCTCCGCCACCGCATCGCGCTCGAACGCCTCCGCGGCGAGGCCCAGCATCTCGCCGATGGACCGGACCAGCACCTTGCGGCACTTCCGTTTCCACGGCGAATCTTTCGCGTCCGGATCCTTCTCCTTCGGTTGTGCCGGTTCATCTTCCGCCGGTGGGTTCTCCTCCTCGATCGGGTTGCCGTCCTCGTCGAGCTTGGGCGGGGGCGGCGGGGGCGTCGCCGGGCGGTACTTGGCGCGAGCCGTTTCGTACGTTTCGTCCACGTCGGCGAGTCGATTGGAAACCGCCTCGGACAGCGCCGCCGCGAGGAGATCCGCTCTGGATTGCGGAAGGCTCGCGACGCGCATCGCCTCGGCAAACTCGGCACGCGCGGCGTCGAGGACATCCTCGGGCGGGGGACCGGCGTCCACTTCATCGACGGGCGGCGGCTCGTCACCGCCCTCGGGCGCCTCTTCACCCTCGGCGGGGGCATCCGTAACTTCGGCATCTTCGCCGCCACCCTCGGCTTCCTTCGCCGCGTCGAGATCCGCCTTGCGTCGGATGGCCTCCTCGAGCTTCACGATGGATTCCTCCACCTGCGACACGGACCCGTCCCATCCGTCGAATGGTAGCTCTTCAGGCGCGGGCTCGGCGTCACCCTCGGCGTCACCAGCCTCGCCTTCCCCGGAGTCTCCCTCGGCTCCTTCCCCTTCGGCGGCGGGCTCTCCTTCGGCCCCTCCATCCTCGGCGCCATCCCCGCCCTCGGGCGATTCGACCGGTTCGGGCGGCAACGTCGCGGCCGCCGCGAGGCATTTGGCCCGGATGTCCATGAACATCCTGAACGACTCCTCGTGGTAGTACACGCGGGGCCGGCGGTTCGCGTTGCCCGCGTTCCACAGACCGGGCTCGGGACCGGAGCTGGGAATTTTGGAAAATTTCGTCGCGACGCGCTTCGAAGCGTCCGGCGTCTTGACCCGCTTGAAAACCTTCTCCATCGCAGCCGTCACCTTGGTCGCCATCTCCTTGTGCGCAATCTCCGCCGCGAGCATCCGCCGCGGGTAGGAGTTCGGGTCATCCCGGTGGTAAATCCCGCGCAACGTCACCGGCTCGATCGATCCCGATCGAACGTTCGGCGTCGTCTCGAGTATCCACTTGTCGATGTACACCCCGGGCTTTTCCGATTTAAACGTCCACATGGCGACGCGCGATTCACCCGGGAGCAACGACCCGGACGTCTCCTCCATGTAGAACGTAGAAGGTCCCGCGTTTTGCGCGTGAGGCAGCTCGGATGCTTTTGGCGGTACCTGCCGCCATTTGTACCAAAGCGCCGTAGTTCCCGTGTTTTTCATAATCGTAGACGCGTGCGCGACCTTCTCGCCCCACCGCATCGTCGCCATGACCCGCGAGGATTCCAGCTGGAAGTGCGGGCCGAGCGCGGCGAGCCGCGCCGCCTCCGCAGCCTCCGCGGCGGCGGTTTCCCGCGCGGCTCTGTTCGCCTCCGCGGTTGATACGTCGCTCCTGTACTTTTGAATCTCCGCCCAGGTTTCCAACGAATCAGCCTGTAAACAAAACACGACGTCAATGCAATTGCCCATATGACAATTAAAATAAACTTACCGCGATTTGATTTTCAAGTTCCTCGACGGTGATGCGCCTCAGTGCTTGTCTGTCCAGCGCGGCGATGGCACCTTCGCCGACGATTTCGAGCGCGTCCACGTCCTCGCCGTTTTCACCGGGTAAGATGTCGTTCACGCGTTTACGCAGCTTGCGTCTGCGGACATCCATGAACTTGGAGTCCAGCACCGATCGACCCCTGGCGACTGAATCAGACACGCCATCCTGTAATATAAAAACACGACGTCAATCTCATTGCCCATACACGGAAATAATAAAAATAAAAACTCACCTTTTCAGTTTGTCCGTACAGCTGCGGCCTTCGCACCTGCTCCGCATCCACGAACGCCATCTCATCTCTGACGTAAAACAACCCGCTGAACTCGTTCCCGACGTTGACCCACCGCGTCCAGTTATCGCGCAACGACATCTTCCACAGCCACGGTTCGCCTCCTTCGCGCTCTGCGATCGGGACGGCCATGTTGAGATGCCCGAGGATCTCGAGTTTGCGCCGGTGCTCGTCGCATCGTTCCATGACGAGATCGCCCGGCCGTTTGTCGAATGCGATGGCTCGCTCTTGCTTGATGCGTTCCCACTCGCGCTTCTGTGCCTCCCACTTTGTGAGTGCGTTTCCGTGCGATACCTCGCCCATCTTGACGTGTAGTTCCCAGCCGGCGTGAATTTTTTTTCGATCTTCGACGGCTTCCGCGGTGTGCGAAAAGTCGAGGCCGTCTCTTAACGTCGCGGCGGCGTCGGCAAACTCCGCGCGTCGTTCCGCGAGCTTGCGATACGCGCGTTTGTAGTGATCGTCGAACGCGCCGCCCTTGACGCGCTTAGATTCGGTCGCGATGTGCGACGGTAGATCCGGGAGAACCTCCGGGGATGGCGGCAGCTTGGCTCGTTCCTCAGCCATCTTCCGGGCGAGCATGTACTCGTACTCGCCGACGTCGCCGAGCACTTGCCAGTCGTCGCGCTTGCCCTTCTTCGGGTTCGGTCGTGGGCCTTTTGGTGCGACGGCTTCTTCGCTGGCGGGCTTGGGAGGCGTCCTGGGCGCCTCGGTGGAGTGCCCCCCGATGATGCCCCCGGTCGATGCGGCAGACGCGGTGGATGCCGCCGCGAGGAATCGCGTGCGGTCGCCCGCGGACGTCTCGCGGCCGCCGCGGAGGGCGTCGAAATCGATGCGCTTCGCCGGCTTGAGCGTCGGGCCTCTGGCGGTGGACGACGCGGGGGTGGACCCGCGCGCGCTCGCCGTCCCAAGCTCGGACTTCAGCGTGTTGGTCTTCATCATCTCTGTGTCCAACCCGTCTCCTCGGGCGGTCGAGGGCGCCAGCGACCGGACGCTCTCCGCCTCCGCGGTCTGACGCATCGTGTCCCGATCCTTCTTGGATCGACGCACGAGGATCTTACGGCGGGGCGCGGTGCTCGCGCCCGTCGCGGGGGGCGCTGGCGCCGTCGCGGCCGCCGGCGCTTCCCCAGCCTCCATCTGCTGCGGGGCTCCTTCGCGAGTGAGTGAACGGGAGGGTTGGCGTCCCGATTTGGCAGTTTGGTTCCCCCTTCGTTTGACTGTTTGACCACCGGCGCTGGCGTGGGAAAATTCTGGTACAGGTTTCGTATGGGCAATCAGGGATAATACAGAAATGCAAGCACAAATACGCCTGACTGATAAATTACCCTACCTGACGATATTGATGAAAGTGGAAAAAGGTTCCACTCGACGTCAGTTCCGAGGGCGCGATGGAGGAAGAAAAGGACGGCGCCGGGGATGCGCCTCCACCCGTCGACGCATCCACCGATGCCGGCGCCGCCGCACCGATATTGATGAGCAAGAACGCCGCCAAGAAGGCCGCCAAGGCCAGAGCCAAGGCTGAGGCCAAGGCCAAGGCGCGCGTGGAGAAGGGGCTGGACCCTCATCCGCCGAAAAATCCCCGACAGAGACTCGTCCCGCTGCTGGAGACCACGCGACGGACAGCGCTCGCGGGGACCAAACGCGACAACCCCGAGCCGATACACGACCCCGACGATGCATCGCCATCGACGAGTATCAAGAAGCTGCCAAAATCCGCGGTGTTCAAGCGCACCAACAAGGACAACGAAGTCATCGCCGAGGATGAGGACGAGTACTACGAATGGCGCCCGGTGGACCCGGACTACTACAGGAACGAAACCCCGCCGGGCTCCGACGACGACGAGGGTGCCGACGAGGGTGCCGACGAGGGTGCCGACGGGGGTGCCGACACAGCTGTGGACCCACGGCCGACGTGGATGCGGCGGAAACAACGAGCGGCGGTAAGTTTATTTTAACTCTCGTACGGGCAATTGGTATGACGTCGTGTTTTGTCAACAGGAGAAGAAACAAAGAGCCGAGTCGCAGATGCCGCCGGACCCGCAACCTAAACCACCGCCGGTTCGCATCGAAAACCACGGACCTTGGCTTCCACAGACGTCGCACGCGACGATACACGCGGCGTGGAAGATGCAGACGTTCGCCAGTGACGTTTTCATATGCTCCTACCCGAAATCGGGAACTACTTGGATGCAAAACGTGCGTTTATATTTTTATTTTCGTATGGGCAATTCGTATGACGTCGTGTTTTGTTCACAGATCGTCGCGCAGATCATCACAAACTGCGAACGTAAGAAAAACGGCGTGACCGGCGAGAAGATGCGATTCAAGCACATCTCCGACGTGTCACCGTTCCTCGAGATTGACCCGCACTGGGACCACGACGTCGTGGACACGTACGGGCGACCGGTGAACGTGAAGTCGGTTAACGCCAACTTTGCCAAATTCGAGCGAAGGACGTTTAACACGCACCTACCGTTTGAGCTCACGCCGGTGAGTAGTGCATGTGTAAACAGTCTCGCTCCCATACCCAAATACCCAATCACCACCCAATCACTGACCGATCATCCCCGTCTCGTAGGGTCGTGGGAAACCGGGTGAGATTTTCCTGCCGTGGGAGGTTTGGGCGCACAAGCCCGGTGCGTTTATTTTAATCTTCACACGCGCAATTAGAGTGACGTCGTGTTTTTTGTTAACAGGCATTAGCATCCGCCCGAGGTACGTATACGTGGTGAGGGACGGCCGGGACTGCGCGGTATCCTTCTATAAACACCTCAGCGCCCAAGCCCCGGAGGATGGCGGGTACACGAAAGGATGGGACACTTTCTTCGACGAATGGATCGATGGGAAAATCGCATTCGGCGGCAAGTTTATTTTAGTCATCGTATTGGCAATTAGACTGATGTCATGTTTTGTTTACAGGCTGGTGCGAGCATCTTAAATCCTGGAAAGTCGCCGGCGATCACGACCCGGCGGTGTTGGTGCGTCTATTACCCTAATCCTCGTGCGTATTTGCGATTAAACTTCCCGCAATTCGTGTGTTTTGCTGTTTACCCTTAGGTTGTCCGGTACGAGGACATGAAGAACGACTTGCGGGAAGTGGTCCGGCGCGTGGCGGTTCACGTTCTCGGCGGACCTTGCCAAGTCACCGACCAGGTAAGTTTATTTTTATCATCATATGGGCTATTAGAATGACGTCGTGTTTTGTGTACAGGATCTGTATCAAATCGCCGCTCGGTGCTCGTTCGATCGGATGCGGAAAGATATCGACCGGTTCCAGCCCAAGAGCGTGCGATGGTCCGACCCGGACTACTGCTTCATACGCAAAGGGGCGATCGGCGACGGCGCGGCGACGTTCTCACCGGAACAGGAGGCGCGGTACCGAGAAAAGATTGAGAAAGTTTTCGGCGTCGACAGATTTGGAAAACCTCGCGATCCGCCGCTGTTACATCGGAGATCGGAGATGTACTCGGACATCGGGGTCTGGGAGGAGGCGTACACGGGCCTGCCCGAGCGACCCATCGCGCGATACTGAGTCACTAGTCAATCGCGTTAATACGAATTGTTAGGATATCATAAACTCTTGTCGGTGTGTGTATGTACAAGTAGCGGGCTTTTCAGCCCTGCGTTGAAGACGAGAATCAATCAACGCGCTTTTGTTTTGTGTCAGTCGGGATGTTCATTCATTCATTCACGACTCTCGACCCAAACTCAGATCGTGGAGCCCTCCTGGAGATCGTAGACGTCCATGAGCCACACCAGGAAGATGGAGTACAGCGCGTACACCCCGTACGTGCCGATGAATATCCATCCCATTCGACACGTCAGCTTGAACCCGTTCGTAGCGACGGCGCCGTAGTACAAAACCTGTAAAACACAAAGTTCATATGGGCAAACAATCAGAGAATAAAAAATAATACTCACCAGCACACCCGCCAAGATGAGACTCGACGGGATCAGCTCTTCGGTGTTGACCAAAATGTACGAAGGCGTCTGCCACGACAGGTAGAAGAGCCACGGGAGGCCGAGGCCGAGCCAGATGTCGAACACGTTGCTGCCGACCGCGTTGGCGACGGCCATGTCCGCCAAACCGTCTTTAGCCACCGCGATTGACGATAAAGCGTCGGGGATGGACGTCCCCGCTGCCAGCACCGTGGTACCCATGACCACCGCGGGAATGTTGAGCATGCACCCGATCTTGACGCACCACTCCACCATCCAGTGCGTGATGAACCCGATCCACGCGATGGACATGAAGAACGACACGAGGTACCACTTGCGCCAGTAATCGCTCGAGCCGCACGGGGGAATCGTTGATTTGAAGACGAAATACCAAGGGACGGAAAGCGCCCACAGAGGGTAGTCCTTCATGTCGTCAGGGGGCGTGAACGGGGACCCGTCGTCGTCGTCGCCGTCGCCATCCTTCGTATCGTCAGCGGCGGGTCCCGCGCCCTCCTCGAGTCGCTGCGCGGCCACCTTCGCCTTGAGATCAGCGGCTTTTGATTTAGCCGCGAGATTCGACGCGACTCTGGCAGCCTCGGCTCTGTACGCGCGGATGTGCCCGAGGGTCATCGTCGGGGTGATCTTCGCGGACTCACGCGGGGACCCGGGCGCGACGTCTTTCGCGGCGTCCGCGTTGAGTAAGGTGGCCTTGTCCTTCCACTTGTCCTTGACGGCGAGAACCGCGTCGGCGAATTTGTGTTCGGTGACGACGGTTTTTCGGAGCTTGGCCCAACCCGCCTTGGCCTTGGCGGGGCCGGTGCCGGACCCAGAGGAGGAGGATGCGGGCGCGAGGGGGCTCTTGGTCGGGGACGTCGGCGGGGTCACCTCCAGCTTGACCTTACCCTTGACCACCTTGAGCTCGATTTGCTCCTCGGAAAGATTCTCGTCGCCGTCTGGGATCGTCGAGAGAGTCGTCATCTCTTTCATCTCGGCGGCTCCGCCGTGCTGGAAGTGACCGGGCGGCCGCTTGGAGAAGGAAAAGTTCTTCTTGAACGACCCGAAGCTCTCCACAGTTTTCCACGAGTCCATCCACTTCATCAGCCGCTGGTTATACACCATGGAGACGATGTAGCAGCCGTAGAAGAGGACGTAGATGAGCCCTTCCCACCAATCGATGCGCCCACCCGCGAAGGTACCCACGATCCCGGCAATCGCAGCCGCGTAGAAGAAGCAATCTCGCGTCACAGGTTTCCAGTCCAGCTGGAGCGTGTTTCCCGTGGCGAGCACCGTGGCGCCGATGATTATGAGAATGTTAAAGATGGCCGAGCCCACGATTGTGCCGACGCCAATCTCGGAACCCGCGTCTGGGGAGATGAGCGACACCGTGGACGCCGCCAGCTCCGGCGCGGAGGACCCGGCCGCCATGAACGTGGCGCCCGCGACGTCGTCCGAGAGCTGGAGCACTTCGCAGATGATCTCCAGCGCGGGGACGAAGAAATCGTCGCAGATTATTGCGATGCCGACAAACATGAAAAAGACACCCAGGAAGTACGCGATGAGACCGCCGGCGAACGGGAGACTTTCCTCTTTGCAGCTGCCGCCGCCGGAGAGGAGCTTACGGCCGGTGGATGCACCTACCGCGTACTCACCGGTGATGGGATCTGATAAGAGTGTTCGGCCGGAAGACATCCCGTGATTACCCTTGAAGATTCCTCGTTCGTGGCGGTCGTTGAGGGTGTACGGGCCGAGGTCTCCGTAGGCGAGTGTGACCACGAGTGAGACGGCGGCGGCGATGAACATGAGCGATTGCCTGCGGGTGGAGTATCGGGGCGGAGGATGTGGGGTGAGTAAAGGCGCGCGGCAAGAGCGTCGGCGCGGCGTAATCGCCCCTCGCCCCGTCACGGAAAAAAGCGGACGACGAAGGGTGGCTTTCCAGAGAGGCGAGCATTCTAACGGAAAATGCGGGGCGCGGCGAGCGGGGGTTCGCGCGGCGTGCGGGGTATCTCACCTGTGGCGGTTACGCTCCTTCTTCCCCATCGCGGCGCGTGCCTTGCGGACGCGCCATACGTAGGATGGCAGCGCGTACATCATGGCCGCCTACCTCGCCTCGGCTCGGCTGGATGCGTGTGACTCTTAGAAAAACGTGGGGGCGAATGAATCCCTCCGCCACGGTACGATTCTCGTCCAATGCGCCTCCGAGACGATGGATCGGCCGCCGGGGGGTATCGATTCGACCCGCGGTGCGGCTCTCACGATGTGGCGCGCGTGATCCTCGACGCGCGTCGACGTCTCGGCGTCGGCGTGAGTGCCGTGTGCGCGCGTTCAACACGGGCGTCCTATCCGTGCGAGCACCAACAAAACGTGTTTCTGCTGGGCAACCTGATGGATTGGACCCAAAATAGGGTTGCCGAACCCCATTTGCCCCTACGATGGATACGAGAAAAAATGCGCAATATTTTCAGACTACTACACAGCTGGCGTCGTTGCACAGCTGTATTTTGTGGGGTCTGAGTGAAGGGGGAGTCCACTCCGCACGCGCCGACGGACGCGCGCGCGCGCGACGCCCGACGCGTGTTCGAACGATGGAATTCACCGTGTGCGTCTCGCGGGGCGTCGACGGCGATATCACCACGGAGGTCACGCGCGGCGGCCCGCCCGGCCACGCGGTCGCCGGCGGCTTTCTTCTCGGCCCTCTCGGCCCTCTGCTCGGCCCTCTCGGCCGCGAAGGCCTCGACGAGGGCCTCGACTTCGGGTGCTTCATGTCCTCGCTCTTCGGCGCGATGTCCCGACGCATCGCACGACCCCCTCCGGATATCCCGCCGCCCGAGGGCGTCGCCGACTTGCCCATCGTGCGCGAGCTCGTAGTCCGCGCGCTCGCCGCTCGCGTCGTGGCTGACTCCACCTCCTTCCTCCCCCTGACCGACCCTGACTTCGACCCGTATCGCGGCTCCCTCAAGGCCCTCGGGCGGCTCGCGTGCGTCTCCCGCGGCTACCGCGACGACACCAACGATCCCTACGTCGTCACGCGGCTCCTCGACGGCGTCGCGGCGCCCAAGTGGCGCGACTGGGCAAAGGCTTGGCGCGGAGTGAACGACCCAGAAAAAAGGCTCGAGACACCTCAGACACCGAACCCTCGAACCGGCCTTCACAGGCTCACACTCGGGGACGTCCACGCGCTGCTTCGCGCGGAACACGTCGCGAAGTACGTCATCGACGCGTCCAACGTCGCGCACTTCGACGAGCACGCGCTTCCCGAGCGCGTGACGTGGCGGCCCTCGACGCTGCGAGCGTCCGTGGCTTTTCCGCCGCCTCCGGAGCCCGCTCCGGAACCCAACCCGGTGATACCCGAGGGGCTCCAGAAGGTTCGAGAAGAGATCGAGAAGGTCCGGCCGAAGTTCACGGCCGACGTCGAGCGGAACGTGGAGCTGATGCGCGAGAGGGACGCGCTGGCGGATGAGTTGGAACGCAACGGCGAGGCGCTGAGGGAGAAATTCGAGTCGAGAGCGGACAGGGCGGGCGACGTGTTCGTGGCCGCCGCGCTGCTCAAACCCGAATTACCGTCCGCGCATCTCGAAGAAGACGACCGGCTGCATACCGTCAAGAAAGTTTCTCTCGAGAAAAGCTTCGAGGAGGTCCAGCAAGCTAGTTTCGACAGGACTGACTCTCACGACTTGTACTCCAAGTATATTCCGATGAGCGTGGAGGAGCTGCGGAAGCAGTTGACACGGGACGAGATATCGGTATCGTATATGTCGAACTTGACAGACGGAGGCAAGCTACTGAGAGATCGCATCCAGCTCTTGAAAGAATTGATTCCCCTCAAGGAACGAGAGAACGAGATTGACAGAGATCGCGCGGCTCGAGGTGCGCGACCACGGGACAATACCACGCCCTTCGAATTCGTGTATGAAGTTGAGAATGGGCAAGGGCGACCACGGCGTACCGAGCGCGAGCATAAAGTGTTTCAGCAGAAACAGCTCGATGAACACCGGATGCAATATCAGCGCAATTACCACTTGATGCCTCAGAAGGTAATTCAGAAGGTGGGAAGATGCGGAACACAAATGCTCGCTGCTGCTCAAGCTTATGCTCGTACGTTCGTACGCGATCACACCGGCGAGGTCGGCGAGGTCGGCGAGGTCATGTCTATTTCTCCCGATCACGCGACGCCCGGTGTGTACGAGCCCGGTGTGAACGCGCCACACGATCTCGCGGTGTACGCCCTATGCAACAGAGTCTGCGCCCGGTTCCACGCCTGCGCGACGGAACCGAGGTTCCCGCTCGTATTCGACACGGCTCCCCATCTGATGTTCAACGGTATGGTGTTCTTCGTCGAGACGCAGCGCACGGAGACGCACAGCGAAGCCATCCGCGATGCCATCGGGCACGGCGGCGAGGTCATCGTCGGTAAGTTTATTTTTATGTTCGCATGGGCAATTCGACTGACGTCATGTTTTGTTTACAGGCGCTTACGACGCGAGTCGAGTCACGCACCTGATCGGTGAGTTTATTTTGATTCGCTCATGGGCAATTAGATTGACGTCGTGTTTTGTTTACAGTCGCCGATAAGTGCTTCGACGCGGCCAAGCTGATGTGCCGCCCGACGCTCTGCCTGGGCCCCGCGGTGGCACTGGCCGCTGTCAAGGCACACGCGACGTCGTGCCCGCTGGCGCCTTACGTGAAGCTCGGCATGCGCGACGGCGTGGCGGTGGTGCCGTGGAGCTGGATCAGCCTCTGCGTCAAAGTGGGGAAGATGCCGGTCGGTAAGTTTATCTTTATTTCAACATGGGCAATTAGAATGACGGCGTGTTTTATTTACAGGGTCCGCGAGGTTGATCGAGCCGCTGCCCCCGACGGCGTTCCCGTGCGTCCCGTCGGAGTCGAGCCGATCTCGCGGGTTCGATGACGCGTGGAGGGACATGCACCGCCTTTCCGACGTCCTCGGGCTCAAGAAATTGCTCGTGGATCGGAAGAAAATGAAGAAGAAGTTAAGCCGCAAGATTTCGACGCGTGAAAAGTTCACGACGGATCCAGCCGTCGTCAAGACCCGCACCGAGTTTGTTCGATTGAAAGACAGGGTTGAGACGCTGGAACGGAATCTTAGGCTCAAGGGCCCGTCGCCCGTGTGCCGCGATCCCGCATCCGGTGACTGTGAAGTTTTCCCTCCGACGAAGGTTGGGGGTTTGCCCGACTGGCCCTGGCACGACGAGGAGGGATTAAACGTGAAGACTTTTCCACCTTCTAATCTTTGGGAGTTTGTCGCGCAGGTCAACCTTTCGCAAGTTCACGCGAGTTGCTCCCTCATCCCCGAGGGCTTACTTCCGGAGAGTGGCGTGCTGTACTTCTTCTTGGACCGCGACTTTGACCGAGATGATGACGAGGGGCTGGCTGATGGTTTGGTCAGATACTACTCCCTCGTCGATCGTCCGCCCTGGCCGGGCGCGCCTGTAGACTCGGCATCCAAGGCTGCGTACGACCGCACCGTGCTCAAGCGTTTCCAGAATCATGGACACACTCGAGTCAATCCGGTCACTTACTATTCAACCGCGCTCGCACCCGCTCGAGACGCCCTCACGATGCGTCCCTGGATCGATGGTTCGGAACTGTTGCCGCCGGAATGGACGGATTGGCAGGAGACGGATTTTTCTCCCGAGCATCCAATGGCCGAGCTGTTTCGATCTGAAAACGATGACGTCGAAGCCGAATACGAATACGTAAACAACATCCGCGATCTGTTCCCGTGCCCGCCGGCGGATACTCCCATGATGCTCGGCTACCCCGTAGTGTCCGAGGAGGCGATTGACTATTGGAGTGAAATTCACGGAGTCCACTTTGATTCGCCCGTCGGTGATTTGTCCGATAAGAACTCTGTTCTCCTCCTGCAGATTGCTCCTCATGGACCCAGCGGCTCATGGGCCGCCTTCACAATGACCGAGGCGAACCTGAGGGAGCGCAAATGGGACAGCGTCGCCGTCCAAATCTATGCAGCCAACAAGGATTTCTAATTTTTTCCATCCGAGGGGGACCGCGCGAGCCGCAGGCTGCCCCACCCTGGCGAGGAACCCCAGGGCGCGCCGCGGCCGCGTTACACACACGTGCATTGCGACAACGTCACACATACCATACGTGAGTACTTGCTTTATAAATACATCGAACACACGACGTCAACACAGAACCGCCTCGACTCTCCGCCCTCGCACACTGAGAAAAAGCAGTCGAGTGTTAAATTTTTTTCGAGTGTTAATTTTTGTGGCGGCTGGTTCTCGACGGAGCGCACTCCTCACCGCCGACCGTCCCTCGAGAACCTTCGCGATGGATCGCGAGTCCCTCGAGCGGAACGTCAACGCCCACATCGAGCGCGTGGTCACCCGCGCGTTCGATTTGGCTCCAGCGCGCGCGGCCCTCGGCACCGCCGACCGCGCGCGAACCGCGGGCAACGCATCTTTCCGCGCCGGCGACTTCACCATGGCCATCGAGGCGTACTCGCAAGGCATGGTCGTCCTGCGCCGCGACGCCACGCACGAGCCGGTGACGATGGCGGCCGCGGAGCGCGCGCTCCTCGCGCTCCTCGCCAACTCGGCTCAATGCGCCCTGAAGCTCGGCGACCACCAGAGCGCCATCGACCTCGCCACGGACGCGCTCGGCATCCACGCGTGCCCCTCCGAACCAGGTCTCTTCAAGAAAGTCATGGTCCGCCTGGCGCTCGCGAGGGACGCCGCGGGCGACACCGACGCCGCGATCGCGACGTGCGAAGAGGCACAGCTCCGCGGCATGCACGCCACGGAGTTCGACGACATCATGCGCGCCGCGAAGCGAACGAACCTCGGATCCCTACACGACGGCCAAGAGCCCCGGATGTTCGTCATGCTCGGCCTTCGCCTGTCCAACGGAGCGGAGAACCTCGCGCGGATCCGAGGCGTCGTCGAGAACGGACAACTCCCGCACGTCGATCGCAGGGACGAAGGCGGCAACAACATCCTCTGGGGGACGCTCCAGGCGCTCGCGATTGACGAATCGACCAATGAAAAACTAGCCGGAGCCGGCGGTCCCGGCTGCGTCCCCACGCTCGCGTACCTCTACGCCGCGGGAGCCGATCCGTGCCAGCGCTACGACGGCGGTAAGACGCCTTTAATGTTCGTCGCGGGGAGCGGCATCGTGGACGCGGTGGTCGCCACGCTGGAGGCTATGCGGTCGAGGCGGAAAGCGCTAAACGCCGAGGTACCCGGATCGAATCCAACCGGTGACGCATCATCGAATCCACCCGGTGACGCGTCGTCCATCGCCGAGTGGGTCGACGTCGCCGACGACGGCGGATGGACACCACTCATGGTCTCCTTGATGACCAAGGACGAGGCATCCACCGGCGTGGCCACCGAGGAGGAAGGCCACGCCGTACTGAAAGTCGTTAGAGAGCTTCTAGACGCCGGAGCGAACCCAGCTCTTCAAAACGTCGACGGTGAGTTTACTTTTATTTACGTATGGGCAGTTCTAGACTGACGACATCGTGTGTTTTGTTCATCACAGGCAACTCGCCGCTTCATCTCGCCGCAATGGCCGGGTACTCGGAACCCGCGTGTGAGATTTTGCGCAGATGCTCCGACCCGGCGGCGCTGTTGGCACTGCGTAACACGCACGGCATGTCGCCGGTCATGGTGGCGCGGCGTGTCGCGCCCAACTCTGGTGTCGTCGCGGACCTCATGTCAGCGGCGGAGAAGTGCGGCGCATCGACGGTGCTCGAGCTCGAGGAGGACCTACGGGTGTGCAAGTGGGAGGCGGCGGTTGGTAAGGTCGGCGAGGCGAACAACGCGGCGATTGAGCGCATCGCAAAGACGGACGGCCCTTCGTTTTTGAACACGCCGTGGGCGGAGCAGGAGTGCGTGTACGCCAAGTGCGACGCGTGGCTCGGCATGTGCAACTTCGACGAGCTCCCCGACACAAATGATGAAACCTCCGATGAAACCGATCGATCGATTAAAAAACCGCTGAGCGTCCGGGCGTTCGAGGCGTACGGCGACGTGTACGCCGCGCTGCACACCAAGATAAGCGGCGAGCTCCTCCCGCGGTGCGTGAACAAGCGTCTGGACGTCAACACGCCGGGCACCACGCCGACGGAGGCGGACTGCGCCAGACTTTGGTACATCTCCGGCGGCGACAGACCGGCGGAAGAAATCGAGAAGCAACCCCCCGCGAAGTTCGTCCCGCACCTCGGCGGGTGCGTCGCGAACCCGCGTTGCGTGGCGTGGCACGACCTCGTGGGTTCGGTGCTCCCGCACTCGTTCGCGTTCGCGGTGCCGAGCGAAGCGGCGCTGGGGGCGATTGAAGCGTTGAAAAGGCCGATCGTGGAGATGGGCGCCGGTAAGTTTTTTTTAATCATCGTTTGGGACATACTTGTAAGATTGAACACACATGTTTTGTTTACAGGCACTGGGTATTGGACCGCGTTGATGCGTCGACGGGGCGTGGACGTCGTCGCGTACGACAGGTACCCACCGACGACGATCACGAAAGACTTCGTCAAGGGTGAGCGTCCCTCGAGTCACCTCAAATACCGAATTACCACGCAATTACTGACCGATCGTTCCCCACGTACGCACTCAGGGCAAGCCAAGTTTTTCGGTGTTAGGTACGTCGACGACGTGAACGAGTGCGACGGCTCTGGGACGTGCTTGGAGTCTCACGCGG
>Ga0209425_10003379_pt1 | contig 16920 bp, 8 predicted proteins | sample COG_05_FD_184749 | JGI IMG/M metagenome (GOLD analysis project Ga0209425, IMG submission 184749) | Pelagic Microbial community sample from North Sea - COGITO 998_met_05 (SPAdes) (version 2) | ecosystem: Environmental > Aquatic > Marine > Neritic zone/Coastal water | place: Helgoland, sampling...
CTCATGGAGGAATGTAATCTCTTCATGCAATGAGGCAATGGCTTGTTCTGAATTTGAAGCCCCCCCAAGGAATTGGCCTTCCAGATCAGTGGAGCCCGCGGCATCGACCACTTGGATCAGTGCGTCGCTGTTGGCCAAATCAGAAAGAAAGGCATTACCCCGACCTCTTCCTTCACTTGCTCCAGGAACCAGTCCAGCTACATCGACCAAGGCCACAGGAACAAAGCGGCGATGAGCAATGCAAGACCCCGTACGGGGCTGGCAAAGACTTCCCTTTCTGGGATCCTCAACTTGTGTTTCTTCCAATCGACCATCTTGCTCCAATCGTTCGCGTAACTGTTTGCAAGGGCAAGAGAGCCTTGCTTCAACGAAGGCAACACCGACATTGGGGTCAATGGTGCAAAACGGATAATTGGCAATGTCGACTTGGGCTTGAGTTGCTGCACTGAAAAATGTGGATTTCCCCACGTTTGGTTTTCCAACCAACCCAATTCGCAATTCATTCACGACCAAGACGAAATGTCACTCCTCTTCGGATGAAGAGGGTGTGATGCCATGGCTGCGACGAATCTGTGCAATAGCGATGTCAATTTCTGGGAGGTTCAATTCTCCATCTCCATCAAGATCCATGCTTGCCAACAAATCAGAGGCGTTTTCGATGGTCAAGAACGGGACGTTGGAGGCCTTCATGGCAGCCAAGAATTCTTTTGCGTCCACCTTACCTGAGGCGTCAAGGTCCATTGAGGCAAAGACTTGGAAGACACTTTGGCCACTATCGGTCAAGTATTGAACAAATTGAATCATGGCTTCGGTGGGGGTCATCAGAACCGTGTGGCCCCCCTTTGCTTCTTCACCAGAACCTACAACAAGGGTTGTGTCGACTCCAACACCCCTACCCAGGAGTTGCCGAATGGTTGTTGAAGAGCCCTCGACCATGGTGTAGGTTGCGACATCGGATACTTGGTCTGCTTCGACACGAGTACCCACAGAAATTCCTGTTCGAATGATGACAAGCGTGGCGAAGATTGCACCGATACCGAGCAAGTAGAACATAGCGGCTCCAGTCAGGAAGAAGCCGCCGGATTGTGCAACAGCGTCTTCAACACCTGAGGCAGCAACAGCATTGTTTGTGAAATCCCCTGTCACAAAAGTGAGAGTTGAGGAAACACCACCAACAAGCACCAACCACATAGCCATATTAGCGGTTGATGGGGTAGCGAGCTTCTTGTTCACTGCCAAAGGATAGTTTGTGAAGGATGCTGCGAGAATCAATAAGCCACCAACGGTGAATTGCATGCCCATGTCGATTGAATGAGCCATAGCGCCAAGTTCTCCAGTTCCAACGAAGGCGTCCATTGAAGTGAAGTAACCACCAATGGCAAAGAAAGGAAGTAAGACAAAGGCGAACAAAGCAGCGGTTGCACCCGGGTTCTTCACCACTGAACTGAGTCCTGAACTGGCTGTCATGATGATGTTAACAGAGGCTGCGAAGAGAGGTATGAGGGCCAGCGTCAACAAGATTGCTCCAACGTTGGTCAGGAAGTTACTGGCCGATGCATCGGTCATGAAGAATGGAGGGATGGTCATGAACAACAGGACCATGCTCGCCGTTCGCATTGATCCAGACCAAATGGGTTGGTTGGAAACCATTGGAATCACGTAATAGCCCACGGCAAACATCAGTGCGAGTGGAACCCATCCAGTTGAAACTCGCTCGCCCAACCACACCGTTTGAGTTGATGAGGACAATTCGCCAAAGAACAGGAAAAACATCGCAATGATGTTCGATGTTAATGCCATCACCAAGAACCAGGAACTGGTTGAAAGTTCCTCATCGCCTCGACCAGCGATGGTAATCAAGACGTTGATGAGCACTGGAATCAAGATGAAGCCAATGGCAAGAGTTTCCAAGCTGAGTAGGAAGCGGGATATGCCGGTTGCTTCGGTATCAATACCAAGGAATCCAAGGATGACAGGGAGCACATAGCTTGTTACAACCATAACAGAAAGTAAGAGAGCCATCATGGAAGCGTTCGCTTCACTGGCCAATCGTCCGTTACCATTTCGAGCTGCAGCAAGCATGGCGCCTCCCACCAATCCATAGAGCAAGGCAACACCGAGAAGGTGCTGAGTGGCATCACGGAGGGATGAGCCATCATCGTACGACCAACCAATGCTGGCTAAAGAGTCCAATGCAGTAGGGTCGTAAGAATGCCAAGCTGCAAGGAACCCGAGCACGCTTGCAAAGACAAACCAAAGCATACCGAAGTTCATCCATGTGCGAGAGCCACTTCCATTTTTGTCATCAAAGAGATCGACAAGGCCGGGTGGGTTTTTTCGCAATATGAACAAACCGATTTGCTTCAGGGCCGCTCCCATTTCACCGACACCTCGTGCGAGTGATTGGGATAGGAAAAAGAGGGTTGCTACCAAAATAGTTGTTGAAATGAAGACTGTTTCCATGCATCACACCTCCATTATTCTGCGAGCACCTCGCCCACAAGTGTGGCCACGATGGCCCCGACTCCAACAAGGAATCCAATCAAGTAATACCAAATGCCGCTCCCACCGAGATTTCCAATGAGAGGCACGACTTCACCCAAGAGCGGAAGGTTGTCCCAGCCGAAGACATTTGAAAAGAGTGAATAAAGGCCCATGAGACCCACAAAAATGAGAGTGAGGACAATGCGGCTTGAGGTTGGTTCACCTGTTCCAACCGTGGTATCTGGCAGCGATGTGGAGTTTGACACGGGTCTCACCTTTACATGACCCCATAGGGGTCATTCCGCCCACTTGACGGGCGGTGATAAACATTCACCATCCCGTTTGACGAAAATATGCGGCTATAGGCCCAATTTATGGAGAGCGAAGTGCGTTAAGCACGGGTCCGCGTCGGGGCTTTGAAATTCCCAATGGCAGGGGGAGTTGACGTTCAAGAGTCAGTTCGGTTTCCCAAGTTCGCTGGCAAGAACATGAAAGTCCATCAAATTCATTCAAACTTCCAGAAACTGCATAACGTTCGATGGCTGCAACAACTTCTCCGTCGCATTGACCGCAATTATGAGAACCACGGACTTTCCCTCCTGCTGTTGGATGAACTATCAAACGTGACACCTGGTCAGCCTCACCGTTGAGACCTCCTTCAGGATGGATTGAAGGGTGGGCGAGTCGAATCATTTCAACGAGTGACCAGAGCCAGGGGGGGCGATATTCGTTATGACGATGCAATCGGTCGATCACCGTGCCTCTTTGGATGTTCATCGGATTGACCGATATTTCATCGGAGCGTTCCGCAACAGCTGCAATCCAGCGTACACTATGAGTCAAGGCATCGGATTCACTCATGAACGGTGGTTTGAACATGAGGTAGGTTTTCACGCGAAGATTGAATTTCTGCAAATTGGTGACTGCACGATCCCAAGAGGATGTGGTGAAACCTTTGTTGACGTGAAAGCGAAGAACTTCATCGTCGTAGGCTTCCAATCCAATGGCTACTGAAAACGATGGGTTGATGGTCACAGCCCAACTCAACTTTTCTTCAGTTAATTGTTCACATCGGCTTTCCACAATCAATTCTTTGCCTAATTCATGGCAGTCACGAAGAACTGTTTCTTGGAATTCAACGGGGATTTCACGGTCTTCTAGCAAACTACCTGAGGTGTAAACTTTGATCATGTCGTGGCCTTCGAATCCATCAAATTTCGTCTTAGCTGCCTCCCATTGAGCGTGCAGATCGTCGTTGGTGACATCATCACGTGTATCGTTGAAATAGCCACAGAAGGTACAACCGGACGACCACCACCAATGGCATCCCTTGGTTCGTAGGATTACCGTAACTGCGCTACAGGGCGTTCCATCGGGCAACACTTCTGGCGTTGCATAAACCGTAGCGGGTTCAGACGCATCCCAAGATTGCTGCCGTGCTTTAGCCCATGGTGTATTTGCTGGTGCTTTGACCAAATCATGAATCCGGAGACCTTTGCCACCTTTGCCCAACAAATTGACAGGGGGTGGTCCATTCATGGGGCTGCCTCATGTTGCGGTCATCGCGTGGGGTTTCAATCCACCGATGAAGAGTTGGACAAAGATTGTTCGAAGAAACCAACTAATTTTTCCTCGTACAAATCGGGTTGGGTCAGCATCAAAGTGATGTGCGAAAGAACACCTGCTTGACCGCTATCATCATGTGCAATGGAGGAGTTTTCGAACCAGCACTCGACATAACCGTCGTTTTCAACATTAGAAGTTGCCGCACCACAAAGGCTTTTGCCATGGTGAATTTTTATCCGTACATCATCGTTTGACTGGGTGATAAACATCGAACGGTTGCCAATGTTAACCCCTGCCGAAAGTGGTTCGTGTTTGACGAGATTATCTCCTGATTGTAATTTCCCAGCGAAGATGCTCGCGTCTTTGAGAAAGAGAGGGAATCCTCCGAATTCAAGTTCTTCCTGAATGATAAGGTCCATGGAAGAAAATGATGAATCTAGGAATATTGCCTGGAGGTCTGGCTCCTGATCAAAAGCGATGGCAACGGCTCCAGCGCCAAGTGAAATTCCCACTGCACCGATGGATTGGGGGGGTACGTCATGCGATGTTTGAATCCATTGCCAAACGGCGAGAACGTCTCGGTATTCTCGTTGCCCTGCAGAGACTAATCCATCTTCAACAGAACTTTCTCCATGATCACGCATGTCAAACAGCACGACATTGAAGTCCGCTTGATGGAGCATAGCGGCTGGTAAGAGAACTTCATGATTGGCCTTGCACGAACGTATGCCATGAGCAAAAATGACCCATGGGCGTGATTCATTCGCCTCCATCACCCATGCTGACAGAGTAATCGGCTCATCGGGTACGTCAATAGTCACATTCTTCCATTCATTGAACCAATAGTGAGACATTGATGTTTCATCTTTTGCAATTGTGTCGTTTTCATGGTACAACCCCTCTTCCAGTTTTTCATCCCAGAGGTGGGATGAAAATTTGTCGGGGGTGTTGTATTTTGAATGACCTGAGCAATCGGGATTGGTTGCAGCGGCTTGTTCGTACACCAAACTTCCAAGTTGGTAATACACCAAAGGTGCGCTGGAGATCAGAATGATCAAAATGGCTGGAATGCTTCGTTTCATCAGACTCATGCTTCTTCCTCCGAACTCAAAGGGTGGAACAACACCGTTGTACCTGCTTGAACAAACATTCCTTTTGGATACGACGGATGGTTTTCCTCTGCAGAGACCAATTGTGTGCTGTATTGTTCCGCGGGGGCGCGGACATCGACCCGTGAACCAAGTCGAATCATCCCAACCCTTTGACCTCGACGTACTTGGGCACCTTCTGGCAAGTAAGGTACCACAGTGCGAGCCAGGAATCCAGCGATTTGCATCATCTCGATTCGGCACCCATCATCAAGTTGGAACACGGTTCGCACCCGTTCATTGTACTGGCTCTCTTTCTTGAATGCAAACCGATGGGGGCCTCTGCGTAGCCCTTTACCAGTTCTCAACTCCATTCGTTCAATCACCCCTGCAGCTGGCGCCCGGTTAACGTGAACATCGAGAGGCGACATGAAGATCGCCACTCGAATAACATCCGTTGATTGTTCATCGCCTACTGGAACTGGTTCAAAGCGCTGTTCGGTCTCAAATGAAAGGGGGTCTTCAAGGGGGGCGGGGTGCCAATCACCTGAAGATGGTTCAGCTTGAAGTTCTGTCTTCTCAAACTCAATTCGAGATGGGCGCCGAGCGATGGCTCGTTCCCTTTGGACGAACATCACATGGCCGTCTGCTGGTGAAACAAGAAGGCCTGGGCTGGAAGGGATCGGACGATCTGGGTCCCGCCAAAAATTCGCCAGAAAGGCTGCACTCATCAGACTGAGGATACCAAACATGGGCACCAAACCAGCAACAGGACTGACAAGAGACCCCACAATCAGGGCACTGACACCCATCACGCTCATGGTAAGAACTGGGCCGTGGCCACCGTGGGCCAACCCGGACATTGAATCACCTACTGGTCAGACCATGGGTCTGATTCGTCGCCCCAATCTTCTGCTGGGGCTTCTTCGGATTCGGATTCTTCAGCGGCTTCCTCAGCAACTTCCTCGGCTGCTTCCTCGGCAACCTCCTCGGCGGCTTCCTCGGCAACTTCTTCAGCTTCAACAACCTCAACGGATGCCGTAGCTTCGTCAAGCTTGGTTGCCTCTTCTTCCTCTTCACTCGCTTCTTGTGTGCGTGCTTCAACGAGTTCGTCCATTCGGTCAGTGAAAGCGCGAGACATGTGTTGAGATTTACGCTCGGTCTCAACAGCACGCTCAATCATCTCATAACGTTCCTTGATGGCTTTGTTCAGGTCTTCGAAGATTTGCATATGAGCCACATACCAATCATCTCTAGCCTTCATTTCTGTAACGGCCAAACGAAGATCGTTGTCCAATTCTTCTGCGATGCCGAACACCTTTCCAAGGCGATCTTTCTCACGAGAGTATTTTTCTTCCATCTTGTCCAATTCAGGTTCAAGATGTTCGACTCTCTTGCCAGCCTTGGTGGCTTTCATTTCCAATTCACGGACGCGTACGTCCTTCTCGGCGATGATGGATTCCAATGACTCTTTTTCGATTTCTCGGTCGATGATTTCCTTCTCAAGGACTTCAATTTCTGCACGTGCATCCACCAAATCCTTCTCTTGCGTTTCATACGCAGCGAACAATTTTTGCAAACGGTCTGTTTCGGTTGAAAGGGCTTCTTGCAACTCTTTGATTTGAACTTCTGGCGTGATGGTTCCTTCAGTCATCTTCTCACCCGGAGGGAAGCCTCCATACTCCCCGAGTCCCCTCCTCCCTATCAAGCCGACGCTTGAAAGCGCTCTGTCATGCCGCTTCAGAGAATGCTTCATTGACAAGCGGCATCGGTGATGCCAACCAATTCTCGAGCGATGCTCACTTCGCCCATGGAGTGGCCAGCGTCAGGAACAATGATCAGGCGGCTTGATGGCATAGCCTGGTGGAGTTCCCAAGCACTGCGCGCAGGGCAAACTACATCATAGCGCCCTTGAACGATGGCGGTTGGAATTGATTGGATGCGGTCGATATTGTTCAAGATATGAGCCTCTTCCAAGAAAATAGCATTGATGAAATAATGGCATTCGATTCGTGCAAATGCCACCGCGAAATCAAGGTCTTCTGCCTTTTCAAGATAGGATGGATCTGGGAATAATCGGCTGGTTGCCATTTCCCATCGAGTCCACTCCTTGGCGGCAGCCCGTCGGACATCTGCATCACCACTGGTGAGTCGACGGTAATACGCACCGATCAGGTCTTCTTGTTCTGCAACAGGGATGTGTTCGCGGTAGGGTTCGAAAGCATCTGGGAAAATGTGGCTAGCTCCGTCTTGGTAAAACCATCGAAGTTCGCTTTTTCTACACATGAAAATGCCTCGGAGCATCAAACTGAGAACTCGCTCAGGATACTCTTGAGCGTACACCAAAGAAAGGGTCGACCCCCACGAGCCGCCAAAAACATGCCATTGCTCAACATTGAAATGCGTACGGAGTGCCTCGATATCGCCAACAAGGGCTTGAGTTGTGTTCTCTCGGAGTTCGGCGTGGGGTGTGGATGAGCCACAGCCACGTTGATCGAATTGAATGATGTTATACACTTCAGGATTGAAGTATTGACGATAGGATGGTTGCCCGCCACCTCCCGGGCCACCATGTATAACAATCACAGGTACGCCTTCAGAATTTCCAGATTTCTCCCATGCGATAGTGTGGATTTCAGAGACCTCAAGTCGTCCACTATCATAGGGTTCAATCAAGGGATAGAGGACATCTTGGAGCGTGGTTGTGGCATCCAGCATGCATCGTCCAAGCGGCGGAGAAACATCTTCCTTTCGTCAGGGTCATCTTCATGGACGGGGTAGGAATCCACAGCATCATGAATCAACGGGCAGCGGTCGATGTTTTTGGCGAATGGGCTGAAAGTGGAAGGGATGAAGGGATGGAGCGTGGACATTCACAAAGCGTCGAAGCCATGTTGGAACTCGTTTTACAAAAGGTCGAACACTCGTTCACCGCTATTGACATCGGATGTGGGAATGGGTGGGTTGTTCGTCGACTTCAAGCAATGGAAAGGTGCATATCGGCCAGCGGTATTGATGGGGCGGCACCGATGATTGCAAAAGCAAAATCTCTTGACCCTGATGGAGAATACAGCCTGGGACAACTACCTGATTGGAGTCCACAAAACGCCGTCGACCTCATCCATAGCATGGAATGTCTCTACTACTTACATGAACCAATGGCTTTCCTCCAAACCATGTATTCCGAGTGGCTCAACCCCGGTGGTTGGGCTGTTCTTGGAATGGATCACTATCTTGAAAACCCATCAAGTCACGATTGGCCCGAATCCCTCAATGTGCACATGAGTACACAGTCCATCGAGGAATGGAAGCAGGGATTGGCCCATGCTGGCTTCACTGAAATACAACACTTTCAAGTCGGGGAAAAGGAAGACTGGGGGGGAACTCTGGTCCTTCTCGCTCACAAACCCTTCACTCAGGAATAAATCCGAGAGGTTCACCTGCTGGAGCGCACCGTCGTACGTCGCCCATGTAAAAGGGACATGTTTGACACAATGCCGAAGCCGCAGGAAGCCGTGGAGGTTCGTCGGCCCCTTCCTGTGCAACATGCAACAAAGCTCGCCACTCAAGGTCAGCGTTCAAGTCATCCTTAGCATCCTTGAAATCGTCGCTTCCAAGGTTCAACATTCTTCCATTTGCTCCAAGAAGAAGAGCAGGCGGGAGAACAATTCGTTGCTCATGGTCAGGTTTGTTAGCCTCAATCGCCTCCAACACCATTGAATACAGCGTCAATTGGAGTCGATGGGCGTGAAGAATGGCTTGTTCTTCGTCACTTTGGTGAGAGGGGTCCGTGAGTTCTGGTGGATTCTTTTGGAGGGTATGCCCATGGTCGGGAGAGGTTGAGTTGAACGGGTGGAGGCACCCTCGTGTCTTTAGATCAACAACTTGCAAGTATCCTTGCCCATCGTCATCAGCAAGGGCCAAAACCAAATCAGCCCTTCCATTAAACTTCATGAAAACACGTTCAATGATGGCTTTTGGCAGAGGGCCTCGGGGCGTGAACCCGTGACGTACGTGGTCAACGAGGTCAATCGCGTGAGTGTAAGAGAAGGGTAATTCGGTACGAACTGCCTCAACTGAGTATCCGTGACGGTGCTCCCCTGCCACCCATTGACCCAGCAATCCACGATCGATTAATTTGCTTAACTGATGAAGTCGTTCAGCCCAAGCATCATACATTGGATGCTCACCTTCTTCAACGCCAAATTCACTCAAGACCTGAGTAACTGTACCAGACTGAGCCAATATCCCTTCATTTTCATGTTGCCAATCTCGAGAGAGTGGGGGGGTTGAATCTTGTTGATTGCGAGGGTTTCTCAATCCAATCTCAAGGACGCGATGCATCATCAATCCGAACGTCGTTGGAGTTGGCCAGGTCTTCATTGATTCATCATCGGGAGTTGATGGTACAAGGTTGAATGGTTCAGTTGGCCAACCTTTTGCATGTTCGAGCCAATATTTTCTCTTGCATTCATGGGTTGCGTCGAGGTGATGTGCTGCACCTGAAAGATTCTCTGAAAGACGAAGCGGATTATGTGGTGCCTCGGGTTGACCCGATGGTTCTGCCAAAAGGTCCTGCTGCATCATTCGCAACCGCTGTTGAGGCGAGGGGGGAGTCTCCTGGTGGAAACAATCAGGGTGGTGATACAATCGAAGTCCGGAAAGTCCTTCCTCCCCGAGTTGACCGTTTTCCAAGAGCTGATGTGGATTCAGAGGCTGCTCTGTTTTTGCTGGAACAAAGGGTGGCAATTCTTCCATTGTCAAATCGTCTTGGCTGAGCCATGGAGAGGTGACGTCTCCAGCACGCCAAGAGGCGCGACGAATTCCTTCGACAAGCATACGTCCCATACTCCGGGGGTCGGGTTGAAGTTTGACTGAAAGCACCCCACTTTCTGCGTCAAAGGTTGACGTGTTTCCAGGGCTACCTGTTACGATCAACCGGTCTTTGACCCGAGTGAGGGCCACGTAGAATTTGCGGCGTAATTCGGCTTTATCCTGGGCTTTGTTCATCTGACTTGCGAAGGACCACAAACCATCCATTGGCCGGTCTTGACCCAACCAAGGTTGGATACGACCTGCGACGACTTGAGGTGTGACCAACACGTTATCTTTTACTGAATTTGAAGCATCAGATTTTCCAGCGTTGAACAGCCCTGCTGCAATGACAACGGGCGCCTGGAGGCCTTTGGCGCCGTGAATGGTCATGATTTGAACTGCTTCACTCCCAATCTTTGTGATGGCTTTCGGACCATCTTTCTCCAAACTGCGTAATTCCATCATTCGATGATGAATTGCCGCGACATCATGTCCAACTTCAACGCCAATGGATTGAACCATAGCGCACCAAGATTCTGCATGTTGGCGATGAGAATCCTCGGGATAAGCAATCAACAGGTCCGAGTGGTCGAGCATCGCATCGAACACATCGTAAATCGCCCCCCAAGATGCCAGTTGCTCAAGATGGCCTAACAGTGCTGCTACACCCTCACTTGGAGCATGATTGCGCAAGAGAGTCAGCATTGATTGGCCGCCATGTGTATCATGGAAGGTAGCATGAACCTGAGTTTCCGTCATTCCAACCACAGGAGAACGAGCCAATTCAATGCCAGCGGTTGAATTGGTTGATTGAGCCAAGACCCCCAGCATGGCCATGAGTGGTTGAACGGTGGGCTGCATCAACAGCAATCCCTGTCGGTCTGCCATTACAGGGATGTTCCGAGCCCGTAAACGGGTGAGCAAGTCGGGAAGATGTGTTCGCGAATTGATGAGAATCATGACATCTTCTGGACGTACAGGTGAACCCGTCTCTTCCACCGAATGCCACTGTCCTTCTTCCGAGTTCCATACTTGCGTAGCGCTGTGCTGGAACAGCGCATCTAGTCTTGCAGCAATCAGTTCATGTTCGAGATGCACAGGTGATGTGTTTGGGTCTTGAAAAGGATTGATCGGGACGTCCAAATCGAGTGAAACGGGTTCCAACTCGCCTTGAATGGGCAGCAACCATTCCAACAAACCACCTTGATCGGTTTGTCGAGCGGGACGTAATCGTTGAGGTTCAGCGTGCCAATCACCCGGTAATTCATGATAACGTTCATCGAAAACTTCATCAAAAATATCGTTCATTGTTTCCATCAAATCATGACGTGTACGATGGTTGGATGTGAGGTCAATATGACCCTCACGTCTTCGCTGCAATCGCTCACCTGTGATGGTAATTGTTTCCTCGCCGTCTTCTGCTCCAAGCGGTACAAAGGTGTGAGGTGCTGAAATTTCGCCATCGTGTTCGTTGGAGTATGAACCATGTTCCCCGCCCGCCCCAACTGGGCGAGGGTCGCGACCATGGTCATCTTCACGGAGATGGTTGAGGCGAGTATCGCCCACCTCAATCTGATTGATCTCTCGAATAGAAGCCACTGCCCTTCGCATCACAGAAACTTCGGCCTGGCGGAACCGGTAGATGCTCTGCTTCATGTCACCCACGATGCAAACGGTTGGGTCCCAATCGCCCAAAGGTCGCTGTGGGTCGTCACTTCGATGTGCTCGGCGACCCCAAAGGCGAGCAAGCAATCGGAAATGTGCAGGGTTTGTATCCTGGTATTCATCAATGATGAAGGCTCGGAATTGTCTTCGTAATTCACTCAATACGCTGATGCGGCGATGAAGGTCTTGTTGCAATGCTGGCTCATCGTTAAGCATTGTTAGTGCCCGAGAAATGTGAGCATCACTCCAAGGTTCATCACCAAGTCCGTCAAGCGCATCGATCACATCTGAAGGATAGCGGTGACGGCAGACATCAGGACAACGTGCCAGAAGTAGGTCTGCAGCAAATCGTTGTAAATCGTCAAAGTCATGCATCCCTTCCAAGGATTTTCTTCGTGCGAGAATTTGCTGGGCTCCTTGATGAACAACGATGAGGTCACTGAGGACTTGCATTTGCAAATCGGCGGTGATGTAATACTGGCCACCATCAACATGTTGGGGAATTGGTTCAATCAGCCCTTGGCGACGCATGCTTGAATCGAGTGGCATGCCGTCATAGCCATCACCTGGCTGTAGCGTAAACATGGCCTTAGCCAGCAAGGCAATGAGACGACCGTCATCCGTTTTGAGGGAATCGGAAATAGAATCCCGATGCACACTTGCGAGAGCGAAATGGGCTGCGACATCAAACCCTGAAGGGCCTTTGACCTTGGATTTGACCAGCAACCCTGCTGGCCACCCGTCTGAATTTGGAAGGTTGCCTCTCGGGAAATAGGATTCTGTTCCTCCCTTGAGAGATGACCAGCTGCTTATACCCATCATCAATTTCCAAATCCACCGCAATTGTTCAATGGGGTGGGTTGGGCAAGGTTCGCGAGAAAGACGTATGAGGTGATGAAAACGGGTGAGTTGTTCTGTGGCCCATGTAGGGTCAATGAACAGCCTTGGGTGCAGCAAAAAGGTGTCAACCCATTGGGTGAGTGAATCATGAAGGTTTGAAACGAAGAGGGGTAAACGGTCCTGCACCGGTTCAACGATCATATCGAGAATAAGTTGGACTGGTGCTGGCCCTCGACCGTTCCAATCCAACCCTGCATCTTGAGCACGTTGAATCATGGATCGGTGAGATTGTTCGACGAATAACGAGGCGTCCATCAATCCCCCCACAACCGTTTCTGCAAGTTCTTGTCCGCCGAGGCGAACAGTCAGCCGGTTTCGTGCTTGGATGAAGGTCGTGTGATGATTTAACACGCCCGCTTCATGAGCATCATCGGTGGTCCGTATGCGCCAAATGGCATGCATGGTATCGCGGAGCATCAATGGTTTCTTGTCTTCTGGTAATTGTTCATTGGAAGGATATAGAGCGACTGAATCAATGTAGGGCTGAACCAGACGGTGAAGGAAGGCATCAATGGTTGAGATTGGGGCTTCATCAAGTCCAGAGAGAAGCATTTCAACATCAGCATCGCTCCGTAATCGTGGGTCATACATTCCTTCGCGATCGGTGTGTGTGTGAGGAGTGGCCCTGCACAATGCCAAGCGTTGCCTGATGCGGGCTTTGAGTTCAGCAGCCGCTTTACGCGTGAAAGATATCGCAACCACTTCAGAAGGGAGAAGCCCTTGCCATGCTTCAACATCGGTTCGTTCTCGTTTCGGGGCTCGAAGGGAACCATAGCCCGTGAGGGGTACTCTCGGCCCTGGTGGCGTCACATGCGTGGCTCGCTGTTCAATGGCCAACAAATGCTGAACGTAACGTTCTGCCATGACCGTCGTTTTTCCAGTCCCTGCACCAGCATCGAGGGCGATGTGTTTGTCAAGATCAAGACCCAAGCACTGACTGTTGTTGAAATCAATCATCAGAATCCCCTCCCATCATAAGAAGATACTGAACATGATGTTCGTATTGGACAATAGCCGCATGCAGAACTGGGGGTTGGGTTGACATGTCCGCTCTGGGCGGCGGTAATGGCTCGACGAGCAACCTTCAGCCGCTCTTGCATCCATGTTCGGAATGAACTGCGTGAAAGTGCCTCATCCTCGGTGGAAGGGAAATGATGGATGAGATGGTGGGTTTGTGTTCCAAATTCAAGGTCCTTTAGTGGCTCAGATACATCTGTGTCAAGTTCCACATAATGTTGGGTAAATTCACCGATCTCCGTCGCCCCAACACCAACCACACGGTCGTTAGGATGAGTTAATTCCCAGGCTCTCGCATACAAGGCAAGTTGAAGGTCCTGAAACAAACATCCCATGTGCCGAAGTCCTGCTGTCTGGGCGGTGGGGCCGCGTACTGATTTCAGGTCACGAATGATGACAAATCGTTGAGCTGCCCGGGAACTCCCATCCATTGGATACGGAGTTGTATGAGTTGTATTTCCATCAATCAATCCTCGTTCTTCAAGGTGCTTCTGAACAGTTTCTGGAAGAATAACCACGTCCACTCGATCTGCCCAACCCGACAACGAAAATGGAGCTGATCCCCCCTCTTCATTCGTTGCATCAATGGTAACTGCTAGTTCACCAGATGCGACTGATCGCCATTCACAAGCAATTGGAGCAGCATGATGCAATTCTAAATCGGCAAGAAGAAGACGACCCAATCGACCTGCAATTTCCGGTTCAACATCTTCTTCTTGGAACGCCCGCCAATCCTCGGAGGTCATATTCAACAAATCTCGGGTTCGGTGGACTGAGACGGCGTGGTGTTTGCCCAACCAGGGTGCATGTTCAACCAAATGGGCCAAGATGGCGTGCCAACCTGCCTCTGGAGAACCGACGGGGCCAGCATGCAATGCCTCACCGTGTTGGAGTTCTTCGCCCCCCACGGAGAGCCCATGGGCTGCGAGCAGGGCGCCTTCCACTTCATGCAACAAGATGCCTCGCATTCTCAAATCAATGTCTTCAGGCGTATCTCCCTGTTCAGCATCCGCTCCAAGATACTGCTTCGCCCATGCCATTCGTGGGCATTTCAACCAAGCCTCCAAACGACTTGGGGACCAAATAGGGCGCGTGAGTTCCTCGCCGAGATGTCCGAGGCGATGTTGAATTTCAAGTCCTAAGGGTGCATAGGGCGGGAGGGGTCTCGGGTCAACCGCAAGAGAAGAAGTCTTGTTGGGTTTTTGACCTAAGTGAGGCCAAGGCTCTAGGCCGAGACCTGATATCTTAACAGCTGAAAGCGAAGAGGGTTTGATGCGAACGGCGTCCGTACTCATCATGTGATGTCGCATCTCCCAAGCGAGTGTTGACCCAGTTTCGAGATCTTTTGAACGAGGTTGTCGGCGATGCCGGTCGGCCTGGAGCGACCCCTCGAAGGCATTCATAATGCCTTGGGCATGGTTCACAGAACGGGCAAGGGGAAGGCGTTGCTGTAAATCAAGACCGACTTGTTGTTGACCATCGCGTGGACGATAACCTCGCCGGATGTGACGGCGTGTTTCGTTTGATTGAAGCGTATAGCCTCGGAGGGGTGAAAGCCAACTCCCATGTCCTTCTTCCCGAACCTTCCACGTCCATCGTCTATTGTGAGATTCACCTTGGTAAGTGACGTCATCCAAGAATACAGGTGGTTCTCTCATCGCATCCCATTCCCCATTTTTCCGTACCTCATTGAGCCATTCTGCCAAAGGTGCACTGGGCCCACCGCCTTCTTCTGGAGTGGAGTCGAACACAATCACGTGAGGGGCTGCATTCAGTAAATGACGAAGATGGTGGCGTCCTCGGCGAATCATTGAATCTGTTTGAAAAACACCGAGTTGGAGTTGAGCTTGTGCATCAAACCATGGTACTTGAGGTGATTTCATGGACCATGCATCCACGTCCATACCTGCTAAAATAATCAATCCGGCCTGGCAACCATGGGCTCCTTCCGGAGTCATCACATCAATCCCCTCTGTCATTGATTTCAAGGAAGGAAGAGTGGCGTGTTCCCCAATGAACTTCAACATCTCAATGAACGATGGTCCCGTATGTTCTCCTCCCCAACCATCCTTGGCGAGCATCCCTTGGACTCGCTTCGTGGTATCCAGAAGTGTTTGTGCGGCTCCAAAACCATGGTCATAAGGGGCCATGCGTTGGCTTAAACGCTCATGATCCAGCCGGCTGAACAATTCATTCAGCCAAATCACTGGCGAATCCGGAGATGGAGGGGTTGGAAGATGTGCGCCCGTGGAACATCCTTCTGCCGTTCGTCGAAGCATGAACAAGTCCTCGCTCATCAGCAATGGCTTCCAAGCGTGAAGAAGACAGGTTAACCACCACTGGGTTTCTTCGAGTTCCTGCTGCCGTTGTTCGGGGTGCCGATCAACCATGGATGGTTTAGCGCGGGAAAGAGCTCCCAACCAACGAGCAATAGCCCCCGGCCCTCCCAGAACATGAAATTGTGAGGCAATGGATTCAAGCACATTCACATGAGGTTGTGGGCGCCAGTCGTCGTGAAGCGGGTGTTGTATGTCGGGGAACATATTGACTGCAAGAGGAAGGCTGGTAGAGGTGATCAATTGTCGAAGAGAAGAAAGTGACCATGCATTCATGCCTTGACTGATTTGAGTTGCGTGCATCAATGCATGAAAGAAAGGTTGTTCGTTGAGTGGGAGAGTTTTGGAATGCCATCGAATCCCAAGCGTAGAAAGTGCGTCAGTCCAAATTTGGGGGCGTGCTTTGGCAGCTCCGTCAATCACTAAAATACGTTCATCGGAAGTGGTGCGAAAAGCGTCAATGAGAGCCAGAGTTGCATCAAAGGTATCTTCTCGTTGACCCACCGTAATTCGGGAGAGTTGAGCCTCTTCAGCGTGAATTGATCGAGAATTCCATCCATCGCCATCAACTGCTAAGAGTTCATGGGCAGGCACCCAATCTGGCAATCCATCTTGCTTACAAGGGTGGACGTCGAGCAAATATGCGCCATGGTGTCCGAGACGAAAAGACCCCGGATTGAGCAGTTGGTGAATGGGGACGAAACGGGAAAGTTGGAGCAACAATTCCCGCTCCATCTCAGTATAATCGGGTGCAGTATCGAGGACGAGAAGGCCATCTAGTTGGGCAAAATGAAACGGGCATTGAGTGGTGTTTTTCAATTCTTCCAAAACATGGTGAGGAACCAATACGGGAAGGTTTCCTCCTGCCTGAATTTCATAAGCTCGAAGGATGGTGTTGAAGTGTTGAATGCCAGGATCTTCTTCCCAAGAAGACACGTCGAGAAGTTGTGATACATGGGCATGTAATCGCAGCAAACGCTTGGTTTTGACCATGGGCCATTCACCAAACTCTCCGCTGTGAAGGAAGGGAAATTCATGATTGGTTGCTG
>Ga0209425_10003380_pt1 | contig 16920 bp, 2 predicted proteins | sample COG_05_FD_184749 | JGI IMG/M metagenome (GOLD analysis project Ga0209425, IMG submission 184749) | Pelagic Microbial community sample from North Sea - COGITO 998_met_05 (SPAdes) (version 2) | ecosystem: Environmental > Aquatic > Marine > Neritic zone/Coastal water | place: Helgoland, sampling...
GAGAGCTCCAAGACGGGCGCGTACCTGCTACCGAAGGACGCCACGAGCACGTCCGTGAGGCTGGCGATGATCTTCGACATGACACCGGCGCAGCTGGCGCCGTTTGAACGCGCGAGGTCCCCGTGGCGAACCCCAGAGCCGCGACCCGAGCCGGCTGAAACGACAAAAACGTTTGCAAAGACGGACCGAGGCGACGACGACTCACTCGAGGGACGCGCGATGACGGGCGAGCAGGCCGACGCGCTCCTCGGCTCCGAGGAGGACATCAGCTCGGGAGACGAAGGGGCCGGGAAGGGGGGCGGGCAAGGAGCGCGGAGGAAAGGACCGCCGCCGGGAGCCTCCAACGACGCGGGACCGAAACCGCCGACGGAAACGGCAGATGTGGAAACAGTCACCAACGCCGTGAACATCGGCCCGTCGCTCCGACCCAACCCTTACGACAAGCCGCCCGGCACCGACCCGGCGACGGGCAAGCGCGTGCTCGGGCCGATGGTCCCGCCCAAGGCGATGCTCGACGCCGCCGCGTTGGAAGCGGCGCGATGGGCGTCTGAATCCGTCGGGCCCGCTCCGCCGGAAATCGTCGAGGAGGTTGAGCTCACCGGGATGGACGCGAAGATCGCCGCCGCGGACAAGGCCCTCGCCGCGGACGCGGACCCGGCCAAGGATGCGTACGACGTCCTCGGCGTACCCCCCACGGAGGCGACTCCATCCGTGCTGAAGAAGACGTACTGGCGGATGTCGTTGATGGTCCACCCGGACAAGTGCGAACATCCAAACGCCGCCGACGCCTTCGACGTCGTCAAGAAGGCGCACCAATCGCTCCTAGACCCCACGCAGCGCGCCGCCATCGACGCGACGCGCGAGGAGAAGAAGAAGATGGAGGGATTCGACGAGTGGCTCGCGGGCGAACGCGAGCGCGCGGAGTGGCGGCGGTTACAAGGGACGCCGCTGCCCACGGATGATGAAATTCTAAACGGACCGAAACCCCCCGAGGACGAAGCCGGCCGCGAGGAATGGATGACAAAGCTCCCGCCGCAGCTCCGACCACGCGCGGGTGCACCACTCGGCAAGTCCATGACCGCCTTCGCGGCCAAGACGTTCGTGGAGAGGGACGCGTCGACCGTCGCCGATTGGACCGATACGCCAAAGGACGCGGCGACGCGGGAAGCGAGGTTATTTCTCGCCGCTCAGGAGAAGAGGTACGCTTTGCCCGCGGTGCAGGCTGCGCACGCGAACGCAAAGGCGGAGGAATCGAAGAAGCTGGTGGATGACTTCAACGAGAAGCGTCGGCCGAAAAGTCTGCTTGAGCAGCACCGCGAGAAGGCTGAGAAGGAGAGTAAAGACGCGAGGGCGAGGGCGCGGGCTGAGAAGAAGGCGAAGGAAAAGGCCAAAGCGGAGAAGTCTTCTAAGAAGCGGAAGAAGGGCGATACCGGCGCGGACGAGGGCGAGGAGGGCGACGGCACGGGGTGGGAGTACAAGCCGTGGAACAGGGATACCGATCTGGAGGCGGGAAGGCAGAGCACGAAGGCGCTGAACCCGGAGGATATGATGAAGAAGGCTGGCGGCGACTTGAAGGGTAGGTTCGGCAGCGCGGGTGATTCACGGTCTTTCCTGTGACATTCACCCAGAATAGCACTAGATTCGGCGAAATACTTCAATATTAACGGCAATTGGGATTCAATAATCTAACCGTGTTACACACAAAACCGAAACCAAATAAAAAATCCATTTTTGGAACGTTTGGCAGGCGGTGACTGGGTGACCGTCTGCGCTCTCCCTTGGGACGCCTCATTGAACGGCCGCGGTGTGGGTGACTGGAACCCTGGGCGGCCGATGGCGACACCAGCCGAAACCGTCGACGCGTATTGCGTCGACTGGTGCAAGGCACGGTGCGAGGCGCTCGGCGCGGACGCGAAGGATGCCTGGAGACCCGAGGCGCGTCTTCCCTCATTTCACACCATCGCACCGGTGGCGACAGCCATCGGGCGGACCGACCGCGATCCCTCGTCGCCGCCGCATACGACCTGAACCTGACCCCGCCATCTCATCCCTCTCTCATCGCACAGGAGCACGACGCGGCGACGATCGAGTTCCTCTCCGGGGTCAAACCCGCGAGGCTCTTCGCGTACCTCGAGCGCCCGCCGGAGCCCACCCAGGGCACTAAAGGCAAAGCGAGCGACGCGGTCGTCCCGCCCAAGCTGGTGGTCACCACGCGGGTCCCTCCCAAGACATCACGATGGGACAAAATGCTCGCGTTCGTCAGGGACCCGACCAAACCCGTGCACCCGCTCACGATCGCCAAGACGGTGCACGCCACTGTGGTCACCGCCGACGTCGCGGGCTCCTTACTCGGCGTCATGAAGGGCGTCTTCACACCCGCGCTGCAGGCCAAGGAACAATGGCCCGAGAGCATCCGTAAGGACTTCGCGGGGGGCATCCACCGGTACATGGCGCAGCTCACCGAACAGACGCACGAACTACGGGGAACCACCAAACTGTACGTCCCATCGGAAGGGTACGAACAGAGCGACCCGGACGCCGCCGCCAACTCGAAGGACCTGGTGCAGAGGCTCGAATCAACCGTCATACATTGGACTCGCAAAATACGGGAAGTGATCGACGCGGATAACCAGTCACCCGACGAGTCCTTGGGACCACTCGCGGAGATTGCGTTCTGGCGCAGGCGCGGCGACGACATGTCGGGGCTACGGGACCAGCTCACGGACCCGAAGCTGTTGGCCACGGTGCGAGTGCTGGAGAGCGCGAAGTCGGCGTATTTACCCGCGTTTTTGGCGTTGGGCGAATCGGTTGAGAGGGAAGCGACAGCCGCGTCCGATAACGCCAAGTTCCTCTCCGCGCTTCAGGAACCGTGCGAGGCGCTCGCGGCGGCGCACGCGAAAGACGTCGCGCCGTTGTTACCGCCCATACTTCAAATCGTTCGGATGATTTGGAACAACGCCGGCCACTACGCGACTCCGGAGCTGACGTACGGATTACTTCGAAAGATCTCCGCCGAGGTAAGTTTTATTTTTATTTGCGTATGGGCAATTTGAGACTGACGGCGTGTCTTGTTTACAGGTGATTAACCGGTGCTCCACGGACGTGCACGTGAGCGACGTGTTGGACGGTACCAACCTGTCGAGTTGCCAGGACACACTGCGGGACTCCATCGCGGCTGGTGAGGCGTGGAAGGCTGTGTACGAGTCCACGAAGAGCGCCGTGGACCGAAAAGCGGGGAATGACGCGTCCCGACGGTGGGATTTCCGGGAAGCTTCGCTGTTCGCGCAGATCGACGCGTTCGTGCAGAGGTGTAAGGACCTGATGGAGGTGTGCGAGGCGCAGGAACAGTTCGCGGGTAAGAGCGGGGTACCCCCGCCGGTGTTTGCTGGGACCAAGGGCCCGGAGATTGCGCAGACGATGTCGGAGATTGAAAACGACTTTGTCGAGCTGGTGGATTCGCTGCGCGGTCTCGATTACCACCTCATGGACATCAAGGCGACTTCCTGGCACGACGATTACAACCAGTTCAAGGAAGGGGTCAAGGACCTGGACCAGCGCACGATCACGATGTACACGTCCGCCTTGGCGGCGGCGTCCGGGCTGGAAGGTAAGACGGAGACGCTGGAGGCACTGAACCAGATGGCGCGGCGGGTGGGCGTGAAGCGACACGTCGAGAAGCAAACCGTGGAGCTCTATTCCGCGTATACCAAAGAGCTGGTTTCCGTCCGGAAACAGTTCGATTCGCAACGTATGGACCCGCCGGTCCACGCGAGCATGCCGAGGCACGCGGGCGGCGCGATGTGGGCCAAGCAGCTGCACGACAGGCTGTCCAAGCCGTGGTCCAAGTTGGAGGTGGCGTGCAAGTTGTTCCCGGCGGTGGCTGAGCTCGACGAGCTCAAGGCGAGCTTCGAGCAGGCGCTGCCCGCGATCGAAAAGTACATCAAGACGACGCACGAGCAGTGGAGCGAGTACGTGGAGGCGAGGATCGAGCCGACGATCGCGCAGAGGCTCGACGCCAGGCTCCTGGCCGCCGAGGAGGACGGCGGCATCTCCATGAACTTTGACAAGGAGCTCATGGGCCTCTTCACCGAAGTCGGCCTGTGGGAGCGTCTGCAGAAACAGGCGCCCTACAAGTGCGCCGAGCTCGCGTCGCAGCGCGAGAAGTACAGGCTCCTGCGCGAGAACGTCCTGCAGGTGGTGTCGGATTACAACGGGATCCTCGGCATGCTCGACGGCAACGAGCGCGCTCTCTTCGCCGACCGCATCCGATACCTCGACAAGAAAATCGCCCCCGGGTTGCAAAAAGTCTCCTGGACATCCTCGAAATCGATCCAGGACATGTTCATGGCGGACGCCGGGAAGTTCTGCGCCGAGGTGAACAAAGCCGTGACGCTGTACAAGGACACCGTGCGGAAGGTGCGCGCTAACCTGGCGCTGGTGGCTGAGACGCCGGTTATCAAAATCGTTCGAAAGAAAATTTACGCCGACGGAGAGTTCGCGGCGGCGCAAAAAACGCACCGGGAGGAGACGTTACAACGTTTCAAGGAGTTACACGAGGAGATGCGCGTGGCGCTCGGGCGGTGCTTCGCGCGGACGTTCGCGCAGGACAGCGAGGATGTCCAGCGCGAGTGGCGTCGCTTCACGCGCGAGCTCGACGAGGATTTGCGAGAGTCGCTTCGAGTCGCGGTGAAGAAGTCGTTGCAGCAGCTCGCCAAGGCGTTCAACGGTGACAAGCGCACCGAGGTGATACCCATGTTCTCATCGGCGAACATGCTCAAGGACGACAAGGCGTGTAAGCTCGCGCCCGACACGCAAGGTATCTTCGACATGGTACACGAGGTGTGCAGGGAGCTCATCGGCGTGGTTAAAGATGTCCCGCGGCTGGGCCCGGATGACACGGAAGACGGCGATGACCTACCCACGTTCTACGACGTCATCTCCGACGATGAAGACGCCGCGCTCAAGCAGATCATCGCCATCGACAACGGCCTCGGCAAAATCGTCGACCCAGTCGCGACGTTCGTGGCGAGGTGGGAGGCGTCCTACAGGCACGTGTGGGAGACGGACAAGGACCAGTTCATCGTTCGCTACCGCAAAGCCAACAAGCCGCTCGTCGATTTCGAGGCGGACATCGAACGGTACCGCGCGCTCGCCGAGCAGGTGACGCGCGAGGACGGCGTCGCTAACTTGCTCTTCCTCCGCGTCGACAGCGCGCCGCTTAAATCCTCTTTGAAAACGCACTGCGAGGAGTGGGTCAAGCGCTTCACGCGGTTGCTCGCAGAAACCGCGGATGACGAACTCGAAGCTTTGAAGAAACATTTCGAAAGCAACACCGAGACGCTCGTCACCGCGCCAACCAACCTCGACGAACTCGCCGCCAAGGTGAACACGCACGCCAAGATCATGGAGACGAAGGAGGAGACACACGCGCGGTTCGCACCGTTGCGCGCCATCTACGCGTCGTTGCAACGCATGGACGCGCCGCCGACGCCGTCGAAACTCGCGCAGCTGGAAGCCCTCGACGACACTTGGATGACCTTCGTCAACATGCTCTCCAAGACAGCCGCGGACCTGGACGACGCGAAGGAGACGTTCCAGGAGAAACTCGGGCGCACCGTGGACAAGTTCGTGCAGGACGTGTGCGACCACAGGGACGCGTTCATCGCGGAGGCGCCAAAGAAGATCGACACGCCAAACACGAAGCTTTCGCTCGACGCCGCCAAGGCTTTCCTCCAACGAACCGCCGAGAAATCCGCGGGGTTCCGCGCGAAAGAAGAGGAGCTCAAGGGCGGCATGGACATATTCGCGATGTCCCGCCCGCCCCTCAAGGAGCTGCTCGAGGTGGAGAAGGACACGGCGCTGTTGAACGACCTATGGGCGATTTGCGAGGAATGGATCGGCGTTTACGACGGATTGAAAGACGGCGAATTCAAAGATCTGGACGTCGAGGTCATGGAGAACATGGCCGTGGGGATCGGTAAGAAGCTGCAGAAGATCGGGCGCGAGGTGAACGACTGGGTGACGTGGTCGTCCATGAAATCCGTCGTCGACAGCTTCAAGAAGACGATGCCGCTCATCACGGATCTGCGCAATCCCGCGATTCGGCAGCGGCACTGGGAGCAACTCATGGAGGAGTGCGGTGCCAAGTTCGACCCGCACGGTACCGACTTTACGCTCGGCAAGGTGACCGACCTCGGCCTCTCCAACCACGACGAGTTCATCGGGGAGATGTCCACGAACGCCACGAAGGAGCTCGCGATCGAGACCACCTTGGGCGACATCGGCGAGACGTGGGTGGGGCTCGAGCTCGACATGGTTCAGTTCCGCGAGGGCAAGGAGGTTTACAAGCTTCGCTCCACCGACGACGTGTTCGCCGCGCTCGAGGATAACATCGTCACGCTGTCCACGATGAAGGCTTCCAAGTACTTCGTCGTCTTTGAGCAGCCGATCATCGCGTGGGAGCAGAAGCTCGCGCTTGTGTCCGAGGTTATCGAGATTGTCTCCAAGGTTCAGACGTCGTGGATGTACCTCGAGAACATCTTCGTGGGATCGGAGGATATCCGCAAGCAGCTCCCGCAGGAGAGCATCATGTTCGACAGCGTCAACGACTCGTTCGCCAAGTACATGCTCGAGATGAAGACGCTCGCGAACGTCATCAAGGCGTGCACGGGGTCGCAGCCCGATCCAACCCCGGGCGTCGACAACGCCATGCTCGACAGGTTCGCCGACATGGACGAAAAGTTGGAAAAAATCCAAAAGAGCCTGGAGAACTACCTCGAGAAGAAGCGCCAGCAGTTCCCCCGCTTCTACTTCATCTCCAGCGACGACTTACTGGAGATCTTGGGCCAGGCCAAGAACCCGCCGAACGTGCAACCGCACTTCAAGGGTATGTTCGAGGGCATCAAGAAGCTCGAGATGACCAAGCCCGGGACCGACGGGCGGAAAACTTTCGCGTCAATCGCCATGCACTCCCCCGACGGCGAAACCATCCCGTTCAACGAACCGGTCATCACCGACGGACGCCCGGAGGAGTGGCTCAACGACGTCGAGGGCGCGATGTACGCCGCGTGCAAGAAGTCGCTGTACGATACGCTGACGCACAGCAAAGGGATGAAGAAAGAGGCTTGGGTCCGCGAATTTCCGGGCCAGATGATCATCAGCGCGGGCTGCATGGTGTGGACCACCGAATGCGAAAAGGCGCTATCCGACCCGGACACCGCCAAGACAGCCGTGCGCACCCTAAAGAAGAAGTGGGTCAGCTACCTGTCCAAGCTCGTCACCCTCACACGGTCCAAGCTCGACAAGGTGAACAGGAAAAAAGTCGTCGCTTTGATCACCATCGAGGTTCACGCCCGCGACTCAATCGACAAACTCGCCAAATGCGGTTGCAAAGCCCCGACGGATTTCGAGTGGGTCTCGCAACTCCGGTTCTACTGGGACCAGGAACAGGACGACTGCGTGGTCAAGCAGGTGCTCTCCGTGTTTTCGTACGGGTACGAGTACCAGGGCAACAACGGGCGGCTGGTGGTGACGCCGCTGACGGATAGGTGTTACATGACTCTGGGAGCCGCGCTGTTCACCCGCCGCGGCGGTAACCCGCTCGGACCCGCGGGTACCGGCAAGACGGAGACCGTGAAGGACTTCGGCAAGGCACTCGCACGGTACGTCATCGTCTTCAACTGCTCCGACGGCGTCGATTACAAGATGACGGCGAAGATGTTTAGCGGGTTGGCGCAAACCGGCGCTTGGGCGTGCCTCGACGAGTTCAACCGCATCACGGTTGAGGTGCTGTCGGTGGTGGCGACGCAGATTGGCGTCATCATGTCCGCGGTCAAGGCCCGGGCGGAGACCTTCTTCTTCGAGGGGCAGACTATTCGGCTGATTCCGTCGTGCGGGGTTTTCGTCACGATGAACCCGGGTTACGCCGGCCGAGCGGAGCTTCCGGATAACTTGAAGGCTATCGTGAGACCGGTTTCGATGATGGTGCCCGACTTTTCGCTCATCGCCGAGATCATGATGTTCGCGGAAGGTTTCTCCAGTGCGAAACCGTTGGCGAAGAAGATGGTCGCGATCATGGAACTGTCGCAGCAGCAGCTGTCGAAGCAGGACCACTACGATTACACCCTTCGTTCGTTTGTGATTCCGATTTCCAGGGCGGCTGGCGCATTTAAGCGAATCGACCCCGACGGTAGCGAGGAGGCTATCTTATACCGCACGATGCAGGACCTGATCATGCCCAAGCTGGTGTACATGGACCTCCCGCTGTTCCGCGCGCTGCTCGGTGACCTGTTCCCGGGTGTCGAGCTCCCGGAGGAGACTGGGAGTGACTTGAAGTCGATGCTGGAGCGCAAGTGCGGAGAGATGGGGCTGCAAGTGGTGGACGATTGGATCACCAAGATTATCCAGATTTTCGACTGCAAGGTTGCCAGGCACGGTAACATGATCGTGGGGCGAACCGGCGCGGGTAAGTCCGCGGCGTGGAAGGTGCTCAAGGCTGCCATGGAACAGCTGTGCGAGGATGGCAAGGGTGAGGGTGAGTTTCAAAAGGTTGAGGTGTACACCATCAACCCGCTGGCGCTTTCAAACGACGAAATATACGGATGCTTCGAGTCCAACGAATGGCGCGACGGCATCCTCGCGCGGGTCATGCGCGACATCTGTAAAGACGAATCCCCGAACCAGAAGTGGACCCTGTTCGACGGCCCGGTCGACACGCTGTGGATCGAGTCGATGAACACCCTCCTGGACGATAACAAGCTCCTCACGCTGCTCTCCGGCGAACGTATCATGATGGCGCCGCAGGTGTCCATCCTCTTCGAGGTTGAGGACCTGTCCCAGGCGTCACCGGCGACGGTATCGCGCGCGGGTATGATCTACCTGAACACCGAAGATCTCGGCTGGTGGCCCTTCGTCAAGTCCTGGCTTCAGCAGCCGCAGTACGCCGAGGACGCCATCCTGGCGCAGACGCTGACGGCTATGTTCGAGAAGTACATGGAAGAGAGCCTCGAGTACCGCCGGTTGCAGCTCAAGGAGGGAGTGGATACCGACAGGCTCGCATCCGTCCGGCAGTTCTGCGCGCTGTTCGACGCGCACAAGGATGCCGAGCACGGCATCGACCCGAGCCTCTACCCAAACCTCGAGGATGAGCCCGAGGCGTACGTCGCCATCGTCGAGCTCACGTTTTTGTTCTGCCTCATCTGGTCCGTGGGCGCCTCTCTGGATGACGATTCGCGCAAGAAATTCGACGTTTTCCTCCGCGAGAACGACACCAGGTGGCCGCACGAGCAGACCGTGTACGAGTACTTCGTGGACCCCAAGGCACGGGAGTGGGTGCTGTGGGAGAAGCAGCTCACCACGTACAGGCCCCCGCCGGAGATGCCTTTTTTCAAAATTATGGTCCCGACTGTTGACACTTTGCGTTCAAAGACGATCGCGCTGACGCTGTCGGGGATCGGGCGGCACGTGCTCATCGTGGGTAACGTGGGCGTGGGTAAGACGATGGTGGCGCAGTCATGCCTCGAGTCCCTTCCCGAGAGTAAGAGCTCCATGATCATCAACTTTTCCGCGCAGACCAGCAGCAACTCGCTGCAAAACACGATCGAAGGCCGCCTCGAGAAGCGCAGCAAAGGCGTGTTTGCGCCCAGCGGCGGTAAGAAGATGGTCGTGTACGTCGACGACTTCAACATGCCGCAAAAGTCGGTCTTCGGGTTCATGCCGCCGCTCGAGCTGCTCAAGCTGTGGGTGGATAACGGATTCTGGTACGACAGAGAGAAGCAGGAGGTTAAGACCATCAAGGACATCCAGCTCATGGCGTCGATGGCGCCGCCGGGCGGTGGGCGCAACGCGTTCTCGCAGCGCATCATGTCCGTCTTCTCCGTGCTGAACATGACAAACCCGTCCGACCAGCAGCTGCACCGCATCTACAGCACCCTGCTCAACGATAAGCTGTCGCAATTCGACGACTCGATCAAGCCGCTGGGCGATCCGATCACGAAAGCCACCATCGAGCTCTACTTCAACATCGCCGAGGAGCTCCTGCCGACGCCGGCGAAGTCCCACTACCTGTTCAACACGCGAGACCTCGCCAAGGTGATCCAAGGGACCATGCAAGCGACCCGGCAGTACTACGACAGCAGGGAGACCATGCTCCAGCTGTGGGTGCACGAGTGCTTCCGCATCTTCGGCGACCGGATGTGGGACATGAACGACAAGGCTTGGCTCAAGAAGCAGCTCGACCAGAAGCTGAACCAAAACCTGATGAGCGGGTGGGACGCACTCTTCGGCGAGGCTGACAAGTTTCCCTTCTACGGCGAGTGCCCGCCGTTCGTCTCGTTCCTTCGAAGCAACGCGGAACACCCGCCTTACGAAATAGTCACCGACACCAAAAAATTGAAGGATATGCTCACCGAAAAACTCGAAGACTACGCCATGGAACCCGGGTACTCCGCCATGGACCTGGTGCTCTTCAAAGATGCGCTGCTGCACGTCTGCCGCATTCACCGCGTGTTGATGCAACCGCGGGGTAACGCGCTTTTGGTCGGAGTCGGAGGTAGCGGACGCAAGTCTCTGGCCAGGCTGGCCACCTACGTCGCGGATCTGAAGTGCTTCAGCATCGAGATCACCAAGAACTACCGGCAAACGGAGTTCAGGGAGGACCTCAAGAGCCTGTTCAGGCAAGCCGGCGTCGCGGACAAGCCCACGGTGTTCCTGTTTGACGAGACGCAGATTGTGGTTGAGACGTTCCTCGAGGACATCAACAACGTGCTCACCTCTGGCGAGGTTCCCAACCTGTTCTCCAAGGATGAACTCGGCGGCGTGTGCGAGGACGTCCGCGCGAGCGCCAAGAAGGACGGCGTCAAGGCTGACACCCAGGACCAGCTCTACGCCTACTTTTTATCGCGGGTCATCAGGAATCTGCACATCGTGCTGTGCATGTCGCCAATCGGCGAGGGCTTCCGAGAGCGCTGCAGGATGTTTCCGGGCCTGGTCAACTGCTGCACAATCGACTGGTTCACGGAGTGGCCCGCGGACGCCCTCCGCGAGGTGGCCATGAAGCAGATGGAGGAGGAGAAAGGCATGAGCCCGGAGGTGAAGGACAGCCTGTGCTCCGTGTTTGCTCTCATTCATTCGTCGACGGCGGCGAAATCGACCGAGATGCTCGCGGCGTTGAAGCGCAAAAATTACGTCACCCCGACCAACTATCTCGAGTTTGTGCGCGGATACCGCACTTTACTCGTCGAGAAGACGAAGGAGATTGGCGGTAAGCGCGATAAGCTCCGGGGTGGTTTGACCAAGCTCGACGAGACGGGCGTGCAGGTTGAGGAGATGTCCGTCATCGCCGAGGAGAAGCGCGTGTCGGTGGCGCAGGCCAAGGTTGACTGCGAGGAGCTCCTCGTGGTCATCGTGCAGGACAAGCGCGCGGCTGACGAACAGGAACGGCTCGTGAAGGCTGACGCCGAGAAGATCGGCGAGGAGGCCAAGGAGGCGAACGCCATCGCGGCGGATTGCGAACACGGCCTGGCGCTGGCCTTGCCCGCGCTCGAGGCTGCCTCCGCCGCTCTCAACGTCCTGACCAAAAAAGACATGTCCGAGATGAAGGCTTACGCGAAACCTCCCGCGATGGTCGCGCTCTGCCTCGAGGGCGTGATGACCGTGCTCAAGAAGACGCCGACGTGGGAACAGGCGAAGAAGGAGCTCGGCAAGCCTGATTTCCTCAACACGCTGATGAACTACGACAAGGACAAGTACCTGAACGACGAGCTGCTCAAGAAGATTAAGAAATTTGTCGACAACCCGGATTACGAACCGGAGAACATCGGCAAGGTTTCCGGAGCGGCGAAAGGTCTGTGCCAGTGGGTGCACGCCATGTACGTGTACGGCGGGGTCAACAAGGATGTCGCGCCCAAGAAGAAGAAGCTCGAGAACGCCAAGAAGGCTCTCGAGAAGAAACAAAAGGCGCTCGCCGCCGCCGAGGAAAAACTCCAAGCCGTCCTCGACAAAGTCAAGGCTCTGCAGGACAAGTACGAGGAATCCATCGGGAACAAAAAGGCGCTAGAGGATGAATTCGAGGACCTGTCGCAGAAGCTCGCGCGCGCCGAGACCCTGGTCAGCGGCTTGGCGGGCGAGAAGGTTCGATGGGAGGAATCCATCGTAAAGTACGAAGCTGAAATCGCGTGCCTCCCCGGCGACGTCGTCATCGCCGCCGCCTTCATGTCCTACGCCGGTCCGTTCCCATCCGACTACCGCGAAGCGCTCGTCAAGAACACGTGGCTTCCCGAGGTGAAGAAGCTGGAGATCCCGGCGTCCGACGAGTTTGATTTCGCGCTCTTCCTCGCGGATCCCAGCGACGTTCGAGACTGGAACATAAACGAGTTACCCGCCGACCAGTTTAGCACCGAGAACGGCGTGGTGGTGACCCGCGGCCGCCGATGGCCTTTGCTCATCGACCCGCAAGGCCAAGGTAACAAGTGGATCAAGAACACGGAGAAACCCAACGGGTTGGTCACCGTCACGTTGAACATGTCGGACATGGTTCGCAAGATGGAAAACGCGATTCAATTCGGCGACCCGGTGCTGATCCAGGACGTCGGCGAAGAGATCGATCCAATCTTGGAACCCGTGCTGTCCAAGAGCTTCATCAAGAAGGGCAACTCGCTGTGCATCAAGCTCGGGGACAAAGAGGTTGACTACTCCCCAGACTTTAGGCTGTACCTCACGTCGAAGCTGTCAAACCCGCACTACACCCCCGAGGTTTCCACCAAGGTGACAATCGTCAACTTCGTGGTCAAGGAGCAAGGGCTGGAGGACCAGCTGCTCAACGTCGTCGTCGAGAAGGAACGGTTCGACCTTCACGAGCAGAGCGTGACGTTGGTGCGCAAGGTTGCGGAAGGTAAGCGGACCATCTTGGAACTCGAAGATACCCTCCTGGACCTCCTATCCAACGCCGACGGCTCACTCCTCGACAACGTCGAGCTCATCAACACCTTGGTCAAATCCAAGACGACCTCCGACGAGGTGACGGAATCGTTGAAAATCGCGGAAGCCACCGGCAAGGAAATCACCGAAGCGTCCGCGCTCTACAGACCGGTGTCCATACGCGCGGCTATCCTGTACTTTGTCCTCTACGACCTCGCCACCGTGGATCCCATGTATCAGTTCTCGCTCGACGCGTACAAGGACCTGTTCTTGCTGTCAATCGAAAAGGCTCCTAAATCGTCAAAGGAGGAGCCCAAGGAAGCGTTGGAGGAGCGCATCGAGTTCCTGAACAGCTACCACACGTACGCCGTGTACAAGTACACGAGCAGAGGTCTCTTCGAGGCGCACAAGCTGCTGCTCTCGCTGCAGATGTGCGTGCGGATCTTACAGTCTGATAACCAGGTGGACATCAACGAGTGGCAGTTCTTCCTCCGAGGCGGGATGGTGCTGGACAGGTCGGACCAGCCCCCGAACCCGGCGCCGGAGTGGATCTCCGAGCTAGCATGGGACAACGTGGTGGAGCTGGAGCAGCAGGTGCCGCACTTCATCGGCGTCACTAAATCGTTCGAAGAAAACCCGGGCGAATGGGAAGACTGGTACAGAAACGCGGAACCGGAGAACCCGCGCAGTGCCGCGTTACCCGGGGAGTGGGAACCGAAGTGCAACGAGCTTCAGCGCATGTTACTCGTACGGTGCCTACGCATGGACAGGGTGGAGAAGGCGGCGACGTCCTACGTGGCAAATTCGCTTGGCCGGAAATATGTGGAACCTCCGGTGTTGGACCTCCAAGAGTGCTACGGTGATTCCACCCCGGGCGCGCCGCTCATCTTCGTGCTGTCGCCCGGTGTCGACCCAACCGCGAACCTCGCGCAACTCGCGGCTACGAAGGTTGGCGCCGACAAGTTGCACTCGGTGGCGCTCGGGCAAGGCCAGGCGCCGGTGGCGACCAAGCTCATCAAAGAGGCGTGCGTGGAGGGCAACTGGGTGTTCCTCGCGAACTGCCACCTGATGCTGACGTGGCTCCCCGAGCTGCAGAAGATCATCGAGCGCTTCGAGGACGAGACGCCGCACGCGGACTTCAGGCTCTGGCTCTCCTCCAACCCGACGCCGCACTTCCCGCTGGCCATCTTACAGCGCGGGCTGAAGATGACCACGGAACCGCCCAAGGGTCTCCGAGCCAACCTTTCTCGTCTGTACCAAACCTGCGTCACGCAGGAGTCCTTCGACGAGTGCGTCAGTCAGAAGAAGTACGGCAAGTTGCTATTCGCGCTCACCTACTTCCACGCCGTCATGCTGGAGCGGAGGAAGTTTCGGACGCTGGGGATTAACATCCCGTACGACTTCAACGACACCGACTACTCAGTGTCGGACGACGTTTTGAAAGCGTACTTGGACGCCTACGAGGAAACACCCTGGGACGCCCTCAAGTACCTCATCTCCGAAGCAAACTACGGCGGACGCGTCACCGATGAGATCGACCGACGGGTCCTGGCGGGGTACCTGAACCAGTTCTTCTGCGAAGACGCGTTGAACACGCCGCGGTACCCGCTGTCCAGCCTGGAGGAGTATTACATACCAACGGAGTCCGGGCTCGACGTGTATCGGGATTACATCGGGACGCTTCCGCAGCAGGACAAACCTGAGGCGTTCGGGCAACACCCCAACGCGGACATCTCGTACATGATCACGGACTCGACCATCACGCTCGAGTCGTGCCTCGCGCTGCAGCCCAAGAGTGGCGGCGCCGGCGCGGGCGGCGCTAAGATTGAGGACGTCGTCTCGGGCATCATCGACGATATGCTCTCGCAAACACCGCAGCCGTTTAACCACGAGAAGCTCATGAAGGACAAGGCGGACGACCCGTCGCCTTTACACGTGACGCTGTTCCAGGAGGTTGAGCGCTACAACATCTTGCTCAACAACATGCTCAGCACCCTTCACACGCTGAAGAAGGGAATAAAAGGTCTCGTGGTGATGTCGGCGGATCTCGATTCAATCTTTGAGTCTCTCGCCAACAACAAGGTGCCCGCCATCTACCTCAAGGCGTACCCGTCCCTGCGACCGCTCGGCTCGTGGACGCGCGACTTACTCATGCGCCTCGAGCAGATCGACGGGTGGATCGAGAACGGCTACCCGAGGGTGTACTGGCTCGCGGGGTTCACCTACCCTTCGTGCTTCCTCACCGCCGTGCTGCAAACGACTGCTCGCAAAAACGCAATTCCGATCGATACCCTCTCCTTCGAGTACAGCGTCATGGACGCGCCCGAGGAGAAGATCGGACCGAATCCAAAAGAGGGCGTCTACATCAAGGACATGTACCTCGAGGGCGCGGGGTGGAACTTCGACGACCAGTGCCTGTGCGAGCCCAACCCGATGGAGCTCATCGTGAACATGCCAATCGTTCATTTCAAGCCATCCGACGCCAAGAAGAAGCGGAACCCGGCGGAGCTGTACCAGTGCCCGCTGTACATGTACCCTGTGCGCACGGGTTCGCGCGAGCGTCCGTCGTTCATGGTGTTCGTGGATCTCAAGGCTGGCGACGGGGACTCGGACTTTTGGGTCAAACGCGGCACCGCGCTCCTGCTGGCGCTGGCGACTTAAATTAAAGGGAATATTTAGAACACACTCATTATTAGCTCGGAGCCGGTGGATCATTCAACCGCTCCGCATGTAACATCATCATCAAACGTAGATCATCATTCACAAGTCGTCGTCGCTATCGCATCAATCCCCGAGGCTGTTCATCCACGCCAGCTTGACATCGTCGTAGTCCTCGGCGCTGAGAATCCCCCGATCAAACAGAGCCTTGGCCCGCTCCAGGCCTTTGTCGGTCGGCGCCGGCTTCGGCGCCGGTTTTTCAGCAGTCGCGGGAGCGGGAGCGGGAAGCGCGGCTCTCACCACCGCGACTGTCTTGTCCCCAGTCACCTCCTTCCCGTGCACGTGCTCGTCCACCCACGCCTTGATTTTCTCCTTGAGGAAGCTCTTGTGGTGGCGAAAGTTGAACTTGATGGGAAGTTCGTTCTCGAGCCTTCGCATCACGTCGTTGACGGTGGTCTTGGTCAGGTCCTCCTCGCGAAGGATCCCGTCGAGCGCCTGGATAATTTCCGGGCCCGCGTCCCCCTCATCGCTCGCCTCCTCCATCTTGACGGGAATCAGCGGCGAATCGTCGTCTTCTTCGGAGTCGAACGAACTTCGATGAGCTCGGTGGCCGCCGGCGCCCGCCCTCGCCCGATCGAGGAACCTGTCCCTGAGGCGGCCTTCGTTCTCATCTGCCGGGTCGGGGTCGGTATCCCCTCCGCCCGCTTTCTTCTTCCTCCAGAGCTCGCCCAACCGCTTGCCGACCTGCGCGAACGTCATCGCGGGGTCGGCGGCGAGAAGCTCGGGCCGCGTCGCCTTGCAAAACTCAATGTATCGGTTCTTTGGGTTCTTCCCGCGCACCCTGGGCTCGAGTTCGGCGCCCGGTTCGAGGTTAAGCTCCTGTCTCAGCTCGTTGTCGCTCATGTCCTCGGTGTCGCCGTCGCTCACGACCACGTGGTGCGGGTAGCCATCCGGATCGTAAGGCTCGAAGCCACCCAGGACGCACACAGCGCTCTGACCGGAATCGTAGTGCCGTTTGAAAATCGTAAACAACGGCGCCGACGCGGGTAACTCGTCGGGCCCAACCTTCGATACGTCCTCGAGCTGACGCTTGTGCTTCCGGATGTAGTCCACGAGCTTGTCCCAGCCGTTCAGTACGCCGGCGACGTCCTTGAGGAGGACCCACCTGTGGTGTTCCGCGGCGCGCATGTGCGGAGACTTTGGGGTTGGGATGAGGTACCGAATCTGTACCTCGGCGCGGCGCCACGTGTAGACGCCGTTGCCCTGATCTGTGATCCTGTGCGCGACGATCGGGTTGTGCAGGCCGGATAATGCAGTCTTGATGTGCTCGAGCATGACCGGGCCCAG
>Ga0209425_10003382_pt1 | contig 16917 bp, 18 predicted proteins | sample COG_05_FD_184749 | JGI IMG/M metagenome (GOLD analysis project Ga0209425, IMG submission 184749) | Pelagic Microbial community sample from North Sea - COGITO 998_met_05 (SPAdes) (version 2) | ecosystem: Environmental > Aquatic > Marine > Neritic zone/Coastal water | place: Helgoland, sampling...
ATCATAATTTAAAACAGGTATACATATATAATTCAATTATTTTTTCTTACTAATACAATTGTTGTCATAGCTTATAAATGGATATTAAATTTGATAGTTCAAGGCCAAGTTTAGTATTATTGCCTTAATTGAATTATATATGTATACCTGTTTTAAATTATGATGCGTAAAGGAAATATTAGTAGAAAAACCAAAGAGACAAGCATTAGTGTTGACTTAAACATTGATGGAAAAGGAAAATACAAAATTGACACAGGAATAGGTTTTTTAAATCATATGCTTGAGCAATTATCGAAGCATTCATCAATAGACATGAACATAAAAGCTAAAGGAGATACCCATATTGACCTTCATCACACAACTGAAGACACTGGTATCGCAATTGGTGAAGCTTTAAAAAAAGCTTTAAAAAAATCTGTTGGAATAAGAAGATACGCACATGCCATGATACCAATGGATGAAACATTGTCACGTGTTGCTATAGATATTTCCAATAGACCATATCTTATTTGGAAGGTTAGTTTAAAAGTGGAAAAACTAGGTGAGATGGATACTGAACTTTTTAAAGAATGGTTTCAGGCATTTTCTCAAGCAGCAGGAATTACCTTGCACGTAGAAAATATTTATGGTGACAATAGTCACCACATAATTGAGTCTTGTTTTAAAGGATTAGCAAGATCATTAAGAACAGCATTAGAAATAGATCCTAGGAATAAAAAAACAGTTCCTTCTACAAAAGGCTCTTTATAAGTTTAAATGAACGTCACCATCGTTGACTATAACTCGGGCAATATAAGCTCTGTAATTAACTCCTTTAACGAGGTTGCTAAGGATAAGGTGAACATTGAAGTTACCTCAGATTTAAAAAAAATTAAATCAAGCGACAAAGTAGTTTTGCCAGGACAGGGATCGTTTAAGAGCTGCATAGATGCTTTAAATAATATTAGTGGTCTAACCGATACTTTAAACGAACTTGCAATAATTAATAAAAAACCTCTTCTTGGAATTTGTGTTGGATTACAAATGTTCGCTGACATCGGATATGAAGAAACAGAGACCAAAGGTTTGGGTTGGATTTCAGGAAAGGTGTCAAAAATAAAAAATCAAAATGGAAAATATAAACTTCCTCACATTGGTTGGAACCAAATTAATATTGTTAAGGATAGTAAGATTTTTAAAGATATAGAAAATAATTCTCATATGTACTTTGTTCACAGTTATGAATTTATTCCAGAAGATAAAAATGTGATTTCTGCTACAACAGATTATTCATCAAATATTGTTTGTTCTGTAGAAAAAGAAAATATCTTTGGAACCCAATTTCACCCGGAAAAAAGTGATAAGATAGGGCTTAAAATAATTAATAATTTTATAAGTTTATAAATGAAAATATTTCCAGCTATAGATATTAAAGACAAAAAATGTGTAAGATTAGTCAAAGGAAACTTTGACAACAAAACCGAATATAAAATATCTCCAGTTGAACAAGCCGGAAAGTATAAAGAACATGGATTTAAAAATTTACACATTGTTGACTTAGATGGTGCTTTAACTGGTAAAACAGTAAATTTAGATATTATTAAGGATATAGTTAGTAAATTTGATCTTAATGTTGAAATAGGCGGTGGTATTAGAAATCTTGATAGTGTTCAAAAATATGTCGATGCTGGTGTTGAAAAAGTAATCTTAGGAAGTGCCGCTATTAAAGATAAAAATTTTTTAAAAGAAGCATGCGAGAAATTCCTAAACAAAATTGCTTTGGGTTTGGATGCGAAAGATGGTTATCTGTCAGTATCTGGATGGAGAGAAAATTCCAATCAATTAACTGTAAATTATTTAGAGGAAGTTAAAGATTATGGTGTTAGTAGATTGATTTATACTGACATTAATAGAGATGGTATGAAACAAGGCCCAAATTTTGAGGAAACATCAAAAATTGCAGATATATCAAATTGCCCTGCAATTATTTCTGGTGGAGTTTCATCATTAGATGACATTAAAAAAGCTAAAACTCTAAAAAATATTGAAGGTATAATAGTTGGTAAGGCTATTTATGATGGTGATATTAAATTAGATGAGTTAGTTAAAGAAGATGCTTAAAAATAGAATAATTCCCTGTTTAGACGTCAAAAATGGTCGTGTTGTAAAAGGCATTAACTTTGTTGATCTGAAAGATGCAGGAGATCCTGTAGAACAAGCTAAAATTTATAGTGATGGTGGAGCTGATGAAATTTGTTTCTTAGACATCACTGCTTCTAACGAAAATAGAGATACAATTTATGATGTGGTGGAAAGAACTTCAAAAAAATGCTTTGTTCCTTTAACAGTTGGTGGAGGAGTTAAAAATATTGAACATATTTCCAAGTTACTTAATTGTGGGGCGGATAAAATTGCGATTAATACAGCAGCTGTCCAGAATTCAAAAATTGTTTTAGAAAGTTCAAAAAAGTTTGGATCTCAATGCATTGTTGTTGCAATAGATGCAAAGCTAAACAAAGATAAATGGGAGGTGTTTACTCATGGTGGAAGAAATAAAACCGGTATAGATGTATTAGAATTTGCAAAAAAAATGGAAGATAGTGGAGCAGGTGAGCTGTTAATTACTTCAATGGATAGAGATGGAACACAAGCTGGCTATGATATTGAATTAATTTCAAAGATAACTTCAAGTGTAAATTTACCAGTGATTGCTTCAGGAGGCGTGGGAAGATTAGACCATTTAGTAGATGGAATAAAAAAAGGCAAGGCTAGCGCAGTATTAGCAGCCTCCATTTTTCATTACGGAAAATTTAGTATTAAGGAAGCAAAAGAATATTTAGCTACTAAAGGCATACCTATTAGAAATTAAGAATGATTATAAATTATGCCTTATAGAAAAAATATAGATGGTCTTAGAGCAATAGCAGTTTTAGGTGTAATTTTTTATCACTCAGAAATTTTAATAGGAAACAAATTTTTTTTATCAGGAGGTTTTTTAGGGGTAGATGTTTTTTTTGTAATCTCAGGTTATTTGATTACTTCTATAATTTATCAAGAAAATAAAAACAAAAAGACTTTTTCATTTTTAAATTTTTACGAGAGAAGAATTAGAAGGCTTTTACCTGCGCTATTAGTTGTTTTATCATTTAGCTTATTCTTTGCTTATTTTTTGTTATTACCAGTGCAATTTAAAGCTTACATAAATTCAGTTATTTCATCCATATTTTTTTATTCAAATATTTATTTTCATTATTCTGGACAGGCATATGGAGAAGCAATCCTTTCAAGCAAACCACTACTACATACCTGGTCACTTGCAGTTGAGGAGCAATTTTATATTTTATATCCTATTTTTTTTATTTTTTTCATTAACTTTCTGAAAGATAAAATAAAATACCTTTTTTATTTAATTATTTTAACCTCCGTTTTATTTGCATCAATTATAAATGAAAACCACGCATCATTTAACTTTTATATGATTATTACTAGAGCTTGGGAACTTTTGATAGGTGGTCTTATCGCATTAAAACATATTAATAAAAAAAAAAAAATAAAAGAAAATAAATATTTATCATCCATAGGATTGTTATTGATTTTATTTTCATTTTATTTTTTTGATGATCCACATAAACATCCAACCTATTTTACTCTAATTCCTGTAATTGGATGTTGTTTAATAATTAATGACAGAAACAATAATAATTTTTTTATGAAAATACTTTCAAATAAAATTATGGTCAACATAGGATTAATATCATACTCATTATATTTGTGGCATCATCCAATCTTATCGTTAGGAAAAATTTCAGGAATTACAGAAAATAATTTGTTAATAAAAATATTGCTTATTTTAATTTCATTTCTTTTATCAATATTTACTTATCAGTATGTCGAGAAAAAATTTAGAAATAAAAAAACTATATCCAATAGTAATCTAAAATTAACTTTAATACCCATTATCTGTTGTTTAATTTTTTTATCAATTTTTTTGCCTCAAAAACAAAAAAAATTATACCCAGAAATTTTAATAGATTTGTATGACCAAACTTGGTTTGCCACAAAACAATTAAACAAACCATGCTTCCAAAGAAAAACTTTTTTTTGTACGTTCGGGAATGATCCAAAAAATGAAACAGTTTTTTTAGTGGGTGACTCAGTTATGGCCTCTATACAAGAAGAACTTAAAAACAATCTTGTTAATCGTAAAATAAACTTCATACCAATGACCAATGCTGGTTGCGATTTTTTTGAAAAAATTAATAGTAAAAAAAATAAGTTTTGTAATCCCAAAATACAAAAAGCGAGAAATATGAAAATTCAAGAATACAAAAAGTCCACAATTATATTGCATTTAAATTATAAAAATATTTCTAAAAATCACGATGAAGATCTCTCTAATTTTATTAATAATATTAATAAATATTTAAATCTAGATTACAAAATAATATTAATGTATCCGATCCCACAATGGCCAAACAACGTGTCGAAACTTATTGAAAAACAATTTGATGAAAATGAAACATTATTTTTTGAACGTTTAAAAAAAAACAAAAATTATATTTATTTGGATTACGATAAATATATAATGAGCACAAAAAAAATCTTTGATAAGTTTGATGAATTAAAACATCAAAATTTATTCAAAATTTATCCTCATAAAAAATTTTGTAATAAAGAAATTACAAATAGATGTTTAGCGCACTCCTCTGATCATATTTTTGTTATAGATGGTTCTCATTTATCCCAAAAAGGGTCCAAGATTATAAATGCTGATTTGATTAAATTATTAGATAAAATATATTTGAATTAAACTATTAATATATTTATAAAGAAAAATGCTTAAACAACTTGAAAACTTATTCTACCTTGCTAGAGAAAGAAAAAAAACTCCTATTGAAGGATCTTACACCAATAAATTATTAGTAAACAAGAGCTTGAGTAAATCTAAGGTACTTGAAGAAATAAACGAATTAATTGAAGCTGTGGAGCAAAATAGTAATAAGATTCATGAAGCAGCTGATGTTTTGTATCACCTTGCAATATACTTCGAGACTAATGATATTAAAATCGAAGAAATTATGAGCGAGTTAGAAAAAAGAAAAAAATGAGTTACGATAATAATAATATTTTTGCAAAAATTTTAAGAAAAGAAATTACATGCAACACAATATATGAAGATGAATTTGTTTTGTCATTTTATGATATAAATCCTCAAAAGAAGATACACGTATTAGTAATCCCAAAAGGTAAATATGTAGATTTTGATGATTTTGCTAACAATGCTAGTCCTGCAGAAATAGTTGGGATGATAAAAGGAATTAATAGTGTTGCAAAAAAATTAGGTATTTCTGTCGATACTGGGGCTGGATATAGAGCATTAACAAACATTAGTGAAAATGGTGGGCAAGAGGTACCCCATTTGCATTTCCATCTGTTTGGTGGTGAAAAAATTGGCAAGATGGTAGAGTGACACAAAGAGTTGAAAGAAATTATCTTGAAATTACTTCTGTTAAAGATTTAAAAGAGAACAATCTTCTAACACTGAATTGTTCAATAACTCTTTTAGAACCTGAAAATTTTCAAATTAATAAATTTTTTTATAAGATTGTAGGAAAAAAACATAATTGGACCGATCGATTAAGTTGGTCTGAAAGTCAATGGATAAAATATTCTTCCGATGAAAAAGTGAAAACTTATATTTTAAAGGTAGAGGAGGATTTAGCTGGGTATTATGAGTTAATTTTTTATAATGAAAAAAGTGAGGTTGAAATAGCATATTTAGGGCTTGTAGAAAATTATCATAATCAAAAATTAGGTTCTTACCTTTTAAGCTCAGCGATAAAGAATTCATTTACAAATAATATCACAAAAAGAGTCTGGGTTCATACATGCTCATTGGACCATAAAAACGCACTTAACAATTATCTGAAACGTGGCATGAAAATTTTTAAAAAGGAAGTGATTGAAATTTAATTTTTTTCTGGAAGTTTAAATAAATTTTTTTTTAAAATTCGATTTTTTTGTATAGAAGAAATATAGGTGATGTTAAGATTTTGATAAATATCTATTGTTTGCCAACCAACTAAATTAAATTTTATTTTATCAAAAAAAATATTAATTTCATTATCATTTTTAAAAATTGTAAAATTAATCAATTCATCATTTACAATTCTTTGATCTAAATCTCTAATTTTTTTTACTAAAAATTCTTTATCCAAGATGTAATTTAATGGAGTTCTATCGATTGGATATTTATAATAACTCTTAAATTTTGTGATTATAACAAGAGATTTTCCATCGGAAATTAATACTTTTTTATCTTCTAAATTATATCTACAAAAAATTTTCTTAGGATATTCTATGGTACAGTTTCCGGTTTCAATTTTTCCGTTAACATTTTGTTCAAAATCAAAATTCAAATTTTGGGTATTTTGTAAATTATAAATTATGTTTTCTTTAATGTTAGCAGTAGAAATTTCCGGTAACAAAATTAATAAATAAATGAGAATTATTTTTTTCTTATTAAAGAACATCTCTTTTTCCAACATGATTGGCTTTACTAACTATACCTTCTGCTTCCATCATATCAACAATACGTGCAGCCCTATTATATCCAATCTGTAATTTTCTTTGTAAAAAAGAGGTAGAAGCTTTGCCCTCTGATTTGATTATTTCTAATGCTTCCTGATACAGTTCATCTTTTTCTGCACTATTTTTTAAGTTATCTCCGATTTCTTTTTCATCCGCAAAAGTTAGTATTTCATCAACATAATTAGGCTCTGCTTGTGATCTTAGATGATTGTTGACTTTTTCAATTTCTACATCAGAAACAAACGGAGCATGAATTCTAAGAATTTTATTGGCAGATGACATATATAACATGTCCCCTTTTCCCAATAGCTGTTCCGCCCCCTGTTCACCTAAAATAGTTCGACTATCAATTTTTGAACTCACTTGAAAAGAAATTCTTGTAGGAAAATTAGCCTTAATAGTACCTGTAATGACATCTACGCTGGGTCTTTGGGTTGCCATAATGATATGAATACCTGCTGCTCTAGCCATTTGAGATAATTTTTGGATATAATTTTCAATCTCCTTTCCAGCCACAAGCATTAAATCTGACATTTCATCAACAACCACAATAATATAAGGCATGGGTAGTTTGTGTTTTGTATTATAGCTATCAATATTTCTTACACCTTCTTTTGTCATTAACCTGTATCTACTTTCCATTTCTTTTACCACCCAACCTAATACGGATGCTGCCTTTTTTGCTTCAGTGATTACAGGACAAATTAAATGAGGTATTCCTTCATAAGTAGATAATTCTAACATTTTGGGATCAATCAAAATAAATTTACATTGTTCAGGTGTAAGTCTGTAAAGTAAAGAAAGTATTATAGTATTAATGCAAACTGATTTTCCAGATCCAGTAGTTCCAGCAATAAGTAAGTGAGGCATAGAAGCTAAGTCGCCAACGATAGGTCTTCCAGAAATATTTTTACCTAGAGCTATTGGTAACTTTATTTCTTTTTTTTTAAAATCTGAATTGCTTAAAATTTCACTTAAGTAAACATTTTCTCTTGAAGTATTAGGAAGCTCGATGCCAACAGTGTTGCTTCCAGGTATAGTTGCAATTCTGGCAGAGTCAGAGCTAGTATTTCTAGCTATATCATCTGACAGATTTATAATTTTTGAAACTTTGATACCAGCAGCTGGTTCAAATTCATTTAATGTAACTACAGGACCATGACTTACTTTTTTAATTTTTCCATTTACACCAAAATCTAATAAGATTTTTTCAAGAAATTCAGGATCTTGACCCTCACTCTTATTGAAATCTGATCTTTCTTTTTTTGTAGGAATTTTAAGTAATTCAATATTAGGCAAATCAAATTTTAATTTTGATTCTAATTTTATTTTTTCAGCTTTAATAAAAGGCAAGTCTTCCTGAATTAAATTTTTTATTTCTTCTTGAGGTATGTATTCATTAATAATTTCATTTTTATCAGTATAGTTTTTGGGATTACTTGCTGTAAATATTTTTTTGATAACTGCAAAAAATTTTTTTAATTCAAAATTAATACTAATTAAAAAAAGAAAAGTTGTGATAAAAATTAAGAGATAATAAAAAATTCTTTCATTTTGTAAAATTATAGAATTTAAAAAAGTTTTATTGAGGTAGTCCCCAGTGAAACCACCATTGCCATTAATATATAATTCAAAAGTATCTTTATAAAAAAAACTTAAAAACAATGAACATGTAATACAATATAAAACCACATAGAACATATTCTCAATCAACAGTAATGCATTTTTGGATTTTAAGATTTTAAAGCCCGTAAACATAAGTGTAAGAGCAACCATAAAAGAAACTAGACCAATTGATTGAAAAAAAATATCTGAAAAATAGCTGCCGTGAAAACCTAATATATTGTTAATTTGAGTTTTTTCAGAAAATATAAAATTTGGGTCTTCTGGGGAATAAGACAATAATGAGATTAGTAATAATATGCCAATAAAAGATATTAATAACCCAAATATCTCAACCAGTTTTTTAATTATAAATATTAAAGCAGTGTTTGTTATTTTTTTTATATCCATAATTGATGAATCAAATTTAACACTTTGTATCATCTAATTTTTGTTGTTAAAATTAATTTGTTATGAAAGTTTGTATTATTGGAAATGGTCTTATTAGCCTAACGCTAGCTCAAGCGCTAGTCAACAGGGGTGTATCTGTTGATATTCTTTGTAGAAATAAACCTAAAAACTATGATCTAACCCGTACCTTAGGTATCTCAGATTCAAACATCAAATACATAAATAAATATATTATAAATATTGAAAAAATTCAGTGGAAAATAAAAAAAATTAAAGTTTATACAGAAAATTTTACTAAAGACGAGGTGTTAAATTTTTCAAGAGGAGAAAAAAACCTTTTTTCAATTATAAAAAATCACCAACTATATACAAAACTTAATAAAAATTTAAAAAAAAATGTTCTATTTAATTATAAAAAATATTTAAGTTACAAAAATATTATTAAAAAAAATTATAAATTAATAATTGTATGTGACTCTACTCACGAAATTACAAAAAAGTTTTTTTTTAGAAATTTAAAGAAAGATTATAATAGTCAAGCATATACAACAATTATTAATCATAAAAAAATATTAAATAATAATATAGCAATTCAAGTTTTCACTAAAAAAGGTCCGATCGCTTTTCTGCCAATATCAGAGGACAAAACTTCAGTTGTTTGTTCGTTAAGAACAGACAATAGTAAAATTAATATTAATAATCTAATTCAAAAATTTAATCCCAAATACCAAATTTCTAAAATAAACAAAATTTCGTTTTTTGAGTTAAGATCATCAAATTTAAGAAAATACTATAAAGATAATATGTTAGCATTTGGTGATTTACTACACAGGGTTCATCCTTTAGCTGGCCAAGGATTTAATATGACTTTAAGGGATATAAAAGAATTAATCTCAATAATTGATGAAAAAATTAAACTTGGTTTAGAATTTGATAATTCTATTTGTGTAGATTTTGAAAATAAAACAAAAGACAAAAATTTCTTTTTTTCTGAAAGTATAGATTGGATCTATGAATTATTTAATTTTGAAAGTAAATTTAAAAAAAATCTTTTAGGCAGACCCGTAGAATTAATAAATAAGAATAAATATTTAAATAATTTTATTAAAAAATTTGCTGATGTTGGGTTTTAAATTAAATTTTATTGTACTGTAGTGTTTTCATATTGGTCGTATGTATAAGTATTTAAAATTTCTGCGATTTTTGTCTTTCTTGTATCTAAATTTTTTGCTTCTAACAGTACTTGTTTTTCTTCAAGACTAAATGGTGAAGCCATTGCAAGCGCATTAATTGTTTCATCCAAACTTTGTTTTTCTAAAGCTTTCCAGTTTATTATAAATCCTCTTTTTTCAAATAATGATTTTAAATTCTTAAAAATTAATTCTAAGTCTGTAAATTTAAGATCCTCCTTTTTTTCGCTGAGATCATGTAAAAAATCATCATAACTGATCTCACATTGTCTATACTTTCTGTCTGAATTAATTTCTTTTATGATTTTGAATCTAATCAAACCTTGTAAATCAATTAAATATTTTCCATCATCAGTTTCTTTAAAACTTATTATTTTACCTAAGCAACCAATATTGTGAAGTTGTGGTGGATCTCCACTAACTTTTTTAGGAGGTTTAGGCTGTATCATTCCGATAAACTTATCGGATTTTATACTATCATTAATCATTTCAATATATCTTGGTTCAAATATATTTAGCGGAACACTTGTTTTTGGAAAAATTATAAAATTACCTAAAGGAAAAACTGGTATTTTTTTTGGTAAATTATTCATTTAAAATTTAATAATAAATATTAACATAGATTTTAAAATTGATTAAATCAAATTATTATTAAATATTTATTATTATGGAATTAAAAAAAATTGCTAATTTAATACACGAAAAAAAATTTAAAGAAGCGAAGACTGAATTAATAGAATTAGAAAAAAAAAAAGTTAAATCTATTGATAATCGCCCTAATCTAGAAAAAAAATATGAAAATATCTATTTCACATTGTCTCAAGTTTGCACTCAATTAAATGAATTAAAAGATTCAAAAAAATATTTAATAAGTCATTTGCAAATTAGACCAAATGATAGTGAGGCATTATTTAATTTAGCAAATTTAAATTTAAAAACACATGAAATCGAAAATGTTGAACAAATTTATAAAAAAATTTTAAAGATAGATAAAAATAATTTACCAGCAAATGTGAACTTAGCTTTTTTTTATGAAGGAACTGGAAAAATTGATAAAGCTAAAAAATTTTATAAAATTGCAAATGAACTAGAACCAAGCAATTTAAATTTTCATTATAATCTAATGAGACTTAGTTCTGATTATTCCAACAACAATACAATAGTTTTTATAAAAAAGCTTATCGAGGAAAAAAAAATTTTAGATAAAGATAAGTTTCTAGCAAATTTTATTTTGAGTAAAAATTCAGAAAAAAAAAAAGAGTATTTAAATGAAATTAAATTTTTGGATTTAGCTCATAATTTATTTTTGAAAAATAATGTTAATAAAAAATCTAATAAATATTGGCTAGATATTGTTCCTAGTTTTTACAAGAAATTAACTATAAAGGGTTCAACAAAAAATATTTTAAAAAAAATAGAACCTATATTTATTATAGGGTTACCAAGATCTGGTTCAACTATAACAGAGTTAGTATTATCAACCTCTAAAACATCTAAGAGTATTCTTGGAGAAAGTAGTTTTATTAACCAAGCTTTACTGAGCACATATGGTGATAAATTCTTTAATAAAGAACAACAAGATAATTTTGAAATTGATGTTGGTATATTAGAAGAAAAAATAATATCAAATCTGCAAAATTTCAATATTTTTGCCACTGATCAAAATATAATAATTGATAAGTCTTTAGAGAACTTTTTTTATATAGATTTGATCATTAATATTTTTCCTAATGCCAAATTTATCATTACAGAAAGAAATATAGGTGAAAACATAATAGGTATCTATAAAAAGATTCTATTAGACATCCCGTGGGCACATTCTATTTCTGAAATAGTTAAATACATAAAGAATTACAAAACTATAATAGATATTTATGTGAAAAAATATTCTGAAAAATTTTTTATTATCAAATTAATAGATTTGCAAAACTCAAACAAAAAAAAAATATCAAGTCTTTTTGAATTTTGTAATCTTGATTTTAATGACAAATATTTTGAATTTCAAAAACAAAATCAATTCATTAACAATGCTAGCAATATCCAAATCAGAAAGAAATTATCTAAAAACGATCGTAATAAATATAATAAATATATGTATCTTTTGAAAAGTTATGAAAAAGATTATCCCTGGATTAAAAATGACTAATAGATATTTTTTCTTATTTCTTGCAATTGTGTAGCCCGCTACTTATAATATTTTTTTAAAAGCGGGCATAGCTCAGTGGTAGAGCGTCTCGTTGCCAACGAGAAGGTCGAGGGTTCGACCCCCTTTGCCCGCTCCAAATTTATGTCTGAGTTATTAAAAAAAAAATGTGTTCCCTGTGAGGGTGGTATTATACCGTTTGACATTTCTGAAATACATAAATACCAAAAAAAAGTTGATGGTTGGAATATTATTAAAAATGAAACTAATATTTATATGTTAGAAAAAAAATTCAATTTTAAAAATTTTTTAGAAAGTCAAAATTTTGTTAACGAAGTAGGAAAAATTTCTGAGAAAGAAGGTCATCATCCTGATATTTTGTTTGGGTGGGCTTATGCAAAAATAAATATAACTACTCATGCAATAGAGGGTTTATCGGAAAATGATTTTATTTTGGCTGCGAAGATTGATAAAATAATTAATGCCTAAAATGTCTAGTTTTAGAAAAAACTAACACAGTCTGTGTTGCGTTAGCAAATCGAATAATTTCCTTGTCTCTAATTGATCCTGCAGGTTGAATAACAGCAGTAACACCAGATTGTACAAGTTTTTCGATACCATCAACAAATGGAAAAAAAGCATCTGATGCTGCAACAATTTCATCTTTTTTATTCAAAAATTTATTCATTTTATTGATTGCAATTTGGCAGCTATCTAATCTACTAGGTTGTCCAGAACCAATACCCACAGTAGTTTTATTGTTTGCAATAACAATTGCATTAGATTTTACATATCGGCATATATTGAAAGCGAAAATTAAATTATCAAACTGCACTTTATTTGGCTTCTTTTTTGAAACAACAATAAAATCTTTTTTTGTAAATTTTTTTTTATCTTCAGACTGTACTAAAATTGATTCATTAACAGAATTAAATTTTAAGATTTCATCTAATGAAAACTTAGAGGCGTCAACTATTCTCAAATTTTTTTTTAGTTTTAAAATTTTTAAGGCATCTTTATCAAAGCCGTTCGCAATAATTACTTCAAGAAAAATTTTATTTAACTCTAATGCCAAATTTTGATTAATCTTAAAATTGCAAGAAACTATACCTCCAAAAGCGCTTACTGGATCACAAGCTAAAGCAGATTTATAACTATCTAATTTATTTTTAAGAACCGATACTCCACAAGGATTAGCGTGTTTTATAATAACAGTACCCGTATTTTTTGGAAGTGATTTAGATATTGTTAATGCTGAAAATATATCATTATAGTTATTATAACTTAATGGTTTGCCATGAATCTTATCTATGTTTAAATTTTGATTTTTTGAGTAAATAGCACTCTCCTGATGAGGGTTTTCACCATATCTCAGTTTTTCAATTAAATTTCCATAAACAATTTTTTTTTGGGGAAATTGAGTATTTGAAATCTCATTGAAATAATTTGATATTATAGCGTCATAGTATGCAGTTTCTCCAAAAGCTAATTGGGACATATTTTTTCTAAATTGTATTGAGGTACTTCCATTGTTGATTTTTAATTCATTAATAAGCTCTGGATATTGATTAGGTGAGGTAATTATAGCAACATCGTTGTAATTTTTTGCAGCGGCTCTTACTAAAGTAGGTCCACCAATATCTATATTTTCTATTATTTTATTGTGGCTTTTTGTTTGCTTTAAAGTTCTTTCAAATGGATAGAAATTAACAATTACTAAATCAATATTTTCAAAGTTATTATTCTTTAAATCTTTTAAATGTAATTTATTTGTTCTTTTATTTAAAATTCCTGCATGAATTTTTGGATGTAATGTTTTTACCCTACCATCTAGAATTTCTCTAAATCCAGTGAAATCTGAAACCTCTAAACATTTAAAATTAAGTTTCCTAATTGTTCTAAATGTTCCTCCAGAACTAATTAATTTAATATTATTTTTTTTTAAAATCTGTAAAAGAGGTTTTAAATTTGACTTATCTGATACAGATATTAAAGCTGATCGTATTTTTTTCATTATATTCTTTTTATTTCCCATTTAATATTTTCTATCTGATTATTAGAAATGCCCGAGATAAAAATATTTTGATTTTCTGTATATAAATTTTTAATACCGAAATATAAACCATTATCAATGTTAATATCATAATTTTTACATGTAAATTTCCACCCCTCATCATTTAATTGAATTAAAATAGTTTTATTATCTTGTGTTTTCATTAATTTAACTTTTGGTTCTAAATGAAATCGAATATCAAATTTATAATTATTATTTGTTTTTTTCTTAATTATTTTGTCTGTACCAACAAAAGTCATTTGTTCTGGATAAAATTCAATTTGTCTTTCATGTGTTGAACTATATTTTTTAAGATATCCATCGTGTGAAGCATTAATTTTCCAATAGTTTTTTTTAAAAACTGTATCTTTTTTTATAATTTTTAAACCTCTTTTGATTAACCAAAAATTTTTAACTTTATTGAATTTACAAGATGAATTATCGTCAATGATTAAGGCACTATGTACTGCAGTTGATTTTGACAATTTATTCAGCTTTAAGTTATTTTTTGAATAATAACCACAGTTACTGATTAACTTTTTTCCATTAGATATAATTTCAAAAGATAAAGCTCCAGACTGATAATCTTTTGTGTATTCTGAGGCTGGGGGTGTGCCAACATCCATTATTAGACAAGTTTTTTTATTTTTAAGGATTATATAACCACCAAAATCTTGGTTTTCATTCTTAAATTTATAACCTAACCTTTTTAAATAATTATCAAAATTTGTATTATTAGAAATATTATTTCCATTAAATAGAAAATCAGTCTCCATATTTTGCGAGGTAAAGGCGTAACTTTGCCCAAGATAAAAAATAGTTTCATCTAAATGTTCAGGTATTGATTGCTGGGACTCCTTGTACCATTCTCTTATAAGAATAAAATATTTTAAGTAGAAGATTAATTGTTTAATATTTCTTGATTTTGGAAAACCATCATTATCTAATGTTACTCTAGATATTTTTTTTAAAAGAGTAGATCCAAAAGATAAATAATTTTTCTCATCTTTATAACAAAGCCCAACCAAGATAATTGATGCACAACCAATTAATTTATCTTCAATTAGTTTAGATCTATTTATTTCATTAATTAAATGATTAGTTTGTTTTTGAATAATTGTATTAAATTTTTTTTTGTAGTTTTGATCGCTACCTTCAAAAGTAAGATTATAACACGATAACCAAGCAATTATTCTTTTTGCCGTCACATCAAAATCCCAACTTTTATGATTATACTTATAATTATAGTTTATCCAATTTTCAATTACTGACTGAGTTGTAATTTTTGATGACTTTAAATCCAAACTAAAGAACCAATAAAAATTATTTAAATTTTTAAATTCTTTATGACTTATATTCTTATTTTGCCAAATATTATCTAAAGAAAAATTTTCAATTTTAATTTTTTTTTTCTGATAATTAATTAAAGATGAAAGAAGATGAGGACTTGGTTTGTATGCTAAATTTTTTTCATTAATCTTAGAAATTTTTTTATCATATAATTTAGAGTTTAGATAAAATTTTCTAAATTGATTATTAATATTGAAAAAAATTCGATTTATATAAATCATGAAATTACTTAGATTTTAATAATTCAATATTTTTTTTAATATCTCCATTATTGCTTTTAAAAATTGTAGTACCAGAAACAAGAATGTTGGCACCAGCTTCTATTGCTTTTTTAGAATTTTTAAAATTTATCCCACCGTCAATTTCAATATCAAAGTTTAAACTTTTTTCTTTTTGAATTTTTTTTAATTCTTTAATTTTGGTTAAAACCTCAGGCATAAATTTTTGACCACCAAATCCTGGATTTACACTCATAATGAGAACTAAATCAATTTGATCTAAAACATTTAAAATAATATCAATTTTAGTCTCGGGGTTTAAAGATACTCCAACCTTTTTCTTTAATTCTTTAATTTTCAAAATTGATGACGTTAGGTCATTAGTTGCCTCAGGATGAATTGTAATTATATCAGCACCAGCATCAGAATATGCTTCTATATAATTGTGAACTGGAGAAATCATTAAGTGCACATCAAACAATACTGAGGAATGTTTTTTTAAAGCTTTAATAACTGGAGGACCAATTGTTAAATTAGGAACGAAATGACCATCCATAACATCTACATGAATCATGTCTGCCCCACCTTCTTCTAACCTTTTTATTTCATTTCCAAGTTGACTAAAGTCAGCAGATAGAATTGAGGGTGAAATTTTTATTTTTTTCATTGATAACTAATTTTACTAGTATCAATATTTAAAATTTAATTGAATTAAAAAATTGATAAATTTGTCTTGAAATTTCACTTTCCAAAGGAAAAGATAGCATGCCCATTACAGAATAACCCAAAACCCACGGCATTAAGTAAAATCTAACCATAAAGAAAAACCAAGCTACATACAGAGGCACTAATGGTTGGATAATGAAAGAGGGTGTTAAAGGTTTGAATATATTAAGTAAAGGATTAGTAAATTTGACAAATACTTTCATAAAAAAAAATTGAGAGTCTTCTTTTTGAAAGAAATTCATTGCAACACGTCCGATTAATGTCCACATGATTACTCCAAGAATATAATCAATTATATAAACTAAAGGATGAAAATTAGCAGACATATGAAATTTATATTGGAAAAATTAAGAAATTTAAAGGGGCGAAATTAATCGCCCCTTATAAATGTTTTTTATTGTTTGCCGATGATAGATTTACCTGAAGGTATTCTAACCTCGTCAACCATTCTTTGCGTAGCAGCATTTGGTGCTGAAGTAATTAAACTTACAACAATCATAGATACTAAACTAACTGCAGAACCAAAGATACCAAACGTCAACTGAGTAATACCTAAGAATCCACTTCCACCTGTTCGTACCCAAACTAGGTACCAAGCACCTGAAATTAGACCTAAAGTCATACCAGCTATAGCACCTTCTCTGTTAGCTCTCT
>Ga0209425_10003383_pt1 | contig 16917 bp, 14 predicted proteins | sample COG_05_FD_184749 | JGI IMG/M metagenome (GOLD analysis project Ga0209425, IMG submission 184749) | Pelagic Microbial community sample from North Sea - COGITO 998_met_05 (SPAdes) (version 2) | ecosystem: Environmental > Aquatic > Marine > Neritic zone/Coastal water | place: Helgoland, sampling...
GCGCCATGTGCGCAGCCCGAGTGAGTTCACGGTGGCGTATCGTTCAGTGAAAAGCCCGTTTGATGAATGCTTTGTCGCCGCTAATTTTGTTCATGAAGAGGCCACTAAAGAGCAAGCGTTAGCCGCTATAAAAAAAGTGTTGGATCACCGGGTAGCAACGCAACCTGGCAATATGCCTAATGGTGGATCAGTATTTCGAAACCCTGTAGGTGACTTTGCTGGCCGATTAATTGAAGTGTGTGGTCTCAAGGGGTACAGGTTCGGCCATTCATGGATTTCAGAGCTGCATGCAAATTTCATTGTGCACGACGGAAAGGGGTCTGCAAAAGAGGTTGAACACTTGATACACTTAATAGAGGAAACAATTTTATCCAAAATGGGTATCACCTTAGAAAGGGAAGTGAAGGTAATAGGTTGTGGAAGCAATGATAACAGTTAACAGACCAATGCGCTTAGTCGTCATAAACATCGTCTTATTTACGTTGTTAGCCATTTGTGTTTGGTGTTTGTTAACCTTAGGCAGTGCAGCGTCTTTCCCTATTCAGCATATTAAGATTCACGGCAACTACAAGCACATTGACCGTGCACAGATTGAGCGTTTAGTGAAGCCACATGTTGGTTCGAGTTTTTTCCGTGTCGACCTGAACAATATCAAGCATGCTTTGCTCACAGAAACATGGTTAAAAAGTGCGAAAGTCACGCGTATTTGGCCTAATCAACTTATTATTACCTTAGACGAACGTTCGCCTGTTGCGATTTGGAATAGTGAACATTTGATGACGAGTCAGGGCGTTGTTTTTTCGTCAGACGCTGAGGCGTTTATGAGCACATTACCAATGCTTTCCGGTCCGCGTGATAAAGAAGCCTTCATGTTTGAGAAATATAATGAATTTAATGCAATTTTATCGCCATTAGACTTGCATATTAATCAGTTACGGTTAACATCAAGTATGGTGTGGAGTATGCGCTTAGACAATGATGTTGAATTAATGCTTGGCGAAAATGATGCAAGAGGACGCTTGCTACGATTTGTCGCCGTATACCCCAAAATTTTGACTGCGAAGCATCACCGTGCAAAACGATTTGATTTGCGTTATGGTGATGGCGTCGCAGTGAAGTGGCGGTAAATAGATTAAAGTGAGATAGGGTAATGTCACAAAAACACAACAGAGATCGTATAGTTGGATTAGATATTGGCACAAGCAAAGTTGCTGCTATTGTCGGTGAGTTTGATCCTGAAGGGCATCTCACCATAAAAGGTTTTGGTTTGCAGCCTTCTACTGGTTTAAAACGCGGTGTTGTTGTCAACATCGACTCTACCGTAAACTCAATCCAGCGTGCTGTTGAAGAAGCTGAAACAATGGCAGGTTGTTCAATTGATCAAACTTTCACAGGTATCGCAGGAAGTCATATTAATGGTATGAATTCCCACGGAATCGTTGCCATCAAGGATCAGGAAGTTACACCATTTGATATTGCTGCTGTTATCGATGCAGCTAAAGCCGTTGCTATCCCAGCCGATCAAAAAATCCTCCATATTTTACCACAAGAATTTATTATCGATAATCAAGGCGGTATTCGTGAACCTGTCGGCATGTCAGGTGTGCGTCTTGAAGCTAAAGTCCACATGGTGACAGGTGGTGTGAGCGCTGCGCAAAATATTATTAAGTGTGTGAAGCGTTGTGGCTTAAATGTTAACGACATTATATTAGAACAATTAGCATCGAGTTATGCGGTGTTAACAGAAGATGAAAAAGAGTTAGGTGTTTGCTTGGTTGATATCGGTGGCGGCACAACCGACATCGCCATCTTTACTGAAGGTGCGATTAGGCACACAGCGGTTATTCCCGTTGCAGGCGATCAAGTAACAAACGATTTAGCTGTTGCATTGCGTGTTCCACGCCAATGCGCAGAAAGCATTAAGATTGAGCATGCATGTGCAATGGTCAATGCTGCAGATACCCATCAAACAGTCACGATTCCTTCCGTTGGAAATCGTGAATCACGTCAATGTTCTTCTCATATGTTGGCACAAGTTGTTGAGCCACGTTATGAAGAGCTATTCACGTTAATTAAATCAGAGATTCGTAAGCATGGTTTTGAGATGTCGCTAGGTGCTGGCATTGTCTTAACAGGTGGCGGATCGAAAGTCCCTCATTTAATTCCACTTGCTGAACATGTATTTAATACCAGTGTGCGGTTAGGTGATCCTCGTGAGCAAGTCTCAGGGGATGAAAAAGTCATTAGTAACCCAAGCTATGCAACAAGCATCGGTTTGTTACTGTATGGACGCCAGCAGCAGATGGAGGATACCGTATTATCCCCTACAGGCGTTGGTATGCGTGGTGCTTGGGGCAAGATGAAAGGTTGGTTTCAAGGAAATTTTTAAAGTTTATTTCGGCTAGGAGGATACAGATGTTCGAATTATCGGAAAATAATACACAAGATCCAAAAATTATAGTATTTGGTGTCGGTGGTGGTGGTAGTAATGCGGTTGAGCACATGCTTGCTGATCAAGGCGTCAAAGGCGTTGAGTTTACTGTCATTAATACAGACGCACAGGCGCTTATGCGTTCTACATGTACTTCTGTGATGCAGATTGGTTCAGAGATCACTAAAGGTTTAGGTGCTGGCGCTGATCCAAGCATTGGCCGTCAATCTGCTGAAGAAGATAAAGAGCGTTTGCGTGAACATTTAGATGGCGCAGACATGATCTTTATTACAGCTGGTATGGGTGGTGGTACCGGTACAGGTGCTGCACCGATTGTTGCGCAAATCGCAAAAGAAATGGGTATTTTAACGGTTGCTGTTGTCACAAAGCCATTTTCTTTTGAAGGTAAAGTGCGTGCACAAATCGCAGAAGAAGGTATTCGTGAATTAACACAATATGTGGATTCGTTGATTACCATTCCTAACAACAAATTGTTGAGCGTTTTGGGTAAAAATATCACCTTATTGAATGCATTCAAAGCAGCTAACAACGTATTGCTAGGCGCTGTTCAAGGGATTGCTGATTTGATCACTCGTCCTGGTCTGATTAACGTGGATTTTGCTGACGTTCGTACAGTGATGTCTGAAATGGGTATGGCGATGATGGGAACAGGCGTTGCAACTGGCGACAACCGTGCGGTTGAAGCAGCAGAAGCTGCAATTTCTAGTCCATTATTAGATGATGTTAACTTGTCAGGCGCAAGAGGCGTGCTTGTTAATATTACTGCCGGTTCTGATATGTCGATTGGTGAATTTGAACAAGTGGGTGAAACTGTTAAGAACTTCACAACCGAAGGCGCAACAGTGGTTGTGGGTACGGTTATCGATCAAGATATACATGATGAAATTCGTGTAACAGTTGTGGTAACAGGTTTAAGCAACCCAGTTGCTCATCCAACAAAGCTCGCATCTCACACACCGCATGTTGTTCACACACCTAAGCCACAGCAAGTTCAACATCAAGTGCAACGCAATGTGCCATTAGCGTCTAAATACGAGCGTCCACAAACGATTCGTACCCCAGTCCAAAATGTACAAAGCGAAGCGCCTGCTAAACCTGCGCAAGCGTCTGACAATAAAGACTTGGATTATCTTGATATTCCAGCTTTCTTGCGTCGTGAAGCGAAGGAAGAAACGGTTGATTAATCTTTATTGATTAAGAAGAGCATTAAAAATGCCTCGTCACTTTGGTGTGCGGGGCTTTTTTATAACGAGGAAAAATGATGAGAGCATTAGTATTGGGGGCTGGTGGTTTTATTGGGTCGCATCTTGTAAGGCGACTCAAGCGAGAAGGCTTTTGGGTGCGAGGGGTTGATTTGACATACCCTGAGTTTTCAGAAACGCATGCCGATGAGTTTGTGCTCGGTGATTTGCGCGACTCGAGATTTGTTAACACGATGATTGATGCGCCTTTTGATGAAATATACCAGCTAGCTGCAGATATGGGGGGAGCAGGGTATCTTTTTACGGGTGAACATGATGCCAATATCATGCATAATTCAGCAAGCATTAATTTGAATGTGTTGCAGGCCGCTGCGCTCCAAGGCGCTAAAAAAATCTTTTATTCAAGTTCTGCCTGCGTATATCCCGAGTTTAATCAAATGGATTCTGAAAATCCCACTTGCGAAGAGTCCACCGCTTATCCTGCAAATCCTGATTCAGAATACGGGTGGGAAAAACTGTTTAGTGAGCGCTTGTATTTTGCCTACGCCAAGAATTATGGAATAGATGTCTCTGTTGCCAGGTATCATAATGTTTTTGGCCCCGAGGGTGCGTGGCGTGGTGGGCGGGAGAAAGCGCCGGCTGCTTTATGCCGTAAAATAGCGAGTGCAGATAAGCATATTGAAGTCTGGGGTGATGGTCAGCAAACGCGTTCATTTCTCTATATTGATGAGTGTATCGAAGGAACACTCAGGCTGATGCGGTCTGGGTTTCAAGGTCCAGTCAATATTGGTTCCGATGTTATGATTACGATAAATGATTTGGCAAAACTGATTATTGCACTCTCTGGTAAGGAGGTTAAGGTTCAAAATATTGAAGGACCCACAGGGGTGCGAGGAAGAAATTCTGATAATACCTTGATTCAAACCAAGCTTAACTGGGTGCCAACACAAGCCTTAACCTTAGGATTGGAAAAAACATACGCCTGGGTAAGCCAGCAAGTTTGTAAGAGTGAAGAGGTGATTGAAAATGTCTAGAGCCTTTGTTGTCGACCATATGGCTGCGCAGCCAACAGCCCATCATTTGCATTCCGTGAATATTTTTTCAGATTGCTTGAGCGACAGGTTTGATGAGGTTATTCCCCTAGTATCTAAGGATCTTCCTGCAAATGTTGAAGAGACTGAAAAAGTACATAGGGAATTATATTACCCTTATAATGGAATCAATGAAACAAGATGCCTCTTCTCAAAATTTCCAAAAAAGAGAAATGCGTTTGTTAGCCGTTGTGTGCAATTTTCTACTCGAAATATGTTTTATTTGTTTTCAAAGATGTTGGGAAAAGATGTGGTCCTGTCTAAAGTGGAAAAGGATTGGCGGCGTATTATTCGAAAATACGAGATAAATGAAGCAGATTCTATTTTCTTCGTTAATGCAGACAGTTACGGTGTGTTAGGGTTTTTGCATTGTTTGGACGGGGTGCCCAAATCCAAGAGGCCGGCAATTCACTGCCGTCTAATTAATGTTTATGAGCGATATTCTTTTTCTTCAAAATCCAGGTCAAATTTTTTGTTGGATAAAGTAAATGAGCTCATGAAAAAAGGTTTTCGAGTTAGCGTTTCGGCTGAAACCCCCAGTTATGCGAAACACCTCAGTGACTTTTTTGGAAAAGAGGTCCTAGAATTACCTTACCCTTTAGTAAAAGCTTGGGCTCCGCCCCGTTGGGAGGAAGGTCGGTTTTTATTAGCCTCGCCTGGACAGGGTCGTGGCGAGAAAGGCTATTTTGAGTTGGTAGAGCTAGCTAAACGGTTTCCGCATCTTAAAATTATCGCGCAGTCCATGCGTAAAATTGATCCTGATTACTCTAAGGCTTATCAAGACTCTTTAAAGAAGATTACGAATATCGAGCTTTTCCCTGAAAGGATAAGCCAGAATCAAATCGAAAAATTACAGTTAGATGCTGATGTCTTATTAATGCTTTATGACCCTCAGCGATATCATCAGCGTGGTAGTGCTGTCTATCAAGAGGGAGTAGCCTTTGGCCGTATGGTTGTTTGTATGGACGGGGCAGGTGCTGCAGATTGGGTTAAGCATTATGGAAATGGGGTTGTTGCTAAAAATATCGATGACGTTGATCGTTGTTTGAAGCAGCTAATGTCTTTAGCTAAGTCTGAAGTAGTGTCAATCACGCAAAGGGCAAGAGAGCGCTATGAAGCAGATTTCTCATTTGCTTTGGAAAGAATATTTAACTTTGACTAAGGGGGTATTTCGCCATTTTTTTCTGCGACTGCTTTTTTTATTAGGATGGTTTATACAGGGGAGAAATTACGAAATATATTCTGAGCGTTTCATAAACGCATGCGCCAGCGTATTAGGGTCAACAAGATCGAGCTCCCCGCCGATAGGGATGCCGTAGGCGAGTCGTGAGGCGTTGATGTTGTGACGCTTGGCAAGCGTTGAGATATAGTGTGCTGTGGCTTCACCTTCAACGGTGGGGCTCATTGCCAGGATGAGTTCTTTGGTTTCGCCTTTTGCGAACCGATCTTTCAAGGATTCGATACCGATGTTTTCAGGGCCGATGCCATCTAAAGGGGAGAGTAGCCCCATCAGCACGAAATAAACGCCGCGGTGTTGACAGGTTTGTTCCAGTGCGAAAATGTCCGCAGGACTTTCAACCACACAAAGTGATGTTTGATCTCGTTTTGGGTTGGTGCAGAGACCGCAAAGAGGGGTTTCTGAAAAGGTTCGACATGAAGTGCAGTGGCCAACATGTTCCATCGCTTTTTCTAAAGCAACAGCTAATTTTTTGCCGTTATCACGGCCGCGTTCTAGGAGAGAGATTGCCATACGTTGGGCCGTTTTCGGCCCAACGCCTGGCAGGCACTTAAATGAGTCAATCAGTTCTTCAACGAGCGGACTAAATGCCATTGGTCATTATTCACCTTCTGATTTAGGTAATTCAAAACCTTCAGGTAATTGAATGCCACCAGCAATTTCTGCCATGACTTTCTTAGCGCCGTCTTCGATTTTGTCAGAACAACCATTGATTGCAGCAGCAACCAAGTCTTCCAGCATTTCTTTGCTTTCTTCGTCGTCGTTACCCAGTAAGCTTTTATCGATGCTAACTTTAAGCGCTTTGTGCTCGCCGTTCATGCGAATGCGAACAAGGCCTGCGCCCGCTACGCCTTCAACTTCCATGCTCGCAATACGCTTTTGCGCATCTTGCATTTTAGTTTGCATTTCTTGAGCTTGCTTCATTAGGTCGCCAAAATTTGGTGTATCTGCCATGGTAGGGATCTCCTATATCTTTTGTTAATATTTATTATCTTGCATTTTCGGCTTTTTCAACGGCCTGGGTTGAACCGGGCTGTATCTCTGCGTCAAATACATCTACTAGCGTCTTCACATGAGCATCATTTTGCATCACAGTATTCGCATTTTCCAGTGCAGCATCCTGCTGCGATTTGCGATTCTCAGCAGGTGTTTTATCTGGCTCACCTGTGTCGATTCGCAAGGTTATCGTCCTACCGAAATATTCGGTGAGAGCAGTTTTTAACCTGTCTTCCAATTTCTTGTTTAGTATAGGCTTATGCTTTATAGAAAGCAAAAGACCCAAGGTAGCTCCATCAAACGATGCGACGCTGCAATGTGATGCTAATACTTGCGCCATACCTGTTAATTGTAACTCACCTACGATATTTGTCCAGTTTTTCGCCACATCTTTATCGCTTGGTTTGGGCGTGTTTTCAGTAGGTTGCGGTGCGGGCGCTGAAGTTTTTGTTGAAGCGGTTGACGTTGCTGGTGAATGGGTTGGGATTTTCCCGGTCGTTACGGGTTCAAAAGCCAGCATTCTTAATAACGTCATCTCAATGCCCGCTCTCGGGAATGGGGCTAATGCCATGTCAGAGAGGCCTTTGAGGGCAATTTGATAGTAGAGCTGAACGGATTCTTTTGAAAGCGCAGCCGCAAATTGTGTTGATTTTTGATCTGTTTTGTCCGGCACAAATTGTGCAACGGCAATGCGATGTAAGCTGCTTATTAAGCTCTCTAGAATTTGTCCAAAGTCTGAGGTGTATTGGGCGATTTTTGCAACGCACTCGATTAACGCGTTGGCGTTTTTATCAATTAACGCTTGAATCAGTGCCCAAATGTCATCTTCGCCTATATGGCCCAACATGGCTTGTATAGACGATTGTGATACGTTGCCGTGTGAAAACGCGATAGCTTGGTCTAACAGGCTTAAACCGTCGCGTACGCTGCCTTTGGCGGCATTGCTTAATAAGGGAAGTGCGTCTTCTTCAAAAGCGATGTTTTCAGATGTTAAAATATGTTCAAAGTGCGTTCTCAGTAACTCAGCAGGCACGTGTTTTAAGTGAAACTGCAAGCAACGTGATAATACAGTGATCGGTAATTTTTGAGGGTCTGTCGTTGCGAGCAAGAACTTCACATGTGGAGGAGGTTCTTCAAGCGTTTTGAGTAACGCGTTAAAGCTGTGCGTGGATAACATGTGGACCTCATCGATGAGGTAGATTTTAAAACGGCCCTGTGTGGGTGAGTATTGAACGTTTTCGAGTAGGTCGCGCGTGTCTTCGACTTTAGTACGTGAAGCCGCATCCACTTCGATGAGATCAATAAAAGCACCGCCATCAATGCTTTTACAGGTATCACAGGTATTGCAGGGCTTGCTTGAAATGCCTTGCTCGCAGTTTAGGCATTTTGCGAGAATGCGTGCGATAGAGGTTTTGCCGACGCCTCGTGTGCCTGTGAAAAGATAAGCGTGATGTAATCTGTCTTGATCAAGGCTATTAATGAGTGCGGGTAAAACGTGTTCTTGGCCGATCATTTCGTTGAAATTATGAGGGCGCCATTTGAGGGCGAGCACTTTAGGAGATGATGGCATGATTAACGTCCCTATAAGCTAAGTTAATTGAGTGGCAGCCAAATAGCCACACTCCGGCACATGAATTCACCGTTACCGCTGCTCCCTTCCAGGTCTGACGGGGTTCACAGTTAGTCATTGCGAAGGGACCACTTAGCCACCATATAACTGACTGCGAATTTGACCATAAGTAAGCGTGCTTCGTCAATGGGTATTTTGATAGTGTGCGTAATGCGCTCTGTTTTTATACTGTGTGTGATTCAAGTGTGTCTTTAATCCTTGTTATGATAAAAAACTTCAAAATCTGGGTGGTTGTGACAAGTAATGCCTTCGGGGAATAGGTTAGTCATTTTGATGCTGGATTGATGTCGAGCAAACCCCACGCTGAGTTGATCGCGTTTTGAATATTGATTGAGCTCGGCCCACCAAGTATCAAAGAATAAGGGGGTATTTGGGTTTTGAATGCGTGCGATGTAAAAATTAGACTCTATAAGTCCTGCGGCAGCCGGGTAGCCCGCTTTTTTGTACCGCTGCATTTGTTTGTTAACGGTGCTGATATGGACTTTCTTTACAACTTTGCAAGCTATCGCTTCTTTATATGCGCAGTCACGATCTTTGTGGATGACAAAACCAACGTCTGCGTTGTTATTCACAACGGTTTGAATATGTTTTTTCACATCGCAACGGAAGCGCACGTTAGAGTCAACCCAGACAACGGTTTCGTAATCGGGGAAAAGCTTATGAGGATTAAGCTTAGGGTGGCGCGATGTGCTGACATCATCATTTCTAATGATAACTGGGGGCGGTCGAAGTTGCCAAACACCATGATCGGTAGTGGGTGTGTCAGTAAAGCAAATGTAATCAATGTCAGGGTCTACAATTTCTGGTGCCATCAGGGTGTCGTATCCGCCAATGTTCGCGGTGTAAACCACTATTTTACGGTTGGGTTTTTTAGCTTCATTGTAATGTGCTACCTGGGTCTTAAAATGTAATGGGGTTCTATTTTTTAGTGGGCACATTGGGCGTTCATGAGGTGAAATTTTTAAGATATATTTGCGCAGCAGCTTTATGAGGCGTGGGAAGCGATTCGCAATGCGTATTAGTTTTAATGCGAGCAGCCATGCAAGCGAAGATGAGGTGGCAATATTGCTCTTTAGCAATTGGCTGTTTGAAGCAGATAGTACCTGTATTCGATTATTGAAAAATGTATTGATAGCATGAATATACTCAGAGCCTTGTTTTTGAGCGCTGTCAGTTACACGGTTGAGCTCGTCATAGATTCGTTGCCAGTGTTGGTCGATGGCAATTAAAGCTTGCGTTTTTTTCCGACTCATTCTTTCTATGTGATCGGGTTTTGAAACTTTTTTTAAGTGTTTATACGCGTCTTTCCAGGTTGGCGAAATAAAGGCGTTTGAACCCGTTAGCGCTTTAATGCTTTCCAGGTTGTTGTTATTCGCTTCGCCTATGCAAATGGCAGGCACGCCATAGGCGGACGCTGTAATAAAGGCTTGTTTGGACGAGCCTATGTAAGCAGAACAATGCGCAAGGTAAGCAATGATGTCTGTTGTTGCATAAATGTCATCAATGACAATAGAGCGGGAGGTCATGAGTGATGCCACATTATAGCTTGTGTTGTAGTTTCCATTGGCTCGGGTTAATGGAATGATAATTGGGAATGCATTTAATGACGTTGCAATTGTATCGAGGGCGCTAGCAATTTTTTCGAGGCTCTCGCTAGAGGGCGAGATGTTGTCGATGTGGAAAACAACTGTTTTTGAATGAGGTTCGATATTGTGTCGCGTTAAATTTCGGGTGTATGTCTCTAATAGCGATGTCTTTGGAAAAAGGTTGCTGACTTCCCAACAGGTGTCAGGGACGACGGCGACTTCAATGTCAGGATCGGTTCGCAGTAGGTATTTCCGACTGGTTTCATCACACACAGAAATGTAGCTACACTTATTTAATGTTTGTCGTATCAGCGATTCAAGCGGTAGGGGGAAGGCTTCAGGGACGCAAGGTGCGTTCCATAATACGGGCGCCTTTTCTGAGGCAAGCGTTGTTGCGCCTAGCCATAAGTCAGCATAAGCTAGCGCGCCATAAAATTCTTGCATGTAAAGCTCGGCGCTTGAGCGAGCGCATTGAATAATATTTCCGCCGCCTAGCAAGCACGCATTGATAGCGCTGGGATGTCGGGCCAGTGCTTTTAAACTGCTGACTTGCTGTGTTGAGTCAGGATTCTTTCGTCCAACTGGGGCGATGGGTTCATATTCCCAGTCGGTCAGTGCCTGAATTCGCTTTTGTGCGAGTGTGCTATAAATACGATCATCATAGCTCTCAATATCAAACAGCCCAAAGTGAGAAAGCTTCATTTTTACAATCCATTGTGTGATTCGTTAGTCTTGACGTGTGACGCCTTTATCAAAGCATTTTAAGGCGAGTTTGTAATCGCTCTCAACAGGTGAAATGCCTTCGACTTCGTCAGGTGTTGCACACAATGGAAGAACCGGTAAGAGTGTGCGTTCGCTGATGTAAAAGTCGCTTTTTTCACGAATGATTTGGCGGTCAAAATTTCCACCAAAACCAATGAAGCAATCAACTGCATGAGCAGAAGCCGCGTCATTCATACCATCTCCAATAAGCGCGATGCGTTTGTGTTGCGCGGATAGTTTTTTGAGAATTGTCGCTTTACCCACAGAAGTGGTTAAGGGGGATTTTCTGTCGAAGTCTTTATAGGCGCCAGAGTTTGCGTCTAGCATAATATCAACTGCAAATACATTTTCACGAGGGACACCTAAAAATTCACCCAGTTGCAGCACGGATGGGAGTAATCCAGCAGACATAATGTAAACTGATTTGCCTAGCTCTTGCAGATCTTGAATGACAGTGCTGGCAAAGGGGGTGACTTTTTCTGCGTACATTTCGCCAAGGGTTAATAGCTGTGCGGTTGTAGGCTGGACTATATTTAATCGTTCTTCATAAATCTCTAGCGTTAGCCCGCCTTCGCCCATTGCGTTAGCTGTCATTTCTTTGACTTTACCGCCTACGCCATTCATTTCAGCGAGCTGATCGATGCCTTCAATTTGACTGAGCGTGCCATCACAATCAAAAACGATTGCGTCAAAAGAATTGTTAAATTCCCAGTTTGTTTTCATGTGGATTCCTTGTAGAATGCTTTCTTTGTCATTTAGCGAGTGTATTTCATGTTTAAAATTCGTGTCTTAAATAAAATTGCTGCATCAGGGTTGGAACAATTAACATCAAAAGGCTATGACGTGAGTGATACCTTTGAAGACCCCGCTGGCGTTTTATTACGCTCATTTAAGATGCATGATATGCCGATTCCAGCCTCGCTGCAAGTCGTAGGGCGAGCAGGGGCTGGCACAAATAATATACCGGTTGCTAAATTGAGTGAGTTAGGAATTCCAGTTTTAAACACGCCCGGCGCAAATGCGAATGCGGTAAAGGAGCTGGTCATTGCAGGTATGTTGATTTCTGCTCGTAATATTTGTCAAGCTTGGCAATATGTTAACGACTTAACAACAACGGGTGATGCGCTTAATAAAGAAGTCGAAGCGGGTAAAAAGCAATTTGTTGGCTTTGAATTACCTGGGAAAACATTGGGCATCATCGGCTTAGGCGCTATTGGCGTTAAGTTGGCAAATGCGGCATTGGCGCTTGGTATGAATGTAGTAGGTTATGATCCAGCAATCAGCGTTAAGCGCGCTTGGGAGCTTTCTTCGGGTGTTAAACATGCAACGTGCTTAATGGAGTTATTGGCTCAATCAGACTTTGTGAGTTGCAATGTTCCCTTGATTGATGCAACGCGGGGTTTAATTGGCGAAAAAGAATTTGCAGGAATGAAAAAGGGCAGTGTGTTGTTAAATTTCGCTCGCCAGGAAGTGGTTGATAGCGCAGCATTAAAAGCCGCATTAGAAGGCGATCATTTGGCCCAATATGTCAGCGATTTTCCCAGTGAAATGGTGCGGGATCATAAGAAGGTGATTTCATTGCCACACCTAGGCGCATCAACAGCAGAAGCAGAAGAAAACTGTGCAATCATGGTTGCACGCCAAGTGGATGACTATTTGCAAAACGGCAATATCGTGCACTCAGTGAATTTCCCTGAGGTCGTTATGCCGAGAAACGGTCCGTTTCGTTTAGTGATTGCAAACAAAAACATCCCAAACATGTTGGGGCAAATTTCTACCGTGTTAGCCGATGCTAATATTAATATTTTAGACATGTTAAATAAGTCGCGTGATGATGTTGCTTACACATTGTTAGACACTCAAAATGCAGTCGATCCAGCGGTGATTACGGCGCTTGAAAATATCGAAGGCGTCATCCGTGTGCGTTATATTCATACGCAGTAGTGACTGCATATGTCGCATGAGTTCCGGAATGATTGCGTTATCGTCATTTCGGAACACTTATTTCATAAATATCAAATGCCAGATTCCAAAACAGCTAACGCAGGCAATAACCAGGGCGTAAATCTTTCAGGCTGCTCTACGATATCCTTTTTCAATTCGTTGAGATTAACCCAAGCATGTTCAGAGACTTCGTCCGGATTGATTTCAATGGTTTCGTTGTTATAGCGCGCATAAAAAACATGGTCTATTTCATTTTCAGTTAATCCATTTTCAAAATCTGCTCGATATTGAAATTTATCAATGAAGGTGAGGTCGATTACAATGCCCATTTCCTCAATCAATCTGCGATGCGCACCATTTGAAACGGTTTCGCTGGGTCGCGGATGACCGCAACAAGTATTTGTCCATAAACCGCCGCAGTGATATTTAATTCGGTTTCGTCGTTGAAGAAGTATTTCAACACCTTCGTCAGTCTGTTTTATAATGAAAACAGAAAAGGCGCGGTGCAGAAGTGCATTCTCGTGCGCTTCAATTTTCTCACATTCACCAATGACAGTATCATTGGCATCAACCAGTGTGACAAACTCAGACATCTTCAGGCACCGTTTTGCTTATTTTTTTGATTTCAACTTGGACGATGTTAATTTCTTTTATAAATTCAACATATTGTTTATTAAACGCTGCGAGCTGGTTGGTTTTCAGCTGAGTTTCTAGGTCTTCGGTTAAGTGTTTCAATCTCGGTGTTCCAGCGTAGCAAACAGCGCCATGGAAGCGATGAATGAGATCGAGTAAGCTTTTATATTCTTTGTCTTCGTAGGCCTTTTCAATCTCAGCGATATCTTCTGGTATGCTTTCGGAAAGCATTTCAAGCATTTCGATGGCCAGCTGTTCTTTGCCGCCCGCCAGCTTTTTACCCAGCTCAAGATCAATGTGCTCATTGGTTTTGAGAAGATTGGTTTGCGCTTCTTTATCGATTAAGTTCGGTGTAAATAAGCTAGGCTTGTTGAGATATTTTAAGATAATATTTAACAACAAGTCTTCAATAATAGGTTTGGTGAGATAGTTGGTAAATCCTGCGTTGAGCAGCTCAGGCTTTTCAATCGCTGAAATGTGTGCTGATACCGCTATGATTGGCTTTTGATAATTTAAGCAATTCGTTTTGCGAATGAGTTTTGTCGCGCTAAACCCGTCAAGATTTGGCATGCGTAAGTCCATTAAGATAATGTCGTAAGGGTGTTTGCTTGCTAGCAAAACACCGTAGTTTCCATCCTCGGCCACAGTAACAGTGGCGCCTAAACGTTCAAGCATGGTTTTAACAAGTTGGTTGTTATGCATATTGTCATCGATTGTTAAAATGGTCGCGGATTTAAGCGGGAGTGACTCCTCTGCATCCGTCGGCATTTTTTTACTATCGTTTTGAGCTTTTTTAATAAGGAGTTGTTTGATCTTGTCTAGTAAAGCGTGTTGTAAGATCGGTTTTGAAATGCAGGCGTTAACACCAGCGTTGGTTAGATCTTCTGCTAGGTGTTGTTCGTTTGAGTTGGTGAGAACCAGTATTGGCGCTTTGTTTTTGAAGTGCTTTAATATAGCTTCATCAAAATGTTTGAAATTCTCTGCTTGATGCATGCCCAGCACGATTAGGTCGTAATCATTTGCAGCAGATGATTTGCTGACAGCTTGTGTGTCACTCGTGCTTTCGTCGCAATCAAAGTTCCATTTTCCAAGTTGGTTCATAACAGAGTAGCGAGTAATCGGATGTTGTTCATGCACTAATACTTTCATCTTCTTGAAATCAATTTTGGCTTGGGTGTCGTTTGGAATCTCGCCAATTGTTTTGCAGATGAAAGTAATTAAAAAGGTTGAGCCTTTGTCTTCTTGGCTCTCGAGGGTGATTCGACCACGCATTTGGTCTAGAAGCTGTTTTGAAATGATTAAGCCCAAGCCGCTATTACCAAACTCTGTTGAGATTGTCGGATTCGATTGGTTGAAGGCTTGAAAGATCATTCCCTGTTTTGTTTTGCTAAGGCCGCTACCGGTATCAGTGATGCTGATGCAAATTTCAGCTTCTTTGTCATCCTTGTTCTCAAGAATCGTGCGTACGATAATGCTGCCCGCATCGGTAAACTTAATGGCATTTCCCAAAATGTTGGTTAGGATTTGCTTTAACCTAAGGGGGTCACCGATGATGTTCGTGGGCACTTCATCGTGAAAAGTGTGGGTTAGTTCTATCTGTTTGCTTTGTGCAGGGTGTGATAAGGTGAGTAATACGTCTTCAATGCAAGAGCGAAGATTCATGGGCACTTGTTCGAGTCGAAGTTTTCCAGATTCGATCTTGGAAAAATCTAATACGTTGTTAATCAAGACCAGCAAGTTCTCAGAGGCTTGCGCGATAGTGGTGAGGTAGTCGCGCTGCATCGAGGTAACAGGGGAGTTAAGCAGCAATTTGGTAAATCCGTAGATACTGTTCATCGGGGTGCGGATTTCGTGACTGATGTTTGAGATAAATTCAGATTTAATAGAGCTCGCTTTCAATGCTTTTTTCTGAGCAACACTCAATTGGATATTTTGACGCTCGATAGTTTCGAAAGTTTCTTGCATATCTTGCGTGGCTTGATCGAGATTTTCTTGAAATTCAATCTTGCCAATTTCCATGCTGTTTGCAATGTCAGCTGTTGCGTTTGTTATCTCGCTTAGCTCATCACTGGAATGAAATTTCTTAAGAATAGGTTTTTCGCCATTAGCAATTTTTTTCAAAGCGGCAGTGATGCCCCTGAAGGGTAACAGGATGTGATTTGCTAAATGTGTTGCAAATACTAGGCTTATTAAGGAGCTAAAAAGCAAAATAAGGAATAAAGCACTCACTGTTTGATATTTCTGAAAATATAAGCCAGTGTATGATAGGTTTACAGAAACCCAGCCAATAACGGTACCGTCTTGAATTTCTTCTTTATCAAGCGATAAGAGTTTTAAATTATATTTAGTGAGATATTTTGCATCTATGATAATGGGCGCCAAAAAATCAACGTTGTCATCGTGGTGCAGCACGTGCCTCGTATTTTTTGTGAGTTTATTCAAGTCTTGCGCGGACATCAGGTAGTTTTTATCTAGACCATTAGCCGCGAGCACATTTTTGTCTTTATCAAATATTGCGACAGAATCTACGTGGTTATCAATTAATGATAGCTTGGTTAGCTCGAAGAGTTCTTCAATGTTGGAGGTAACAATAGGGTAGCGCCCAGCTTGCGCCAGCTGCTTGACCATGGATTCGCCTTGGATGTGAAGATTGTGCTCCAGATCTTGCATGCGAACAAAGAAAAAATAGATTGTTAACAATAGCACCGCGAGCATCATCGGCGATATTGTCATGAAGAAAATTCGTTTTTTTAAGGTTAGATGCTTTTTCATTGATTGCCTTTATGCTTTTTCCGTCTCTTTTACTTTTGACCAGAGTTTTTCTTGTTCCGCTGGCTCAATGTCAGAGAAAGAGGTGTTAGTTTCATTGAGTAAGTGTTGCATTGCGTTCATTCGCTTTTTAAATTTTGTTGTCGACACGTTCAGTGCGTGTTCTGGGTCGATGTCGAGAAAGCGTGCTAGGTTAATGCAGCTAAATAGGAGGTCGCCGAGTTCCATTGTGATATTGTTTTCGTTGTCAGGTAGTTGCAGTGCGTCAATGCATTCATCCACTTCTTCAATAATTTTATGGATAATCTCAGCGCTATCATTCCAATCAAAGCCCGCGGTAGCTGCAATCTTCTGTGATTTTTCAGCATCACCCATTATCGATACGCCACGTGCTTTTTTGAATGCTGTTTTCTTTTCCATTAGTGAGAGTTTCCTTTTTGACTACGTTCGACGTTGATGATGTTAGGCACTTGCGATATTTTGTCGACAATATTGTCGAGCATGTCAGCACCTGATGTTTCAATGGTGATAAGTATGTCAGCGGTGTTGCTGTTTTCATTGGTGCGCGTGTTCAATGCCATCACACTCACTTTGTTGTTAGACAAGATTGAGGTG
>Ga0209425_10003391_pt1 | contig 16899 bp, 8 predicted proteins | sample COG_05_FD_184749 | JGI IMG/M metagenome (GOLD analysis project Ga0209425, IMG submission 184749) | Pelagic Microbial community sample from North Sea - COGITO 998_met_05 (SPAdes) (version 2) | ecosystem: Environmental > Aquatic > Marine > Neritic zone/Coastal water | place: Helgoland, sampling...
GATGATGATGAAAAAATGGTACGAAAATTGAGAAAAGAAATCACGTTTAAATTCCGCGTGAAGTTTTATACCAAATGGGGAGAGAACGTGGTGGTGTGCGGGAAATCGCAAGCGATGGGAGAGTACGACGCGACGAAAGGGGCGTGGATGAGCTGCGAACACATCGTTTTAAATACCGTGAAGACGAAGACGAAGAAGACGAAGAATAACGCAGATGAAAAAGAAGAGGAAGAAAGTTTCGAAGATGATGAAGAAGATTCAGGAGAAGAAGACGAAGGAGAAGAGGAACGCGAAGGAGGAGACGAACTGTTGTGGACGGCGACGAAAACCATGCGATGGGACGAACCGTTCGAATACAGGTACGCGGTGGTGGATTCGCACGGGTCGGTGATATTATGGGACGCACCTATTCGAATAGCAAAACTAGAACGGCAGACGTCGCGAGCTTTAACCGGGAACGGCGAGAACGTGGTGGAGTTTACGGATACTTTTGAAAGGAAAAACCACGCAGAGACGCTGTTTTCAAAGAGAAGATTCGCCGAGGTGGTTTTGGATAAAGTGTTAGCGGGAGGACAAGGAGGAGCGACGCACGCCGCCGCGGTCGTGAAGCCTCAGCCGTGCGAATTTTTGCGAAGCGGCATTTTGTCCGGGAAGAAGAATGATGCGAACGGCGACGCGAGTTTACGCGTGGTAGTTTTGCGATTTCAAGTGAAAGCGATGCGAATGCCAAGTAAACGACCGGGGAGTAAAGTCTCCGTGAGAGTGACGGGAAGTTGTCAATCGCTCGGGAAGTGGGATCGCTCGCGAGCGATGCGAATGGGAAACGACGAGTGCTTCGAAGTGTTGTCTCCTGCGTCCAGCGATGCTTCAGAACATACCGTTAAAGATAGGAACAACACTTCGAGTAGTAACGACAACAATAATGGATATTGTTGGCACTTGGAAGTCGCGTGCGCTTCGAGCGAACTTCCCGTGAGATATAAGTACGAAATTTGGGACGACGATATCGAGCAAGTCATCGAAAGCGAAGAATGTAAGAGAACTATCGGTATCGATTGGGACTTGAAAAAACGCCAATTCGACGAAGAGCTGCATAGAAAAAACAGAAACAATAACAATAATAACAATAACAACAATCGTGAGGGTGGGGAAATCGAGGGAACGTCGACGGAAATAAACGACGACGGCGAGGAAGACGCAGAGAAAACACCGACGAGGCACCGCGCGACGCCGACCAAAAAGAAGACGTCGACATCTTCGTCGTATGAGCCACCAAAATGTATCGTCGCGTCCGACGGACACTTTGCGCATGCGAAAGCTTTTCGTTGTGCGGGTGTTGCGGTGCCAGTCTTCTCTTTACGATCCTCAAAGTCCCTCGGTTGCGGTGAATTTTCAGATCTCAAATTGATGGCGGATTTCTGTCGCGAATCTGGATTTCGGATTTTACAGTTGCTCCCAGTCAACGACACGAGAGTGCACGGGATGTGGTGGGATTCCTATCCGTACAGTTCGCTATCCGTTCACGCTTTACACCCGATGTATTTGCGCGTGACTGAGCTCGATCAGGAGGAGTTGAACTTCCCTGGAAGCGAAGAGATGACAAAATTTATCGAGGCGAAACGTCGCGAGCTTCAAGAGCTGAAAGACGTCGACTACGAAGAGACGCTTCGAGTGAAAATGTTTGTCGCTCGAAAATTACACAAGCGCTTTCTCGCATCGATGCCTACGACGGAAAGTGGTAGTTATGCGAACGGGTTAGGTAGTGCGAGTAAAAGTAGCGCGGGTGTGAGTAGTAACAGTAAGAAAGCTTTAATTGAGTCGTTCGAGAGGTTCGTGAGCGAAAACCAGGAGTGGTTGAAACCGTACGCGGTGTTTTGCGCGTTGGCTGAAATTTTTCAAACCACGGAGCATTGGCTGTGGGGTCACCTCGCGAAGTGCGACGATAAATTGATCGAAAAATTAACCGATCCGGAAACATCTCCTATTTATTCTGAAGGTGTGCACTTCGTGTACTATTTGCAGTGGCGTTTGCACATGCAACTGAAAGAAGCCTCGACGTATTTGAAACAGTTTGGCATCGCACTTAAAGGCGATTTACCGATTGGTGTCGATAAACGTTCTGTGGACGTGTGGAGAAAACCAGAACTGTTCCGTTTCTATACAAATACGGGCGCACCTCCCGATGCGTTCGATAAGAACGGTCAAAATTGGAAGTTTCCAACCTACGATTGGGAACAGATGAAACGGGATGGAAATTACAGTTGGTGGCGTTCGAGATTACGCTCGATGGAGAAATACTTTTCGCTCGTTCGCGTGGATCATATCTTGGGGTTCTTTCGCATATGGGAACTGCCGGCGCACTGCGAGTCTGGTATCATGGGTCGCTTTCGCCCATCTGTCCCGATATCAAGGCAAGAGCTCGAAGCGGTCGGTCTTTGGGACATCGATCGATTGACGATTCCTAGAGCAGATGCGTCTGACTTGGAATTCTTTTTCGGCGCGAGAGCGGCGGAAGTTGCCGCTCGATTTTTCGATGAAAACGAGCTCTTCTCGAACTCTAGCGATTCAAACGTCAACAGAGCTGGTATAATTGGTGGTGGTGGTGGAGATCTCTCGTTTACCAAACGGTTGCAAAACAAGTATTGGACGTTCAAACCTGAGTATTCCACGGAGGTTCAAATTTTAAAGTGCGAGCAGTTGAAAATTCGAGAAGGATCGCCGGATTGGCTCGTCGCCGAAACGAACGAAATTAAGAACGGTTTACTCGAACTCACCAGAAACGTCTGTCTCTTGAGATCGGCGTACGATCCAAACGCTACCGAGGGTGTTCATAGCGTTGCAATGTTTGATAAGGATGCGTTTTATCCAAGGTTTGATATGGAACGAACTCGACTGTTTCAAAAGCTCGAGTGCTGGCAACGCAGCGCACTTTCTCGAATCAGTCATGAACATTATACGACGCGGCAACGATTCTTGTGGACCCAAAACGCGCACACGACGATACCTGCGATTACAAACTCGACAAACATGCTCGTATGTGGCGAAGACTTGGGATTGGTTCCCGATTTTGTTCCCGGAGAGATGCAAAATTTAGGCATTTTGGGTTTGCGCATTCAACGGATGCCGGCGCCTGAGCAAGACGAGAACAACAACAGCGAATTCGGTATTCCGAGCAGATACCCGTACGATACCGTGTGCTCTCCTTCCTGTCACGACACGACAACTTTTCGTGCCTGGTTCGAAGAAGACGAGAATCGACGCAAAAAGTACTACTCGCAAATTCTCGGTCAAGATATCTCGACGACGCCGAAGCGATGCACGACGGAAACCATGCGCGCAGTCATCAAGCAACACTTAGAGTCGCCCAGCGCGTTGGCGATATTTGCGCTCGCGGATGTTTTAGCCATGGACACAAATTACATAAACGAACGCGACCCGAAGGAAGAGACCATCAACGATCCGACGAATTCGCGTCATTATTGGAGATTTCGGTTTCATACGAATTTGGAAGACATGAAAAAGAACGAACAGTTAACGGGTGAGCTCAAGAAGATGGTCTTTGAGAGCGGCAGAAACGTCCCGAAATGAAATAGATTAGTAAATGAATAGACTTGTATATACTATGTGTGTATATACCCTAGACGTACTAATGCGCGTGCTAATTTCTAATTAAACTCTACTTCTCCTCAAACAACGCTCTTACGTATTCATCCTGATGCCAACGTCCAATCTCACAGTGTGGCACGTTCTTCCAAGATTTCGTATAAACGGCGGCGTTCCCTCTGTCCCTTTGTCGTTGCGCAAACTCTTGCACTTCATTCACGGGAACCAACTTATCGCTCTCGGAAAAGAGCATCTTCAACGGAATGTTGACATCTAAAGCGGTCTCCCATGCGGCATACGCGTTGTTTATTTTTCTTTGCAAGTTCTCATCTGATAACAACGTGTTCGCCAAGTTATCCAAAGCAGATTTCATCAAACCACCGATGATACTACTCTCTCCTTCTTTTGAAGTATTGTTATCGTATATATCTTCCACCCTACTCCCTAACAATACCGACGCGAACGCTCGCGAAATCACCTCCGCGCTCAACTTCGCCGGCGCGCAATCTAAAGTCACCGATTTGATCTTCATCTTGAATTTCTTCGCTAACTGTGCATTCACAGAACAATCATCCTCTCTCTTCTTCACATCGCTGGCGTGGTGAAACAAGTTCCCGGCGAACAAAAAACCCCCGTTGGAGAACGAGTGCACGTGCACTCCCTCTATCGCTTCTTCCTCGAAAAATCCTGTCAGGAAGTCGTTTGCAATTTGTGTCGTCATATTCGGCGACAAGGATGCCAACGCCGGCGGTGCGACCACGATGACTTTCTCGCCCATTCGTCTGTTCTCGTACATTTGCGCGTACTTTCTCACGTGCTTTTTATCGCTTCCAAACCACGCGAATATTACGATCACGTCTTTGTTTCTTCTTTTATCTTTGTTGTCTGCTTCAAACGTGAACACATCGATAGCGTTCGTAATCTTCTCGCATCGGATGGTCGAAGAAGACCACCCCGACTTTTGAGAAGAAGAATAATAACTACTACTACTACTGCTACTGCTACTACTCTCCGCTCTGACGATTGGCAAATTCGTCGTCGTCGTCGTCGTCGTCCCGGTTTTGTACTTTTTGAACAAAGCCAAGGAGACTAATCGAGAAGATACGAGAGACATTTTTTGTGGTGGTGGTTGAATGTGAGATTTTTTCAGAAAATGAGAAAAAGTTGAAAAAATGAACACTCTGTTAACTACTTTTGCTTCGACGAGAGGAGGATGATTTGCGAGATTTTGAGGAGATGAGAGAGCGCGTAATGGTGATGGTGTTTTCAATCTTTCGTTCGTTCGTCATTTTTGTGGTCATTATATGTTTGGGTTGAACTCGCGCGCGCGCGGCTGCTTCTTTTTAAATAAAGTACCCCCTTTTCTCCCTTTTCTAAAGTCTGTTTATTGCCTCTCAAAATCAACTCCAAATATCTCGAACGTATCTGCCTTCTCTGGTCATTTCTCTGAGCAATGCCTCGGCGTCGTTCTCGTTCTCGTATTTTCCTCCTCCGTTGGTGATGATGGAGAGCAACGTTTTGTGGACGTCTTTGGCCATGTGCGCGCCGTCGCCGCAGACAAAAACGTACGCTTCTTCGCGGAGGATCAAGTCGCGCATTTTCTCCTCGTGTTCGGCGAGTTTATGTTGAACGTAGACTTTCTTCCCAGTCGGGTCTTCGCGGCTGAAAGCGGGAACGAGACGAGTGAGCGTTTCGTTTTCGACGAAAGCGTTGAAGTCGGCTTCGTACAAGTAATCTTCATCTTTGCGTCGGCAGCCAAAGAAGAGCCAGGATTCGGCGAATTGTAACGAAGGGTTTGCGCGCGCTAAAGCTTCACGTTTTTGTAAGAAACCTCGAAATGGCGCAACGCCAGTGCCTGGTCCGATCATTACGATTGGTTTGGAAATATCTTCAGGTAATCCGAACGCTTTCGTGGGGACTTTGTAGATTGGTATTTTGAAGTCGTATTTTTTTTCGTCTCCGTCGTCAACGGGAAGCCGGTCGAGCCAATTCGTGGCGACGCCCAATCGCGTTTCTTTACTTTCCGGGGCTTCGTATTTCACCACGGAGAAAGCCACGGACGGATTCTTTTGCGAGTCTTTACAGCTCGTGATGGAATACATTCGAGGCAACAGGGGTGACGAGATATCGAGTAATCGTTCGAAGGAAATCGAGCAGCTCGGGTACGTTCGCAAGAGTGTCAGAAGAGTTGGTCGCTCGTCGGTAATTTCCGTTTGAAATTGCTCTTTCCCGTCGCGAGAGGAGAGAAGCAGAAGACGATCTTTCTCGTCGTCGTTTGTGCAGCACTCGGCGAGCGCGCGAAGGAAAGATTTCCTCGGGACAGAGGTGATGTCGATGTACTTTTCCAGCGCGTCGCGAACGGTACAGGGCGTAATCACGTGCGGAAGCGGCTTTGTTGCCGTTGCAACGTCACTCCCTGGCGGCGCCATACCTTCTATCCATTCCAAATCGAACGTTTTCGTACCTTCTACATCTCCTAACCGAGTCATCAATTCAGACACTAACGCAATGTCGTTTTTCGGTAACACCGCGAGCGAATCTCCGGGCTCGTAATTTTCCACCGAATCGTTTTTGTTCTTGCAATCAAATTCGAGATGCACGACTCTTCGGTCAGACGACGCGTTCGTGAGAATCTTCTTCGCGGCAATTTTCGCGAAGAACGGAGTTTCTCTCGTCGCGAGCGCGTCTTTTCCTAATTCTACCGAAGATGTTGATCTTTCTGTCGGTCCGTTGTTCGTAAACGATATTTTCACGCGCGCCGGTTGCAACGCTGGAATACCTTTATACGACGACGACGACGACAAAATCGCTTCTTTAGCGGTCGTTGTTGTTACTGTCGTCGTTGTATCACTTTTACTACCGTTGTTTGTTGAACTACTGGTGAGAAAACCTTTCGGATTCTCTCTGGCTGATTTCGCTCTTGCGATGGCTTTATCTAAATCTTCCCATAACGTATCTACCCAAGCGTCGACTTGTTCGTATAAACCGAGCGTATCGTCCGCTTCTAATCTTTTCTTATACACCGTCGCGCCACCTTTTTCCATAGTTGTTGAAAACATTCTCGGAACTGCCATAAATGCGGAATAGTTTTGATCGCCGAGACCTAAGACGGCGTACTGAGTCCCGGCGAGAACGGGATTGCTCGCCGTCGTCTTCTTCACTCTTCGCTTTAATCTTGTGAGAAACATGTCGCAATTATCCGGCGCGTCCCCATCGCCCGTACTCGAAACGCAAAACAAAATAACCGTCCCCGGTTTCAAAGATGTTTCCGCGTCGAGTTCGTTGCACGCGAAACACTCGACGCGCATCGTTTTATCCTTCTTATACTTTTCCGTCGCCTCCGCCGCTAAATTCTTACAGATTTCAGCCGCGTTCCCAGTTTGCGAGCCGTACGCAAAGACCACCTCGATCGGCTTATCTCTCTCCGCTCGAACTTTCTCTTCCTCGATAGCTTTGAACGCGCTTGGTAACAATTTCTCTTTCAACCACGGCAACACGCCTTCCTCTAAGCCAACGGCATCGTTCGCCAATCCTCTCTCGCACAATCTGCGCGCGCCTAAAGCAGCTAAAGCGTTATCTAACGTCTGCGCGGCTTGATTGCAATCCTTTGCGGTGGTCGTTTGACGATCTAAAAGTAAATTCGTATCGCCCAATCCCATCACGGCATACTCAAATGCGTCGTTCTCATCGAACGGCAGTTTTGTTGCTTTATCTCCTCCCTCTGACGATTTCAAAGCTTTCCTCAACTTGTTGAAATACCTAATGCAGCTTCCCGCCTCTTCCGCCGGTTGCGCGTTTTCCACCGTTTCCACGACAAAGATTGCCCGTCTTCTTTTCCTATTGATCTCATCGTTTTTGTTGTTGTCGTCGCCTTGAATGCGGTGCAACTCCAGCGTCTTTTTGAAATCTTCCATCGACGCCGTCGTCACGCGCACGTCGCTCATCCCTCGCTTCTCCAAAAACTCCTCTTCCATCGCCTCTTTCACGTCCCTGGCGACTTGCTGCGCCGCTTCGCCGCCGTGCAAAACGTACCAAACAGTGTGCCCACTTTTGCCGCTCTTAGTATCACGCGTTTCTTCTTTTTCTTCTTTCGAAATCGTACCGGATTTCGACGGTGCCGAAGAAGAAATCTTCGCCTTCTCCCCGGTATTCGCGGTATTCGCCGCCGACCGTCGCATGTTCGCCATCAACGCCGCCGAACCCGTCAGCGCGACTTTCTCTTCCACTTTACTCGGTACCGTGGTCGTTTTGTTGGTTAAAGTCTCTTTTTCATCGTTATCAATTTCTTCTTCTTTCTTCGTCACGGTAAAGCCGCTTTTCTTCGTCTCCTCTTCCTCCTTCTTCTCGGACTTGTCTTCGCGTGGTCGACGCTTTTTACTTCGTTTCACGTACACCAAAGCGAGAAAAGGTCCCGTTATGATCGCGAGAGCACTCAGCGGCACCAGGAACGCGAAAAACGCGACGACGATGCACGTCATCATCAGCATCGCTTCTTTTTTGCTTCTTCGTTTCATTGTCTTTGCCGTCTGCGCGAAGAGATTCATCGTCGTCGTCGTCATCCGAATGGTGGTGTTTTGTCGTCTTTAGATGAGAGAGAGAGAGCGCGATGAAGCGATATTTGAAAGAGAAAGACTTTAGGAAAAGAAGACGAACGCTCGTTGTTTCTCTCGCTTCTTGACCCTTCTTCGTCTTCTTATAATGACTTTGTCTTCGTCTTCGTTTGAACGAAATCCTGAGTCTCTTTTCCGCACTTCTTCGCCGCGCAGAAATGACGATGATCGTCGCGAGACGAAGAAGAAGAGCACGAACGCGAAGAACGAAAAACGTGTTCGTGAGATTGATAAATTCCACGCGAACGCGATGTTACCAAATAATAAAACTTTCTGATTCCTCTTCCGACGAGGATGATGACACGGAAGATGAGTTGGAGAGATTGAAAAGCGCGGTGGAAAAGCGCGAAGGGATTCCACGGGAAAAGCAATCGTTCCTCGCCTTGGAAAAGGATGATTGTAAAGAAGAAGAAGAACGCGAAGAAGAAGAAGAGGACGATGGAAACGGAGGAAAAGGAAACGCGCGCGATGAGACCTCGACGACGAGAAGAAGAAGACAACAAAGAAGACAAAGAATCGAAGAAAACCAAACGTACCAGTTGTTCCTTAAAGAAGGCCTCCGAGGAGGCAAAGGCGGATTCGGGACGTTACTTCGATCCACGGGGAAGAAAAAAGGGAGGAACGCAGAGCCGAACAACGACATGTGTCGAGATTTGAAAGGACAAAGGTACCACGTCTCGGAAAACGCTCGGAAAATGGAGAAATGGACAAAGGAGGAAAGCGTAAGAGAGGAAGAGGCGTTGGCGTTGAAGTACATCGAGGAGCGAACGGGAGAGAAGGCGAGGAAGAGAGCGAAAATGGAGAAGGAGGAAGAACGGTTTAGGAAGGATTCGGAGGAGGTGAAGGAGAGGATGGAAGAGGCGATGAAAGTGGCGACGACGAAAACGATTCAGACGACGGTCGAGAAGGGTAGAGTTCGGGACGACGAGGAGGAGGAGGACGATTCAGACGACGAAGAGGACGAGGACGATTTTCGACGAAAAAAGAAGAAGAGGACGACGAACAAGAGCACTACAGAAGAAGAACAAATAGAAGAAGGAAAAGAGGAGGAGAGAAAAGTCATCAAAGTGGCAAAAGCGAACGACGAGAAAGAATTTCCCGTCGTGGGGGCGGCGCCGATGTCGTCGAACTCGTCGCCTCCAAAACAGGAAAACTTTGAACCAATCGATTTGCACGACATAAACGTGGCGCAAGAATTGGAGCGGTTCGGTTTAGATCATTTAAAAATAGAGTTGACGCGTCAAAATTTGAAGTGTGGTGGTTCTTTAGAAGAACGCGCGAATCGTTTGTTTCTTCTCAAAATGACCCCGTTCGAGGCGATTGATAAAAAGCACAAGGCGATGAAAAAGAAATGAGAAAAATTGAAGCGTACGGTGGTAGTACCACCGTCTTCGGTAAACTGTGTGTCTACAACATGTATTATATAAGCCCTAGTTACCAGGCAGGTGCCTTTTTGTTACAATGTACTCACGTCGTAGCTCTCTTTTTTTTTGCTTATAACTCTCTCTGACTTATTAAACCCAAACATTCTCGGACGCTTTGACGAACTCCTCGTCGGTAACGAGCGAAGCTTTGATAACGTTATCGACGCCGAACTCTCGTCCGTTCATTTTGGATACGCCTTTCTCTGCGACGGCTTCGCTGTCAAATTTTACGTAACACCTCGCGCCTCCTTTTCTCAGCTCTGGGTTGTCGAACACGTCTTGCGTCGGCGTCGGTACGGCGAGAGCCATGACCATCCCGACCGTTCGTTCGCACTCTTCTAAACAAGTTTGCAAAAGTTGTTCTAGAATCGCCTCCGCGCCATCTTTATCTTTCTTCTCCGCGGCTTCAACTTCGTCCAAGGAAAGCAAATTCTCTAATCTCATATTTACCGATTTTAGCAGCGCGCTCTCGTTCTTCTTCTTCTTCCTGAAATTCTCCACCGTTGTCGTCGTTTTCATCTTCGCCGCAATCTTTGCCGCCGCCGCCGCCGCCGCCGCCGCTTTCGCTTTCGCCAACTCCTTTTCTTTCGCTTTCGCCTCGTCGTCGTCTAAACTTCCGCCAAACTCGACCATGCTATCCACCACCTCTTGCGGACAATCGTCTCCAACTCTCGGGTCTTCGATGTATCCTTTTGGTCTCCCGACGTTCATCGGCCTGCCGCACACGTCTACTTTATCGAATCTCAAAGCGATTTGCGCCATCTCGAAGCACCTCAACTCGACAAACCCAAACGAGCCTTGCGAATCCATGATGACGTTCACTACCGGATTCCCCGCCACTTCGCGTTCGCACAGTTTCGGCGCCACTTTCTTCAAAATCGCGTTAAACACGTCCGCTAAAATGTTCGGCGTCACCACGCCTTGAATTAAATTCCCCACGTACACTTCTCTCCTCTTCCGCAAAATCTCGTTTTGTTTCTGCGTTTCCTCGTACCCGTTCGATTGCAACCACTGCTGCGCCATGTTTAATCTATTCTGCGCGTTCCTCTCGATATCTCTCCCGTGTTGTCGTCCTTGCGGCATTTGATGATGAGACCCGTTTGCCTTTTCCGCCGTTCCTCCTCCTATTGGTCGATCGAAACTTCGTCTCGTGCTTTTGTTCTTGCCGTTCGGGAGTTCGGCTTCGTGAAACTTCTCCATCTCCTCCGGAACGCCAAACTTTGGTCTTCCTCTGTTCTCCTCCTCATCTTCGCTTCTTCTTCGTCGTCGTCTTCGTTCGATCCCCGGGGATCGGCTCCGTCCTCTCGAAGGAGGACTCTCCGGAGACGCGGAGGAACGTCGTCCTCGTCGATGGTACCCGCGGGACGATCGGCCGTAATCGTCGTCGTCGTATTCGTCGTCGTCGTACTCGTCGTGGTCACGACGGCGAGGCGGCCGGTGTTGACGACGACGAGAATAGTCTTCCTCTCCCTCTTCTTCTCGACGAGAGCGTCGTCGTTCTCCTCCTCCTCCGAATCGATGATGGTGTTGATATTGTTCTCCTTCTTCTTTTCCTCCTCCAAAAGTTTTTTGTCTTCTTCTCGCGCGCTCCTCCGTGACCTCGTCGTCGTCCTCGTCGTCGCCGCTCAATTCGCCGTACGGATTGGAAATGGATTTCGTCGTATTCTTCGTATTCGTCTCGTTCGTCCTCATCTCTCGAAACTCCTATACGTGTGTGTACTACCTGTGCTACTCTTTACTGCCTTTTCTGTCGTGTTCTTCTTTTAGTAGTGTCGTTCTCCTTTTAAAGAGAGTTTTGAATGCTCTTTATCTCGTCGTTGTGTTTCTGACGAGACTTTTCCTCACTTTTCGATTTCCCTTCTCAGTGGATTGGATTCGTCGGAGAGAGAGAGAGAGAGAAACGACCGAAGAAGACGTTTTGGTGTGCCCCGGACTCTCGGCTCCTCGATTCGTCGAAATCGTGGATAAATAAGAGAGACTCTTCTGTTTGAGAACGCAACGAATTTGGACGCGAGAGACAAGAACGAGACGCTCTAAAAGCGCAGAGTACTATTCGTTGGAGAGATTTAATACACTCGCACGGAGAGCGAAAAGCACGTTCTCTCAAATCATCATCATCGTAATCACAAAGACAAAGACAACGACGACAAAGAAGAGGACGAAAAACACAGAGGACGACGATGGAGAATACTAATAAGAACAACGACAACGACGACGACGATTGGCTGAACGATTTCGACGAGGAGAAGGAGAAAGAGAAGGAGAAGAAGAAGGCGCAAAACAATTTCAACGACTTTTACCAACGAAGAAACAACCAAGAAGAATACGAGCGAAAACGAGAAGAAGTGAAAGAAGAAGAAGACGCTTTTGTGATGCGGCGTGATCATCATCGAGAGTATCATCATCATCATCATCACGAGAGTAATAATAATAATAATAATAATCAAAACGACGACTCGTCGACGTTTGACGCGAACGCGCCTTCGCCAATCGTGAAGACGACGAGGACGCCACGGAACGAAAACTACGGGTATAGCAATACCAATAATTATTACGACAACAACAACAACAACAACAACAACGATAAAGAAAGACCTTTTTCGGCGGCGTCTAAACCGTCGGATGATACCGTGGACGAATGGTTGAACGAAGAAACGCCGCCGCCGCCGGTGAAGGTACAGGACAACTATGCCGCCTATTATCAAAAACAAGGAGGACGAGGACTAGACGCGCGAGGACATCAGGAACAGCATAATTATCAACGAGAAGAATACCATTCGCAAACGACATCGGCATCAGCGGTAGTTCAAAGCGACAATACAAATTTCAATGGATTATTCGCGGGAAACGACGACGATGTGGCGTTTTTTGACACGTTAGGTGGTGCAGAGGAAACGATGGCGGCGCCATCACCGCCGCTCGTTTATGCGGAGCGCGTGGAAAGTAAAGGCGTTGATAGCATTTCGGCTACGAATGCACCGGCTGTAGATGATGACTTTTTGAACGATTTTGCGGATGTCTCAAATCCCCCCATACAGTTGTACCAGCAGCCGACGGCGGCAGCTACGATTCCTCCTCCACCGGTGACACAGCCCGCGGTTCGAGCGTACGAGCCACCTTCGGAGTTTGGGGGTCCGCCGCCAAAAATGTTCACACCTCCTCCTCCGCCACCATCCATATCGAGTCTACCGGTTGTCCAGCAACAGAATAGTCATGCCGTGGCGTACGAGCCTCCGAGCGATTTTGGAGTTCCTCCTCTCGTTCCAGCTCAAGCGGCTGTGGCGTACGAACCTCCGAGCGATTTTGGAGTACCTCCTCTCGTTCCAGCTCAAGCGGCTGTGGCGTACGAGCCTCCGAGCGATTTTGGAGTACCTCCTCTCGTCCCAGCTCAAGCGGCTGTGGCGTACGAGCCTCCGAGCGATTTTGGAGTGCCACCACCAATCATGCCATCTCCACAAAATCAGCTGCAACAATTTCAGCAGCACAACATCAGTAGTCACGTTAGCAACAGCTCAATTCAAGCACACGCGCAAACTGGAACCGTTCGATCTCCGGATGGAAAACCTCCTCATCGCTGCATCGCTTTTGGTTTTGGTGGTACGCTCGCAACGGTGTCTCAAGCGCACGAAAATTTGTTTTCGTTGTGCACACATTCTCTTCATGACATGTTTAGATCTAGCGACGACTTTGGTGCTCGCGAATTTGTCGAGGTTGCGAGCGATGAGACGTTCTTTTTGAGCAACTCTGAGAATTTAATGACCGATGAGAGTTTGTGCTCCAAGTGTGAACGTTTGGCAAATAATTCATCGCAAACGATAGGAGAGAGCGAGATGTGGAGAATTTTGTCTCTCTTTCTTTCGAGAAAGAAAACGTTCGACTCGTTGCGAAGTTTTGGTGAAGCTGCGTTTAAAGCTGAAGTGGCGAGTGTTCTCCACGTTCAAAATCGCGCCGACGGTTCTCCTTCGTCGTTGACAAGTGCGTCTGTTTCCGAGAGAGATGCGTCGCCTGCAATACTGATGGAGATTGAACGGCAGATATCAATAGGAAACACTATCGCTGCTCTAGATATTGCACACACGCATAAGTTGTGGAACGTGGCTGTAAAAGTTGCCAGACTGACTCGCGATGAGACGATTATATCAGATACTTGTGTGAGAGCTATTCAGGAAACTATGCAAGTTGGGACACCTTTGCGAGTGCTTGAATTACTTTCAATCGGACGAGCAGACGTTGCCGTCAAGGATCTCATAACGAGAAACAATGAGAACATTGCACTTTCTGACAGATGGAGAGAGGTGATTGCCATGGTTTCCTTAAACTCGAACGAACGAGATAAAACGATAACGAATGGATTAATTACTCTTGGCGATGCTTGCCGAGAGAGCAATTATTTGGGCATCGCTCATTTATGTTATCTTCTTTCTGGTGACGTTTGGCCGAACGATGCAGCGCGCATGCGCTTAATCGGGAGTAACGATAATCCTTGTCGAGACCCTCGCTCGTATCACCGCTCCTTAATTGCGGAAAGAATCATGCTCTCCTTTGCCGAAGGCAAAGGTAGCGAAGCTTTAAAAGCTTCGTTGTCGGTGCTTACACCTCATCAAAGGATGAAAGTTTCCTACTGCGTGCTTTTAGCCGATTTTGGTCACTTTCACGTCGCTCTTGCGACGCTCAAGAACGTTCAGAAATATCTTAAGCTCGTACGAGACGACTCTCGCAGTGATCCGGGGGTAAGCGTCGATGTCATCTTAGCGGAAGCAGTAGATTTAGAAAAACGAATCAGAGAAAAGCTCGGTCAGGGCGCCATTAAAGGAAAAATTGCGAATGTCGGTAAAAAGATAGCGGGAGGACTTTCAAGATTCGTTGGAGGAACAGTAGATGCGCTGTTTGGAGGTGACGATGGTGATGTGATCGGTAGTCGTGGCCTCGATGATACTCCGCCGCCGCAGCAATTTCATCAAAGATCGAGCAGTCAAGACACCGCGTTCCAGCATCAAAGATACGGTTCGAGTTCGAGTTTGGAAAGCGTTTCGAATCAACCTCAACAGAATCCATACCATCAACAACAGTCAACAGCATACGAGAGTGCGAATCATTCGAGGTCTCACTCGCTGGCAAGCCTCGACGAACACGGAAACAATAGTCATAATAATACGGGAGAGAAAAATTATCCCCCCATGTCGCAAACGACTTACTCTGGCCAACAACAACAACAACAACAACAACCGGGAGTTCCTTTTAAGCTGGTCAAATCATTTTCCAAATTATTCTCTGCGGCAGTTCCCGCACCGGATAAGCCTTACGAAGGTCCGAAAGTGGCGCCACAAGAAACCGCAGGTTTGCCAGAGAACACTTTCTATTACGATGAAAATTTGAAACAATGGGTTGATAAAAGTAGCTCGGGAGCGCAATCAACTGCTGCAGAGGTACCAGCCCCGCTCGCTCCACCGCCGACCATGACTTCCGGTGTTGAATATCACAGAAGCGGCGGCGGCGGCGGTGGTATTCCAAACTCATTAGGCGCTAACGTGGGAGCTCGTTACGTTTCAACCTTTAATAACACAGGACAACCGAATTTTCAACAAAACGAAGGAGCAAATTTTAACGAATTTAAAGAAATGCGTCTCGAATAATAAAAAAGTAGAATATCATAGCAGAGAGTAGTTCATTAGCTTGTATTGGGATGTATATCTCTTAGTAGTAAGTAGTAATAATGTATAGTAATGTATGTTCGTGTCTCTCTTCTCGCTACTTTGCGCGCTACGAAGTGTCCTTTCAACTTCTTCCTCCTCACCTCCTCAATTAGATGCTGCGAGCGGCAAGCCTCCTCGAATCAACAGCTCCTTGAAATAGCAAATGTCGCACAATTTACCTTCCAAGTGCAAGACGCTCTCTTTCCACCTGTTGTCTAAATCCTCCGAGTTGCAGACGCAACACTTTGACGACAACTCGCGAAACTTCTTTTCCTCCTCCAACTCTTCCTCTGTTTTTGGTATGACCGCTGCGCGCAACAACTTCTCCGCATCTTCGGGAGAGATGTCCGGGATGATAACCGGTCTCTTTTTTTGGTAATACGACTTCTTCACCTTCTTTGGCGGAGGTGGCGCGACTTCGTGCGGCAAATGCGTTCTCTTTCCTCCGATACCCCCAGCCGCGGTTGCATCGCTCGCCCCAGACTCAGCCTCCTCGGCATCATCCGATTTCTTCCTCAACTCCAAAATCCCCGCCTCCTTCTTCAACTGTTCCATGTCAATCTTCCCTTCTCTTATCTTCGTCTCTTTCCTGTAACACTGCGTGCACAAATCCGCCCCCGGGATCATCTTCGAACGCGTCCACTGGCTGCTCTTCGTCGTCGAGCACGCTCTGCACGTCTTATCCACCATCGATCTCGCCTCTTTCTTGTAGCACTTTTGGCACAAACACTTCGAATCGTCCTTCTTCGATCGGTACCAACATCCGGATGTTTTCGAGGTGCCGCACGCCTGTGGTGGTTTGGGGATAATATGAGAGCGTTAGTAAAAAATGTTAACAACAACAAAAAGTCTATTCGTTTGTTCCGGTGACGACCCTTCCTTTCCTCCTTTGGGAAAAAATCAAAAACGCACGAACGTACCGCGCAAATCTTATCGCTCAATTCCACCAACTCCTTGTGATAACACCTCTTACAAATCACCTTCCCGACGTTCTCTTCCATCTTACTCTTGAACCACTTGTACGAATCTTGCGTTTGACACGTAAAACAGGTATATTTTTGCCCGCTTTTCAACGTCGGCAACGCTTCGGACTCTTGCTCTTTCGTCAGCGGATTTCCCCCGTCTGCTTCTTTGTCTTTGTCGTCTTTGTCTTCCGGGTCGTAAGCGACGATCTGATCTTTGATCGATTTCAGAGGGTCCAACTTTTCCTCTTCTTCTTCCGTCGTCGTCGTCTGAATCGTCGTCGTCGCGGGGTTGTCTTCGCCCATCTTTCTCTTTTCTTCGTTGATTGTTTGTGTGAGATGTTGTGAAGAAATTCAAAATGAAGAGCAACTCTGTGTGAAAGAACGAAACGCGTACGTCGTCTGAAAAACAAAGGGAAGAAGAAAAGAGACGCTTTGGCGAGGACGAGAGAGGAGAGAAAAAGAGAACAACCAAGAAGAAGAAGACTAAAAGGGTTCAATGCTGTTCTTCTTCTTCTTCTTCCTCGCGAGTTTATGTAGTATTTCGTGTTTGTGCGAGCGTAATCTCGCTCGCTCGTTTCTTCTGGTATTTTCATCTTCTCTTTCT
>Ga0209425_10003394_pt1 | contig 16889 bp, 17 predicted proteins | sample COG_05_FD_184749 | JGI IMG/M metagenome (GOLD analysis project Ga0209425, IMG submission 184749) | Pelagic Microbial community sample from North Sea - COGITO 998_met_05 (SPAdes) (version 2) | ecosystem: Environmental > Aquatic > Marine > Neritic zone/Coastal water | place: Helgoland, sampling...
TTCCGTGTCTTAAGACAAAGTACCATTGGCGCTGAAGGGCTTGACTTCCGAGTTCGGAATGGGATCGGGTATTACCCCTTCGCAATAATCACCGGCGGAATTGTTATACCTAATATTAGGACATTGTAAACTATAGAATTATATCTTTTATAGAGATTTTTTAACTATATTTTCAATATATTTTTTAAGATCTATTTTTCCAAATTTTTTGAAGACTTTATTGGATAGATTTATACTTGTTAATGCTGATGCGTATCTTTCCCCAGGTCTCTTAGGCAAAAATTTGACTTTACCATTAAACATCCTGGCTACCTGAAGCACTGTATAGCTATTTTTATGGGATATAGTGTAATGCCTACATTTATTTTTTTTCCAAGCATAATAGCAAGTTTCAATTGTATCATTGACATGGGTAAATCTTCTTGATTGACTTCCTGGTTTTACCACAGTCAAAGGTTTATTTTTTAGAAACTGATCTTCAAAAATTCCAATTACGGTTGCCATACTTCCTGAACAAATCTGTTTGGGTCCATATACATTATAAAAATAAACTACTTCATATTTAAAATTAAACCATTTTTTGAGATTTTCTAACATCTCAAGATTTTTTGATTTTGTGAATGCGTATGGAGAAAGATTTTTATCCAAACCATTATTGCCAATTGTAGCAGATGTAGCTGAATAAATTAGTTTAATCTTATTTTTTAAACAAAAATTAAATACCTCGTTAGTACCAATTGTATTGGAGTCTATACATTCATTCATTTTTAAAAAACTTTGATATATTCTTGAGAATTCCCCAAAATGAAAAACTGAATCTATTTTATTTTGATATGATTTTAAAATTTTAAAAATATTTTTTGTATTTGATTTAAAATATCTTACTTTTGAATTTATTATATGATTTTTTTTACTTCCAGCAGAGTAGTCATCTATACTAATAATCTTAAAATTAGTTTTTTTAACAAAAAATTCTATTAAGTTTGATCCAATAAAGCCTGCACCACCAGTTACGACAATAATATTTTTTTTTGATTTCATTTCTTTATTTTTAAAAAATTAGAATAAGTTTTTATTATTGCTTCATCAAATTTTACCTTGGGAGACCATCCATAGCTTTTTGCTAAACTGATATCTAAAACTTTTCTTGGAGTACCATTAGGTTTTTTTTTATCATATCTAATCAAAATTTTTTTATGTGGTATTATCAAATTTAAAATTATTTTTGCATAATAATTGATAGTAAAATCAATTCCGGTGCCTATATTAACCACATTTTCTTTTATCTTTTTTTTCATAAAATATATGCAGGCATCGGCAATATCATCTACATATACCACTTCTCTTTTGGCCAATCCATTTCCCCATAAGATTAATTCATTTTTATTTTGTATTTTAACTTGATGTGTTTTTTTAATAAGTGCTGGTAAAAAATGTGAATTTAAACTGTTGTAGTTATCATTGGGTCCAAAGGTATTAGTTGGCATTATACATTTATAATTTCTTCTATATTGTAAATTATAACTTTCACACATTTTTATTCCTGCAATTTTAGCAATAGCGTATGCATCATTTGTTTGTTCTAACTCACCTGATAATAAATATCTTTCTTTTATTGGTTGCTTGCAATCTCTTGGATAAACACAACTTGAACCCAAAAAAATTAAATCTTTAATATTACACAAATGTGCAGCATGAATTATATTTGATTGTATTGCTAAATTTTCGTAGATAAAATCTGCTTTATATTTATTGTTTGAATAAATGCCTCCAACTTTTGCTGCTGCTATAAAAATAAAATCTGGTTTATTTTTTTTTAAATATTCATAGACTTTTTTTTGATTAGTTAAATCAAGTTCTTTTCTAGTCTTATGAATTATATTGTTGTATCCACTAGTTTTTAACTGTCTTACAATTGCACTTCCAACCAAACCTTTGTGTCCTGCCACATAAATCTTAGATTTTAAACTAATCATTATTAATTGATGATAACTCACTTTTTACCATCTCACTAACAAGTTCTTTCAGTTGGATTTTTGGTTTCCATTTAAGTTCTTTGAAAGCCTTCTTGGAATCTCCTAACAGTGTATCAACTTCTAATGGTCTAAAATATTCTTTATCACATTCAATAATACACTTTCCATTTTCATTAAAACATTTCGAATTAATACCCTTGCCTTTCCAATAATGTTTTATTTTGAGTTCCTTAAGAGTTAGATTCACAAAATCTCTTACACTAAATTGTTTACCAGTTGCAATTACATAGTCTGATGGTTTTTTTTGTTGAAGCATTTTCCACATTGCTTCAACATAATCTTTGGCATGTCCCCAATCACGTTTAGCATCCAGATTGCCTAAAAATAATTTTTTTTGTAAACCCAATTTAATCCTACATAAAGCTATTACAATTTTTCTTGTTACAAATGTTTCTCCTCTTCTAGGGCTTTCATGATTAAATAATATGCCATTTGAAGCATATATATTATAAGCCTCTCTATAATTAACTGTAATCCAGTGAGCATAAACTTTTGCCACTCCGTAAGGGCTTCTTGGATAAAAAGGTGTTTTTTCTGTTTGAGGAACTTCTTGAACTTTGCCGAACATTTCAGAGGTTCCAGCTTGGTAAAATTTGGTTATTTCTTGAAAACCATGAAATTTGATAGCCTCAAGAATTCGTAATGCTCCAATAGCGTCAGCATTAGCTGTGTACTCTGGAACTTCGAATGAAACAGAAACGTGAGACTGAGCTGCCAAATTATAAATTTCATTGGGTCTAATTTTTTTAATTAAAGTTGACACTGATATAGCATCAGTAATGTCACCATAATGCAGAAAGAAAGATTTTTTTTTTTCATGAGGATCTTGGTAGATGTGATCAATTCTTGAAGTATTTAAAGATGAAGACCGCCTTTTCACACCGTGCACCAAGTACCCCTTATTTATTAAAAATTCGGCAAGATAAGATCCATCTTGGCCTGTTATTCCAAATATTAGAGCTACTTTTTTCATAAGAACGAAAGTTAACCAGGTATACTTTATTTATAATTTATCTCAAACAAAAATAAATATTAAAGTTATTAGGACTGATTTTCATAAATATACTCAAAAGTCTTTCGTAAAGGCATTTTTATCTTGATCATTTTTTTAAAATTATACTTTGTTAAATAGTCGTGTATTTCTGAAAATTTATAATCTTTTATAATCATCAAATCAAAATGATGTTCAAAATATATATATTTTATAGAGGCTATCTTTTCTTTAGTACCTTTTATAACGTCAAATTCAAAACCTTCTGTATCGATCTTCAATATATCTATTTTATTTGAATTAAATTCTTTGAATTCATTATATAAAGTATGAAGTTGGATGCTCTCTTTATTTAAAATATAATCTTGGTTATAAAAAAAATCTAATATTTTTTTTTTTCTCTTATAATATTTTGAATTAAAGTCTATTTTACAAAAAGTAGAAGATGAACTTTCTGAAGTCTGAAAAAAATCCATTTTTTTTTCAACTGAGCCTAAAGCAATATTCTTAATTTTTAATTCAAAATCAAAATTTATATTCTCAAATTTTTTAAGAAATAAGAAATTTTTTTTACTGGCCTCATAAGAAACAATTGATTTTAAATTAAAATTTTTTGAAAATAACTTAATTGTTTCTCCTTTATGAGCCCCCACATCAATTACATTGATTGGTTTATTATTGAATATTTTTTTAAAGTGTTGAATAATTTTTTTTTTGTGAGCAATATCAATAAAGTAAATTAAAAATTTAAATATAAAAATCATTTTTTTTTATAATAAAGCTGTTTATTCAAAAATTTCTTCAAAAAAATATTCTCATCTTTACATGGCTCTTTATTTAAATAGCAATTATTAATTTTATTAACTCTTTCAAAAATTGTAAAATTTTTAAATTCATCGTTATATGAAGAATTTTTTATAGGATTATAGCCATATATAGCTATCTCCTTATTAATTCGGTTAACATTTCTTGCAAAGAAAATAATGAATATGATTACTAACAAAATATTGATTTTAAGAAGAAGTTTTTTATCAAAAATAATATTTTTATCTAGAAAAATTGATATAGGTATAAATATTAGCAATGCTAATAAATGATATCCCCCATATCTCAATGCAGGATGATAATAAAACCATTCAAAAGTTAACAAAAGCAAAATAAAATATAAGAAAATAATTTTGTTAGTTGGTTTTAATTTATAATTGATATTTTTTTTGAAAAAGAAAATACAAAAAATAATTATTAAAAATAGTAAACCCAGAACATAATCTGAGACTTTGTTGAAAAAATATATTTTTGTCCAATTATTAACCCAATTAAAGTTTAAAATATAATTTGCTCTATTTTCTACAGCAAAATTTGGACTTGCACCTCCTTTGGACCAAAGTTGATACCACTCATTCATGTAATTAATTTCATTAATAGATATGGCCCAAAGTAAAGATTCATTGCAACTTAATGAAAGTGGATACACAAGACAACCCGTATTAAAAAAATTAACTAATATTAGTATAAAAAAAAAAGATAAGCTTAGGTATAAAATTTTTTCTTTAAACAAATGAAGTAAAAAAAATATTCTTCTTTTTTGATAAAAAATTATTGGAAAAAAAAGAACTACATAAATTAAATAAAAAGCTTTTAATGAAATAGTTAACGTTACTAAAATAATAATTTTATTAAGTAAAGATTTGTCTAAGTTAGGCTTATTAATAAATTCTATTATTTCCAAAATTAATAACAGAATTAAGATTTGCGCTGTTCTGTCCGTTCCATGTTCGGCCATTCTATAAAAAAAGATATTTATCAAAGCTAAAGAAAATAAAGATAATAAAATTATGTAAAAATTTTCTTTATTCTTAAAGTTTAAGTAAATTTTATTTATAAAAATTGAATTTAAAAAAACTACAAAAAACACAGGGGCCATATGTACTAAATTGTAATTGGTTTTTGGTAGATTAAACAAGGCAGCCAAATAAAAAATTGAAGAAGGAGTTCTAAATCCATGATTAAAATTTCCTATTCCAAATGAATTGGAAAATTCCGACAATAAGTTTATATATGGGAAATGATAATAAGGAAAATCATCATGATTTTTTGCTGCTAAAATAAATACAATTAAAAAGACAGATAGTACAAATAAACTAAATAACTCTTTTTTATAGTTTGTAAAACTTTCTAATAAAAAAATTATAAAAAAGGTTATTCCAAGAAAAAAAACTATTAAGCTAAATGTGGGTGAAAGAGGAATAAAAAAATTAAAAATATAAGAAATAATAATTAGCAAATAAATTCCAAATATTCCTATATATCCAATGCTAAATTTTTGTGATTTAAAAAATATCTTTTTAAAAAAATTTCCGTATCCTAATATTGATAAAAGTAATAAAAAATAACATGATAAGTAGATAAAAATATTCATAATTTATAGTATTTTTAATATAATTTTTGTTAAAATATAATCCATATTGTTTTTCTTATATTTTAAATTTTTTTTTAGATATAATTGATTCATAAACTCATGTGCTTGCAATCTTTTAATCCACCAAATTTTTGAAAACTTTTTAATATTTGAAATAATTGAATTTTCTACACTCCTATAAACTGTTAATTTTTCAGGTATAATCTTATAATTTTTATCTACACATCTTGCATAAACATTTAATCTGAAGTCAATTTCTAAAAAATCATAGCTATTAGAAATATCATTTTCAACACATCTTTTTAAAAAATCACTTTTAATAGTTATTGAACTTGTATTAATAATAGTTGGCCAAATATTTTTTTGGTATTTTTTTTTTAATTTAAATTTATAAAAATTATTATTTTTTTTTATTTGTGGTATATCGAATATGACATTTAAATTTTTATTTTCATAAAAATATTTATTTATATTTTTAAGTTTATCTGCTTGAAAATAGTCATCTCCATCTAATAAACAGATATATTCACCATTTGAAATTTTCAATCCTTCTTTTATTAAATCTATTTGATTTACAGCTGCTATTTTGCTAATTTTTTCTTTTTTAATTAGTTTTATCAATCCATTATATTCCTTAAAAATTAATTCCGAATTATCATCAGAAAAATTATCACAAACTATAATTTCATAATCTTTTATAGATTGATTTAAGCATGACTTTAAACATTCTTTTATATATGGACCTTTGTTATATGAGGTTACAATTATAGAAAATTTCATTAAAATTAATTTGATATATTAATTATTCATATAAATTGTATAATTTCATTATGTATAAAGTATATATTACTATTTAATCTTAATGCTCATAAATAAAAACCAACAAATTTCTTTATATTTACTATGTTTTTTCTCATTAACAATATCTCTAATCATTGAGGAAAATTCGAGTGGTGGCTCAAAGTTAGACAGTGAAATTACTAGGCAGTTTGTAGATAGCTTTTCAATTAATTTTTCTTATGGTATTGAATATTTTGTCAATTCTGGCCAGGTGCAATCACCAATATTCTATATTGTTTTGGCATATTTTGAAAAAATTCTAGGTAAGTTTTTTTTAAAATATTTCTATTTATTAATTTCAGCATTAGTTCCGATAGTTTTTTATACTTCATTAAAAAAAAAATTTCAAAATATAGATAAAAACTATTTATTTTTAATATCTTTAATTATTTTTCTATCACCTTTTTTTAGATCTTCAGCTGTTTGGATGACAACTGATAATTTAGCAATATTATTTTATATTTTATCTATTAGTAAATATTTAAGTTTAAAAAAAAGTAATAGTTCAAAAAATATAATTCTATGTCTTATATATTTATCACTTGCGGTATATATAAGACAATATTACATAATTTTTTTTCTATTTTTTTTCATAAAATTTAGGAATATTTTAAGTTTAAAAAAATTATTTATTTTTTTGTTATTTGAAATTTTAATTTTTTTACCCTTGATATGGTATTATTATTATTTTTTAGAAATTAACTTTTCTGGATTAAACACTTTAGAATCAGCCACTAGCCCTTTTAAATTAAATTATTTTAAAAACTTATTAATTTTTTTATCTCTATATTTTTTTTATACAATACCATTATATACAAATATTTTTCTAGAAATTAAAAAAAATATTATTAAATACTTTTTTTTTATCTTGGTTCTATTTTTAATTTTTCTATCAATTTATTTTACAAGTAACCTTATTTTTGATGAATTTGGTGGTGGCTTTTTTGTCAAAGCCTCAAGAATATTAAATAGAAAAGAATTATTTTTTATTGCTTCTTTTGCGGGAGCCCTTTTATTGTGCAAAAATATGAACACAAATAATATAATAGTTTATATTTGCTTAATTCTTGCTTTTCCAACTGCTATTATTTACCAAAAGTATTATGATCCATTATTAATTTTAACTATTTTTACAATTACTGAAAAAGATAAAATAAGTGAATTGATACAAATGGTTAAAATAAATTTAAAATTTCTCTATTTATATTTTTTTTCTTTTTTAATTTTATGTAATTTATATTATCTCTATAAAATATGACTTTTAAAGTTTACAAACTAAAAAAAAATCAGATTACAATCAAAGAGTCTAAAAAAATTTTTAAATTTCTATCCAATAATATTAAAAATTCAATTTTTGCAGTATTAGGTCATGAATATTTTTTAGAGTTATTAAAGATAAATTATCAGAATTGTTTTTATATAAAGAAAAACAACAAGATAGTTGCCTATATATCTTACATTAATGCTAAAAAAGAGGAGAAAATGAGAAAGATTTTAATTAAATTTATTTTTAAAAAATTTATCAATATATTTTTAATAATTTTTAACTTTAAGTTTTTTTTTAAAATTCATTCACCTCCTACAAACTTTATTCAATTAGTTCATCTAGTTATCAAACTTAATAAAGGGGATAATAATTTAAAAATTCAATTACATAAAAAAATTAATAGATTACATCAACAAATAATAACATCTAAATATCGTGGTATTTATGCGGCCCATGATAATAAAAATATCATTGCATCAAAGTATTATAAAAAAAATAATTTTAAAGTATTTAAAAATAACTTATTCTACACTTTTGTTAAAAAAAAAATTTAAAATTTTTTTTTAAAATACTTTTAAGTAAAGCAATAAAGTAAAAATAAAATTTAATTATAAGATAAAATTTATTTCCAGTTGTTTTTGACTGTCCGCTAGCTCGCTCTTTTTCTGTAAAAGGAATTTCTAAAATACTATTTCCACTGACTTTGCATCGAGTAATTAATGTGATAAAATAGTCTCCATAATAACCTTTTAATTTAATATTTTTAATAATGTTTTTTTTTATACATATGTAACCACTTGTATAATCTGTAAAATCATCAAAAAGTACCAATCTACAAATTTTATTTAAAAATATACTTAGATAATCTATTCCTACTGGTCTTAATTTTGTATTTTCATAATATCTTTTACTTTTTTTTAAGAATCTAGAACAAACAATGGCATCAATATTATTGGTGTTGTTGTTTTTTTTTATGAATTCTGTAATATATTCAGGTGGGTGAGAATAATCAGCATCCATCCAAATAATATTTTCATATTTTGAAAGTTTTATTCCCTCATTTAAAGAATCAACTAAACTTTTTTTTTTTTTAAATCTTTTGTGAATAATTAAATTTGAATTATTTATTGCTGATACTGCCTCTATAGTTCCATCTGTAGAACTGTCATCAACTATAATTATTTCATAAATTAAGTTTAGCTTATTAAAATTTCTGGATATATCCAGGACTAGAGATTTTATATGCCCAACTTCATTTAATGTTGGCAAAATAACACTATAACTATTATTAATACTCATTATATCATTTATATATTTAAAAATTATTTATGCCTAAAAAAAATAAAATTCAACAAAATGTTATTTTTGTTTTGTTATTGGCTTTTTTATTAATCATTCTATTGATTAAAATAGATTTTTTCAAAAATTTATATTTTTTATATAAAAATAATTACACTGTGAGAATGATTAATATTTATGGGCATTGTGAAAAAGAGTCTTATGGATTCTTAAATAATCTTAATAAAAAAAAGATACTTAAAAAAAATCCTAAAATCTTAAATTTCAATGTTTATCCTAATTCTATTTGGATGATTTATAACTCCAAATTAGAATTTGAGGAAAATCCAAATATTTTTTTAAATTACCAAATAAAACCAGTTCTAACCTTTGAATATTTAAATAATAATTTTATAAGCCAAAATCATGTACAATATACAAATTATATTGATAGCATAACTTTTGAAATTAAATCTAACAAATTGGAATTAAATAATAATATTAAAATTTTTAAATATAATAATTATAAAAAAGAAATTATTTTTGAAAAATTCATAAATAAAAAAATTTTAGATGGAGAAATTATAGACATTTCCTTTGAAACTAAAAAACTTAACTCAAGATGGGAACCAATATATATTGAAATAGAGAATTTTGAATATATAAATAATAATTTTCACTCAATAACTCTCAATTTAAAAAATGAGTATGTGTTCAATGAGAATGATATCATTTATTCAGAAAATAATTGTTATTACATAAAATGATGGAAATAATTTTAATTTTTTTGCAAGTTTTATTTATTGGTTTTTTAACATTTTACAGCATTCCAGACTCAATATTTGGATTAAAAAATTCAAAAAATTTACTGAACACTCTTACAATGAAATCTATTATTATGATGAATATCTTTTTATTGTTTTCATTTTTGAGTGTTGAAAAAAACTATTTGTTATTTATTTTAGTTTTTTTATGTTTATTTTTTATAATAAAAAAAAAAAACACTTTTATATTAAATTTTAATTTAAAAATTCTTTTTATTGCTCTGTATATAATTCTTATTTCAATTGTACTAGCCAATGAACTAGCGCTTGGATGGGATGCTAAATTTTTTTGGTATCTAAAAACAATAAATTTTTATCAAAATAATGGCCTGCTTAGTCTAAACAAAATCCCAGCAATGGATTATCCTCATTTAGGGTCTTACATTTGGTCTTTTTTTTGGAAATTTCCTTTTGATGCTTATGAATATTTAGGAAGGATATTTTATGTATCAATCTATGTATTAAGTATTTTTTATTTCTGTGAAATTTTTGAAACAAAAGACTTGTATAAAATTATACTAAGTAGTTTAATACTAATTTCATCATATACTGGAGAATTATTTTCTGGAAATCAAGAGGTTATTGTCTTTTCATTAGTTTTAATTTCTTCAAAACTTAGTTATGAAATTATTTTAAACAAAAACAATAGCTCTATAGAAAATATAATTTTTTTATTATTATCCTTCAACGCCGCTATCTGGATAAAAAATGAAGGTCTTTTTTTAATAGGATTTATGATTCTATTCGTTTTAATTTTAAGCAATATTACGCTTCTCGAAAAAAAAATATTATTAATAACATCTGTTTTTTTAGTAATCTTTAGAATATCAGTGTTAATGCTACTAGATACCAATTTAGAAAGTTTTCAATTTGATAAAACACTTAATTTTTCTCATCTTAATAATTTATTAACTAATATTAAAACAATTTCTTTTTACTTAATTGTATATGTGGTCTCATTACCATTAATCTTATTTGGTTTAGCTCTTGCTGTTTACAATTTTTATAATTTTAAGATTGATAAAATTCAAATATTCATTATGGGATACACAATATTAAACATTCTATTCATTTTTGCTGCTTTCATTTTTGCCATGGAAAATGTTGAGTGGCAAGTTAGGGTTGGTCTTAAAAGAGTAATGTTTCAGTCTTCTGGATTTTATTTGTTAACTGTTGTATATTTGCTAAATAAAACTAAAATTAGATGATTAAAGAAATCTCCCATAATAAAAAAAAATTTGGATATATTCTTAGATATAAAAATAAACTAGGAGTTAATTTTTTAACACCCAAATCATTAACTCACCAAGTAGGATTCATCAAGCATAAGGCAAAACATATAATTAAACCCCACAAGCATTATAAAAATATAAGAAGAATTGAATACACTTCGGAGGTTTTAATTATATTAAAGGGAAAACTTAGAGTAGATTTCTATTCTGATAAAGAAGTGTATTTATTCAGCAAGGTGATCAAAAAAGATGATATAATAATTCTTAATAGTGGTGGGCATGGATTTAAAGTAATTGAAACTGTGGAAATGATTGAAGTAAAGCAAGGGCCTTATAATATAAAATCTGATAAAAAAGTATTTAATAATATTGAAGATAAGAATGTAAAAATAAGATGATACCAGTTAATAAATTTAAGTTATTAACTTCTGATAGAAATATTTTAATTAAAGCTCTAAAAAAAAATTGGATCTCATCAGCGGGACCTGAGGTAAAAGTATTTGAAAATAAATTTAAAACTCTAATTGGACACAAGTATTGTTCTTCAATTTCAAGTGGTTCTGCTGCACTAGATGTAGCTTTAAAAGTTATAGATATCAAAAAAGGAGATGAGGTTATAATTCCAAATTTCACTATTATTTCTTCTGCGCTTTCAGTCGTCAGACTAGGAGGAGTTCCTGTTCCTATTGATTGTGATTTTCATAACTGGAATATGAAAATTGAAGAGATTGAAAAGAATATTTCAAAAAAAACTAAAGCTATAATTGCAACACATATTTATGGTTACCCAATAGAAATAGATAAAATAAAAAAAATTTGCACTAAATATAAATTGATTTTAGTAGAAGATGCTGCAGAAATGTTAGGACATAAATACAATGGCAAATTTTGCGGAAGTTTTGGGGACCTAAGTATATTTAGCTTATATTCCAATAAACATATTACTACCGGCGAGGGTGGTATGCTACTTACTAGTAAAAAAAAATATAGTACAAAAATATTTGATTTCAAAAATTTATGCTTTGGAAAAGAAAATAGATTCAATCATTATGATATTGGGTGGAATTATAGATATACAAATTTACAAGCATCACTGGGCATAAGCCAAATCAAGAGAATAGATAAAATAATAGAAAAAAAAATAACCATTGGAAAAAGGTATTACAATAACCTAAAAAATTTAAATAATATTTATATTCAAAAACCTAAATTAAATAATATTGAAAATGTATACTGGGTAGTAGGAATTTTAATACTAAATAAAAAGATTACAGCTAAAAAATTTAGAAATGAATTAAAAAAACTTAAAATAGAAACTAGAGATTTTTTTTGGCCAATAAATAAACAGACTGCATTAAAAAAATATAATTTTAAATTTAAAAAAAATTATCCTAATTCTGAATATTTAAGTAAATATGGTTTTTATGTGCCATCAGGATTAGAAACTACTTTTAAGGATATAGATTTTGTCTGCCAAAGTATTAAAAAAATTAAAAATAAATTTAAGATTTAAAAAAAATACACAACATCATAATGAACAGAATATATTTACTTGATATTGCGCGTGGAATTGCTGCTATCTCAGTAGCAATTTTTCATTACAAATTGTTTTATTCTTACAACATTAATACAGAAGAATATTTAATAAAGAATCAACCATTTTATCAATATATAAAATTAATATATCAAAATGGATGGATAGCTGTACAGTTTTTCTTTCTTCTTTCTGGTTTTATTTTCTTCAAACTGTACTTACAAAAAATTTATCAAAAAAAAATTAATTTTTATGAATTTTTAATATTAAGAATTTCAAGGTTATATCCTTTGCATTTAGTAACATTAATTGCAGTTTTGTTAATTTACCTAGCACTAAATAACTATGAATTTTATAATCCAATTCAGGGAGATTTAAAACATTTTATTTATAATTTATTATTAATTCAACAATGGGGTTTAAGTTCATCAGCTTCTTTTAATGAGCCATCTTGGTCAATATCTGTAGAAATATTAATGTACATAATTTTTTTTTATATTGCTTTAAAGCAAAATATATTTTTTTTTATAACATTAGTAATTACCACAAGTGTGATAATTTTTTTTAAATTTAAATTAATTGGCTATGGAGGTTATTGTTTTTTTATTGGAGGATTAAGTTTTTTAATTCTAGATAAGTTAAAACTTAGTAATAAAATTAAGATTGCAACTTTAATTTTAATCATATTTTTCTCTACAAATTTTTTAATTATTTTTAAAATAAGTACTATTGTAAACAAGATAGTCTTATTGACTATTTTATTTCCAGCAATAATTAATTTACTTTACTTAATCAACAGTAAATACACACAACTAGGAAAAAAGATATCTATAATTGGGGATATAAGTTATTCCATATACCTAATTCATTACCCCATCATTTTAACTATTTTATTTATATTGAATTTTCTTGAACTAAAAATAAATTTTAACACCCCTTTTATTTTTTTAATGTACCTTGTTATTACTTTTTTAATTTCATTTTGCTCATATAAATTTATAGAAATTCCCTTAAAGATAATCTTTAGAAATAAATATTTAAAAAAATGACAGTTAAAAACTACCTTCCATTTTATCTAGTTGGGCTTTATCCAGTTGCGTTAATTTTAGGAACACTCATATCAGAAATTCTTACACTTTTTTTAATTGCATTGTATATTAGTGATTGCATCAAAGATAAAAAAAAATTTATTTTCAATGATCCTATAATATATTTTTTAATACTTATTTGGTTTTATTTATTATTTAATTTATTTCTTTCAATTGATTTTCAATTAAGTCTTATGAGATCAATTTTTTTTGTTAGATATCCATTACTGATCTTGGCTATTACCCATTTTTTAATTAAAAGTCCTGAAAAATCTCAAATAATATTCACGTTATGGATCTATGCACTTACAATAATAATAATTGATTTATACATTCAGTTTTTCTTTGGTAAAAATATATTGGGATATGAAAGTCCTTGGGATCAAAGATTATCAGGATTTTTTAATCAAGAACTAAAAGTTGCTCATTTACTAATTGGTTTTTTTCTTCCTGCATTTTCTTTTTTTTTTCAAAAACAAAAAAGAAATATTTTCTTATACATTGCTTTAATTTCATATTTTATTATTCTCATCCTTACTAATGAAAGATCAAATATTATTAAGGGCACTTTAATTTTAATAATTTTTGCTATGATGGCACCATATTTTAAAATAAAAATAAAAATACTTTTTTCTATGATATTATTGGGAATATTTTCATTAATGATATTTTTTATACAACCATTGAAATTAAGATTTGTAGATGAATTGTCCACTATGAAAGTTGATAATTCTTTAATTAATTATGTGATTCTTTCAAATTATGGACCTCATTATCTATCAAGTATAGAAATATTTAAAAATAATAAAATATTCGGAACGGGTATCAAAACTTTTAGAATAGCATGTAATGATATATCTATAAAAAAATATTATCCTAATGATGATCATCGATCTAAATCTGGCTGCAGCACTCATCCCCACCAAACATATTTTGAAATATTATCTGATTTAGGTCTTACTGGGTTTATTATCTTTTCTTCTTTTTTCTTATATTTATCAGTAAGAATTGTTAAGACTTTTATGGTCACTAAAGATTTATTGCTACTTAGTTGTGGAGCATTTTATATAACTCAATTAATTCCCCTCTTACCAACAGGTAGTTTTTTTACAAGTTTTGGTTCTACAATTTTTTTTATTAATGTTAGTTTAATTTATTACTCTTTTAAAAAATATGAATGATTTAACTTTATTGATTCCAGCAAAACAAGAAGGTGAATCTCTTCCAATAGTACTGGAGGAAATTAAAAATTACGATTTGAACATTTTAGTTGTAATGGATAAAAATGATGAAAAAACTTTTATGGCTACAAAAAACTACAAATGTGAAGTTTTATTTCAAAATAAATTAGGGTATGGATCAGCATTAATAGAAGGAATAGACAGAATCAATACAAAATACTTGTGTATTTTCAATGCCGATGGATCATTTCAACCAAAAGAATTGATTGAAATGTATGCTAAAATTAAAAATTTTGATTTTGTGTTTGGTACTAGGTATGAGAAAAATTGTGGAAGTGATGATGACACTTTTTTAACAAAAATTGGTAATTTTTTTTTTACAAAAATTGGTAATATTTTTTTTAATCTTAGTATTACAGATATACTATACACATTTGTTATGGGAGATACAAAAAAATTTAAAGCATTGAGATTAAAACAAACAGATTTTAGTATATGTCCTGAAATACCAATAAATGTTCAAAAACTTAATTTTACTTACATAAATAATAGGTGTTATGAAAGATCTAGATTAAAGGGTAAAAAAAAAGTTAACGAATTTCGAGATGGGCTTAAAATTTTATTTTATATGCTAAAAAAATTTTTTTCTTAGGTTTTTTTTTATTAAAATATTATAAATTAATACATAAAAACAAATATTTATTAAAATAATTACTATTAAAATTTTTGTTGAGTAAAAATAATAACCTCCAATTATTAATGATACAGCATTAAATAAATTAATGATTAAACCAGTTAAGTTATTTAAAAATTTAAATTTTTTAATTTTTAAAAAAAAATAAATACTATGATGTAAATGTAAATTATCAGGAGATGAAATTTCTTTTTTTTGATAATTTTTTCTTAAAATTGAAAATAAATTTTCGAAACATGGGTACCATAGTAACAAAATAGCAAAATATGGAGAAACTATACTGTTAAAATTTACAAATTGTATTATATAAAAGGCCGTAAAAAAACTTACAAGATATGAACCAGAGTCACCTAATTGCATCTTGTTTAGTAAATTCAAAAAATATAATGCTGTTAAAAATAGAATTAAACTTTTAAGAAAAACTAAATCTATAAAGAGATTATTATTGTATGATAAATAATAAATTATTAAGTAAATAGTTAAATAGTAACCAATCGTGTTAAGATTTACACCATCTATAAAATTTGTGCCATTAATTAGAACGATAAAGCAAAAAATTGTAAATATTATGCTGACCTGAAAGTGCTTGGTAAGTATAGAATTAATTATATCGATTCTCACATCAAGAATATAAGTTCCAGAATTTATGATAAATAATAAGGTTAAAAATATTTGTATTATTAATCTTAATTTAGGAGAAAAATTTTTGAATCTATCTGAGCTAAATCCAATCATAAACATTAACACAATATAAACACAACTTAAAAAATTAAAATCTTTATAAAAAATTATAAAAAAAAATAACAAATAAATTCCACCTGTAGTTGGAATTTTTTTTTTAGAAATGAAAGACTTATGATTAGAGAATTCAATTTTGTCTTCAAATATAAGACTTTTTTTAATTACTTCATTTACAAAAATAATAATAAAAATAAATAAATAAATCATTTACAATAAATAATAATGAATATTTTAAAATTTAGAAGTTCTTAATAAAACAATCATTTATAACTATAAGTTTTAGAATTTATATATTTTAATAAAAAATTAAAAGAAAGAACAAATATACTATAAAAAGATTTAAAATATCCAAACTTCTCTTGATTTTTATAAATATCATATGCATCAAGAAATTTTTGAAAAGTATTTGAAGATAATGAATTATTTAACTTTCTCCATCTAGTTAAACTCTTACTTAGGCCATAAATATTATTTTTCTTAGATATTCTTAACCATAATGAATAATCTTCTTTAGTTTTATTTTTGGAAAAAAAATATTTTCTGAATAAATCTCTCTCAATAATAACTGTTGACAAGCCTATATCGCAAGAATTTACTAAGTCTTTATAATGGACAATGGGCTTTGAGGCTCTTTTTCCGATGATTGAATTATTTTTATCTATAATTGTGTATGCTGTAAATGAAATTTTTATTTTTTTTTTTTTCATAAATGCAAGTTGATATTCAATTTTATTTTTTTTCCAAATATCATCAGCATCGATAAA
>Ga0209425_10003403_pt1 | contig 16865 bp, 11 predicted proteins | sample COG_05_FD_184749 | JGI IMG/M metagenome (GOLD analysis project Ga0209425, IMG submission 184749) | Pelagic Microbial community sample from North Sea - COGITO 998_met_05 (SPAdes) (version 2) | ecosystem: Environmental > Aquatic > Marine > Neritic zone/Coastal water | place: Helgoland, sampling...
AAATTAAGGCAGAGTGAATAAGCGGTCATCGTTGTGACCATCCATCAAACCAATTCTTACAGCAGCATCAATCCAAGCATGAGCATAGTTGATTGCACCGAAAGCACGAACTAGATCTCCGTTCTCCATAAAATGTCTAGCATCATTTTGATAATCATCGCACATCCTAAGCATAGATTGTAATTTTCTTTCATCTTCAGGGTTAGTAGTGATTGATGTTGCTTTAATTCGAGCTTCGGCAGTCAAATTAAGATATTTTTCGACTTTTTCTTGTGTAACTATATTTCCATTATCTGACATTTTCATTCCTCAAAATTCTTCTGCAGCAGCATTGCTTAGTTTGAATAGACGTGTTCTGCCTTTTTTTCTTACAGATAACATACCTGATTTTTGTAAGCCATTGTATAATTGCGACAAACGGGGCCTACCAACTTCTAATCTTGCCTGTAATTCATTGTCCGAAGGAGAAATTTCCCTAATTGAAGCTATTTGTAAAATTAATTTCTCAGCATCAGAAAGAGAGTAGAAACGTTCTGTATCCAAAGGCATATCAGGATTCCACTTGGGTGTAAAATTTGCAAAATTTGGTATTAATTTCTCGACTGGTACTGGATTAATTGGAGCAGCATTAATAATCATTGGTTGGATTATTTCTGCTGGTTCATAATTTTCCTCAAAAATCGGTTCTTCAATAAATATTGGCTCGTTTGATTCCGGTTCATCAAAAAAAGGAATTTCATTAAGGCCATATGCAGACTTAATAGAAATTTCAGGCAATGTTTCAGAGAAGATAGGCTCAACAGTCCATTCAGAACTTTCGGTTCTCATAACTTCATGATGATTACTAACTTCAATGTTATGATCTACAGGAGCCTCTGAATAAATTTTAGATAAGTCGCTAATTGGAGTGGTTTTTTTCTCTATTTTTCTTTCATGAACAAATGTATCTAATGTTGATTGAGATTCATTGTTGTCTGCAAAAATAATTGGTACATCATCATTTACATCATTTTTCATTCCAGAGGAGGTCTTTGAATTACGTGCCTTGAGTCCTCGGAAGTTATCTCGAATAATATTTTTAGGAGGTTCAGTACCTGGTTCCATAAATAATTCAGTTTCCATAACCTCTTTGGGAATAGTAGAAGGAATTACATGTATTTCACTAATAGTCGACTCTCTAGCCTCATCACCTAAGTCATATTGAAGACTGTGTTCATCAAATACAAAATCTGTATTTCCTTCATCTACATTAATATCTTTTTCAATTTCTTCAGTAATCGAGTCTTGATTTGATAATGGCAAGTCATCAATCCAAAGTCGGTCCGCCTCATCTTTTCCCCACAAATCAGGAGGTTCTTCATCTATAAAATCATCAATTACTTCATTATATTCAATTTTTCCTTCAGAATCATCTGTGTTATCGCCTTCAAAAATATCAATTGGAGAAATCATATCATCCTTATCTGGAGCTTCTGAATAATCATTGAGATTAGTATTTGTTTGATCAGGAGACGAATGATTTTGCCAAGACATTAGATTTTCTAATGTTCCATGGCATCCTAAATCTCTTTTTTCATCTACCAAACGCTTCAAGATTCTAATTACATCACGAGGATTACCTCCGGTACTAGAATGTATTGAAGCTAGTATTTGAGAATTAATATTCCATTTCTCTTTAGATTTTAATCTCATCCTGTTGTTAACCATTTCTTGAATTTGATTTTTTGTGAAATTTGAGATACGATCTGGCTCATCAAACATCTCTCTGAGGCTATCGTCTAAGTCTAGATATTGAGATTCAGTTAGGCTAACGATTGTCATTGCTCGTAGCCTACATAAGATAGGTGAAATTCTCGAAAGAAATAAATTGATATCAATCACTTGAGAGGGATAGTCTAAAGCAATCAATGGTAATGGGCCGTTTTCTTCATCGAAAATAGATACTAACTTTTGAGATAACTGGTTCATAGTAGGTATAGGCTGAAATGAACCAAAGTGAGTTACTATTTCGTGCAGTACAGTTCGCACTTGGTCATCATTTTCGGAAAGGTATTGTCCGATATACTTCTTTGGTGTTAGTGATGAAATAGTATTAATCATCGAGGTTCGACCAGAACCTGAGTCTCCAACTAAAAGTATCATCCTAGGTGAACCTGAAAGAATATGATCTTTCCACCTATGAAGTATTTTTTCACGTCCAACTAAATCATGAGCACGAGATGCTTCAATCGGTCTGTTATCGAATGGATTCCCTCGAACAGAAGGGAGTTCGAGTAAACTGACTCCCTCGGACGACATATTGTCTGAGCAAAGCTACTAGTTCATAATGTTCACGCATCATTACGCATTAATTAGGCATAATTAACGTATTATTTAATTTTTCAGAATTATTACACAAGCATTATGGTTAGCAGTAAGCGTTTTAATATATTAAATTATTAACGCTTTACTAACGCTTTAATTACCCGTTAACAAAGCGTTAACAAGCAATTAACGCTTTAAAAAGACCTTTTACCGGATAAATATTATACATAATAAATTATTTATTGGAAAAGAACAATGAAATCTCACAGATATAGAGCCAGCCGATCTAGCCTCAACAAACCGCACATAATATCAATATTAAGCAAAGACATTACAAGTAGTATGCTTTGCCAAAGAATGGTGGAAACATGCCAGTAGATAACAGTCGATTGAAAGGATTTTACAAACTATCTGTTCCTGAAAGAAGAGAAAAGTTAGCCGAACTTGCGGGCTTGACTGAAGAACAGGTCAATGCATGGGCTGATGCTGAGTTATCAGAAGATGTTGCAGATAGAATGATAGAAAACGTTGTCGGGAGATATTCCCTACCAATAGGCGTAGCTACGAATTTCATTATAGACAGTGAACACTACCTAGTCCCGTTCGTGGTAGAGGAAGCAAGCGTAGTTGCTGCCGCTTCAAATATGGCCAAGAGGTGCCAGGCTAAGGGTGGATTTAGATCGAATAATACAGACCCAATAATGATTGGCCAAATACAAATCGTTGGTTGTGAAAATCCTGAAGAGTCTAGAGAGACAATACTTGCCGCTAAAGATGAATTGATTCAATCATGCAATGATGTCGACCCAATATTAGTTAAATTTGGCGGAGGTTGCAAAGATGTCGAAGTCAGAATCTTAGAAACTATGTCAGGCCCAATGGTAATTGTGCACATTCTAGTAGATTGTAGAGATGCTATGGGAGCTAACGCCGTCAACACAATGGCAGAAACTATTGCGCCAAAGATAGAGGCCTTATCAGGTGGGACTGTCATTCTAAGAATCATTAGTAATCTGGCAATACATCGATTAGCTAGAGTAAGTGCGACATTTACCCCGCTGGAAATGTCAGATAAGGGTGACTCCATTCAAGGAACAGAGGTAATTGATGGAGTGATACAAGCATACCATTTTGCAGCAGCGGACCCATTTAGAGCTACAACTCACAATAAAGGGATAATGAATGCAATATCACCTATTGCTATCGCTTGCGGACAAGACTGGCGAGCAATAGAATCAGGCGCACACTCATACTGTGCTCACGAGAAACAATACACATCAATGACGCATTGGGAAAAAGACGCTGAAGGGAATCTAGTTGGTTCTATTGAATGTCCAATGGCTGTTGGACTAGTAGGAGGGGCTGTGAGAATTCATCCGGGCGCGCAAGCAAATGTTGCCCTATTAGGCATAAAAAGTGCGAATGACTTAGCTAAAGTCATGGCTGCAGCAGGAATGGCACAAAATCTTGGAGCACTGAGAGCATTAGCAACAGTAGGGATACAAGCGGGACATATGAAACTCCATCTGAAAAATATGATCAGTTCAGCTGGTGCAATGGATAACGAAATAGATCTAGTAGCAAAAATGGTTAGAGAAAGTGGAGATAGGATTACTATGGCGACTGTTGAGAACGCTTTATCAGATATAAGGAAAAGATAAGTTATTCATCTAATTGTGGAACCTCTGGAGAGTCGCTCTCATCGATAAATTCAGTGATTGACATCTGTTCGTCAGGAGCGAGAGATGCTGCTAATTGAGCACTTGTGAGCCCAGCCTTGGCTGCTTCAGATCGAAACCATGAACGTACTGCACGGTAGTCAACTTCCGGACAACCAAAATATTCAGCAAATCTCCTAGTTGTTGTTAAACGTCGAGTTAAACCATCCCTGCGCCTATCAATTAAGCCTAGATTAGCTAATTCTCTCACATGATCGTATGCTCTTTGACCAAGCATCTCTACTAACTGAGATTGGGCCATTGGCTGATGATAAGCAATTAAGGCCGCTGCTGGAAGAAGCCTTTGAGGAGTATCTGGCCTAAATGATTCAGGGAGATGGGCAGAAAGACTGGGGCGAACTTCGAAAATCCAACGGCCGGAAACTTCAGTTAATTGTAATGCTGAATCTTGCCTTCGCTTGATTCTTGATTGTAATTCAGATAATGCTGAATTGACTTCATCACTAGATTTGTTCACTATTTTAGATAACTCGTCAGTAGACATAGATCGTCCTGAAGTGAACATTATTGCCTCTAGAATAATTGAAAGGCTTGCTTCAGTCATTTAGCAACACTCCTTCAGTTTGCCTTACTTTAGGATTTAGCCTATTAGATAATTCTGAAAAATCATCATCTTTTAGATGAAGATTCTTTAATGAAATCTTACCATTAGAATCTTGAGACACTTCAGCATAACCTCGATGCGTTAGGAAAAGAGATGAAACTAAGGCAGTAACTTGAGCTTCGGATTTTGCTTCTTCAACACTTAGTCCAGATTGGATAGAGTTTTGCTTCAAGACCTCGACTATATCAGTTAAATCTGTTGAATCTTTATCTTGCAGTGTGCGGCTACGTAATGCATCCCATGTTCTTTTCAAATCATCTTCTAAATTTTCAACATGTAAACTACCTCCAAACCTCGCACGTGCTTTTTCATTGGCTTCTCGGCGTTCTTTAGCAATTCGCTCTCTTATTTTTTGTTCCTCAGAAAGTCTGCCTGCTGCCTGAAGACCCATGAGAAGTTCTCCCAAAGTCACAGGTCGACCTTCATCACGATGTATTCTTCCTTCAAACATGCCAGGTAGTACATCACTGGCGGCACCAGTTAGAACACCCACTGAAAAATTATAATCTTCATCCGAAAACTCGGTTTCCCACGTATCTTCAAAGTCCCATGAATCTTCTATTTCGTCATCAACAAGAGATTGTTCTTGTCTTTCGAGAAGAGTACTAGCTTGGCCACGGAGTATAGACCAAGCCATTCGGACTAATCTACCACATGTAGGTAAATCTATATTCTCGGAATCATTTATTCTTTGATTGAATAATTCTAAGAATACTGAAAGATCTACATCCCAAGGGTCAAGGTCACTATTATGAAACATTTGAAAAACTAAAGCCACAGACCTGTCGAATGGATCTATCAAGAATTGATGTTCAGCCTCTTCTACCTTAGATAATTCTACTAAACGATCGAGATAACGACTCGTCTCAAGATCAGTATCCCCACCAAGTAACCTAGATACTATGTCATCTTTCATAGTAGTTCCATCAAAAACAGACATGCGTTACCTCATTCAATTTCTATTTCTGAGGAAGTTGCCTCATCAGTATCTTCTGAAATATTATTTTCATATAATAGTGCATTTTGAAGAATATCTGCTTCTTCAATATCCTCTGTCCAATCTTCGGTTCTCTCTCTTAACGCATCTAAATCACCAACTTTTACAGAAGAAATTCTTTCATCATTTGACTCTGATTGATCTATCTCGAAACCTGCCCTTTCTGCGAGACCACCCAAAGATTTCGGCGCACCAAGAGGTTCTGGAACTCTAGGCATATTTTCAGGATCAGGTAAAACTAATTCTGAACGCTCGTTGTCAGATTGCTTCCTTGCAGCTTCTTCTTTTTCCATTTCTTCACTCATCTGCAATGCGGCTGCACGGTCGAAATCAGTAATTCGGCGGCTACAACCATCACCAGCATGAGTAATACCAATATGATGATTAGCAAGGTTTAAGCTAACTTTTCTTAATGTCACCATGATAAATTGCGCTCTTTGTGAACGCATTAGACAGAGGGCTGCGATTAATTCTGAGTTAAACGGATCTAAGTTCTGATCTACTTCATCGAAATAATAGAAGGGGCTAGGTTCGTAATCCTGTATAGCAAATATTAATGCTAGTGCTGCCATGGATTTTTCACCACCAGAAAGCGCATTCCTACGAGTCTTACTACTCTTACCAGGAGGGACACAATCCATCTCGAGACCTCCATCAAATGGATTTTTTAGATTCTCCAGCCTCAAACTACCAATCCCTCCGGGTTGTAGAATTTCATACACTCGACTAAAGTTTCTATTTACATGTTCGAACACTAAAAGGAGCCTCTTCTTTCTTTCGGATTCAAGTCTGTCTGCTATACCTACAAGATCGTCACGTCTTTGCCTTAGTGTTTTACCATCTTCTACAAGCCCTGCAATACGCTCAACTGCAACTTCATATTGTTCTATTGCCAACATATTGACATCACCTAGATGACCGAGGCGACGTTCGAGTCCCTGCACTACTCTCTCCGCCTCGGCCACAGTGGGTAATTGGATATCTGCAGTTGGCACTTCGATGTGCGCATCTGCTAATTCTGCAATGATTTCATCAACTGCAATTCTTTTTTGATTGATTTGGATATTAAGTTCTTCTATCCTAGAAGTTAGTGTTTCACGTTTTTGAGAACATGTATCTATAGTAGCTCTTAGACTTGCTCTTTCTTCAATAATTATTTCTCTACGTTGAGTGAGTATTTGTTGTTCTTCATCAAATTGTGATGCTTGCCCCTTTAAATCAACTAATAACTCCCTAGATTTTGATATCGATTCTTTCAAAGAATCTATAGATATTCTCGCTTCCGAAATTATTGATTCTTTGGTATTTATTTGTCTTGCAAGTTCAGAAAGTCTATTCGAAAGAATATTCATTCTTTCATTACCACTAAGTATTGCTGCATCAGAAATAAGTCTTGTTCGTTCTGCATCCGTTCTTGTCTTCTCAGCATTCCTTAGCATTTCAGATAGATGATCTGGTGTGTGATTTTGTAATGCAGTAGCGGCATTTATTCTTTCTTCTAAGGCGTTTCCATGGTTTATATTCGCATCATCTGCAGCGTTCTTGAATGAATTAAAAGAGGTGTCTGCACGAGAAAATTCTTCCCTTGCCAATAAAATTTTCTTACCTATATCGTCAACATCTTTCTGAGCCCTGGATAGATCTGATTTCCACTCGCGAATTTTTACAGATTGGTCACTATCGTCAAGGCCATGAATTTGGTCACGTAATGTTTGTTGGTTAGTCCTTAATTCCCTTAATGCCGCTTCAACTGTAGAATAGAGTAAGTTTGCTTCTTCGACTGCTCTCTCTAGTCTCTCAGAACCCAATTGACCAGGATTTCCCCCGCCAAACCTAGGCCTTGAAGAGCCTGCGGGAGAGCCTCCAGTCATTGCTCCAGAACCTTCGATTATATCTCCCTTCAAAGTGACCATACGGACACCTCCCATATTCTTTCTTGCGACATCCATTGATTGAACAATCAAAGTATTTCTAGATGCATACTTTACTGCAATATCAATCTCTGAATCATAATCTAATAAATCATGAGCGAAACCAAGAACACCAGGATTTCTAGCAACAATAAATGTTCTTCCTTGGGGACGAGATACATTCAATTTGTTAAGAGGCAAGAAAGTAGCCCTTCCACCTCCGTTAAGTCTTAACCACTTTATACAATCTGCTGCAACTTCATCATTAGTTACTACGATACTTCTTAATCCATTTCCTAATGCCAGTGCTAATGCTTCTTCATGGACTGATTCTTTAGGCGAACATAATTCCCCTAATGTCCCTAGGATTCCTTTAATCTCTCCACTTTGCCTTAATTTAGTTAAAGCAGCTAAAGTAATTGCAGAACCTGGCCTATTTGCTTTTGCTTCTTGTCTAGCCCTGGCTTTAGCTAATTCAACTTCAGCATCTCTTGCTTTAACCTCTGATCGATCACGGTCTTCTCGTAATGAAACTTCTTGCTTAGTTAGTCTTTGAAGTTCATTCGCTAAAGCAGTACGGTCAATTTTATTGCCACCGTTTTGTAAATCTTGTCCGACTAATTCTAAATCATCTCTAGTTAATGTGGCTTGTTCATATTCTTCTTCTAAATCTGCTAATTTCTCCGATGCTATCTGAGCATTTTGTTCCGCCCTATCTGATTCCAATCTAGCTGCTGAATATTCTTGATGTTTTTCAGCAACTAAATCTGTCGCTTGACCGAGTGCTCTATTCAAATCTCGCCCATGTCTATCGCCTGATTGGATAGCCTCTCTTGCTTGTTTTTCATCTAGGGCTGCCCTAGACAAATCTTCTTCTGCACTGGATAATGATAATGCAGCAGCATCTAATTCTTCTTGACCCTTGATTCGTGCATTTTCTGCACCTTCATAATCAGAACGGATGATTTCAATATCTTCTTCTGCCTGTTCAATTATTTTTATTTGGTCACCAATTCTATCAGAGTTAGTTTCAATATCTATATCATGTTGACGAATCGTATCTAATAATTCTCTTGCATCGCCACTCATTATTTCATCTAAATCATTACCTATCTGAACAAGTTCTTCATCAAAATTACCTAATTCTAGGTTTCCTGTGCGGATTTGCTCAGTAAGTTCAGTGATTTGCCCTGAGTAACTTGATCTCTCTTCCCCTAGAAGCCGTACCTCATCTAACCTATTGCGATGGCGTGATTGTTGAAGGATTATTTTATTTCCATCCAATTCATCTTTTAAATCCTTAAATTTCAGTGCTTGTTGACGTTCTTTTTCTAGGCCCTTGAGGCGAGTTTTTTGTTCCTCTTCAAATAAATCTATTGTTTCAATATTATTCTCTACAACTTTACGCTGATTGTTAGCGCGGCGGATTTCATCATCATAAGCAGTTACTCCGGCTACTTCTTCAAGAACCCCTCTTCTTTTATGAGGCGTCATAGAAGCAAGCATTGTAACATCTCCTTGCAGCACTATGTTGTATCCATCGCCATGTAATCCAGCTTCAGACAATACTCTCCTCATTTCAGTTGCTGTTGAAGGATTACCGTTGATGTAATATGAAGATACGGAGTCATTTTTTCGGTTTAATCTAACGGATCTAGTAAAGGATACTTCTTCGCTATCGATTCTTAACCTGCGTCGACCATCAGGTTCAGGCGAGTTTTCAAACACAAGTGTTGCAGACATATTTCTAGCGGCTTTACCGCCGCCGCCACCATTATAAATTAATTCAGAGACATTTGAAGCCCTTAAAGAACGAGTTGACTTAGGCCCGAGTACAAACTGGATTGCATCACCACAATTCGACTTACCTGAACCATTAGGACCAGTTATTGCAGTAAACCCTTCTTCGAACGGAATAACGATTTCTCCGCCAAATGATTTGAAATTTTCAAGTTCAATCCGTACCAGATGCATCCCATCACCACATAATATCAGCAATTTCTCGCCGACATCATTAGTTGGCTGCTGCATTTCCGTCTATGAACGTTGAGGAGGACTTAGACGCAGCAAAGCGAAAAATACACCTCTTTTTTTTAGCCGATATCTAATAAGTGTAAGCGAAGATTCATTGAGAGACATCTCATGGGATGTAATATGAGTGACACATTCAGGAATGAATTGATGCCTGCTGTAGATGTTGCAGTCATTGGATCAGGAATTGCTGGATTATTCCTAGCACATCGTTGCGTACAAAAGGGATTGAATGTCGCTCTAATAACAAAGAAAAATATATCTACGTCAAATACAAATTGGGCACAAGGAGGGATTGCAGGAGTACTTGATACAGAAGATAAGGATGCGATAGAAGCACATGTGAAAGATACCCTATCATCAGGCGCTGGACTATGTGAAGAAAAAATAGTCAGATCCGTTGTTTTAGAAGCAGCTGATAGAATAAGAGATTTGATTAATCATGGAGTTCGTTTTGATAAAAATAATGAGGGGGAATTCGATAAAGTTAGAGAAGGTGGGCACTCATATCAGAGAATATTACATTCTAAAGATGCAACTGGTGAAGAGATAGAGAGAGCATTAGCTAAATCGACATCTGGAGAAATTGATGAAAGGTTCACTATTTTAGAGAACTGGATGGCAATTGATTTAATCCAAAAAGAGTATGGCTCACCCGGAAAAGGAGTTGTTGGAGTTTGGTGCCTTGCACCTTCGGGAACAGTACATACATTACCTGCCAAAACTATAGTTTTAGCTACTGGAGGTGTTGGTTACTTACATCGATCAACTACTAACCCATCAATTGCAACTGGTGATGGAGTAGGTATGGCACTCCGTGCAGGGGCGGACATCAAAGATATTGAATTCATACAATTCCACCCAACATCATTAGCAATAGATAGCATGAGACCTTTCTTAATTACTGAAGCGATGAGAGGATATGGTGCTATTTTGATGACAGAACATGATATTAAGAATTGGAAAGATTCAGGAGATAAACATCCAGAAAATCATTCATTTATGAAAAAATATACAGATATGGGCTCTCTAGGTACAAGAGATATTGTTGCCAGAGCCATTGATTCAGAATTAAAGAAAAATGGAGACAAACATGTTTTCTTGGTTACAGAACATTTAGATAGAAATGAACTAATAGAAAAATTCCCTAATATCAATCAAAAATTATTATCACATGGCATTAAACTCGGAATTGATTCGATTCCAGTGATACCTGCAGCACATTACATGGTAGGTGGAGTAACTGTAGATCACTATGGGCATGCACTGGCAAGTGAGGAAGAAATGCCTGGACTTTATGCCATAGGAGAGGTCGCTAGGACTGGTTTACATGGAGCAAATCGTCTAGCTTCAAACAGCCTACTTGAAGCAGTAGTATATTCCGATAGAGCTGCAGTAGATATAATACAAAAATCACAATTAAATCAATTACAGCAATTATCAGAAGACATCCCCCTTTGGCGTGCAGAAAACCTCGTCACATTAATCGAACATTCACCTTTACGCGCAGATTTGGAGGCATTAAGAACGACTATGACAATGGACGTTGGTATAGTAAAGAGTAATGCAAGGCTAAGAAGAGCTGATAGAATGATTAAACATTTAGAAAATGAAGTTAGTTATATCTGGGAAAGTTGTAAACCAACACAAGATTTAGTAGAATTAAGAAATCTTATTCAAGTGGCTAAACTTGTAGTTAAAGCCTCATTAGAACGAAAAGAAAACATTGGACTTCACTATAATCAAGACTTAGAATGATTAATCAAATTTAGAAGAGTTCTCAATTCCTTTAATCAAACCGTGTAGTATTGCATTACAAGGAGTTGGAATCCCTTCAGCCTCACCTCGTAGAACAACTGCTCCACACAATGCATCAATTTCTGTAGGGCGACCTGCCATAATATCTTGTAGCATAGAACACCTATTTTCAGGAGAAATCACCACAACATCTCGAAGGTACTCATCTAATTTTATATCCCCCAAATCTACACCACTAGCTCGAGCTACTATGGCTGCTTCACGCATAGCTTGCATAGATTGTTGCCAGAGAGAATTCACTTCTAATAGTGCTCCATTTCTAACACCTGCTATAGCGCAAACGGGATTAATTGCAACATTTATTAGTAATTTTTTCCAAATAATTTGCTCAATATCATCACATAATACCGCATCTAATTCTGCATCATTGAGAATATTTAGTAATGACTCAGCTCTGTGATTCTCTTGACTATCTAGGGCACCGAAATTTATACTTCCTCGACCTACCCAATGAACTTCTCCTTGATTACTCCGCCAAGCTGCATGAGTCAGAGACCCTACAAAAACACGTTCGCGACCTAAACGATGAGCTAATACCTCTGCATTTCCAAGCCCGTTCTGAATTGTCAATGCATATCCATCATTTGTAAGAACCTGGGATGCCAACTCGGCTAATGCCGGTGTGTCTAGTGTTTTACCACAAATTATTGCAATATCGCATGTACCTCTAATTTGTTCAGATAGATTTTTACTTTCACTATCAACTAACAGATATCTTTCAGAAGGGATCACTTCAATACTACCTTCAGGGGTGTGTAATACTAATCCTAAATCTGAAAGATTCTTTGCTGTACTACCTCGAGAAACACATACTATATCCACATCAGTATCTGCCATTGCACCTAGAATAATACCACCAATCGAACCTACGCCAATTATTGCAACTCTCAATTGAGACAACCTCCAATTGGACATTTAGATACGAAATGTAAAATTAAACTATCAGAATTCTGAGAAATCCAAAATACCCTCCATGCTCCATCACTAATTTCATCTAGATTAATGTCAATATTTACTGAACTATTTGAAAGAATAGTATTAGGAACTGATATATTTAGTGCGTCATCACTCCTTATATTACTTGATATATCAAGTACTAGACTTATATTTTGTTCCGATCTAGAATTAATAATAAAGTCAGACAAAGGTAATCGAGAGTCATTTAATAGCAAATCATCGATATCTATGTCGAATCCTGGTTTCAGAATCATTGCAATAGATTCATTTTCCTTACAATTTACCAACCAACCAGTTTCAGGAAGCAACAAACTCCTTCCATCATAATTTCCATTAATAATAAGGGGAGAACCACTAGATAATGTGAAGTTCTCTTCAGAATCTGAATCTAATGTAGGGATTATTACACTTGAGGGACAGAATGGAGAACCAAATGTATCTGAGAATAAGATTCCACTAATTTGTTGACCTAAATTCATCCCCCTAGTTTGATTGAAATAGATACCAATATAGGAATTATCGATTGGTAATTCCCAAGTAGTAATATTTCCATTATCTTGCTGGAAGGTCACAATAGGAGCCATTCGACTACCCTGAATTCCTGAGCTCACTAAATCTAAAGACTCCCAGCCACCTTTCTCTGAAACTAAACACAATTCATTATTACCTGGTGTAAGAAAACTTGAATCTTCTACCGACCAGAATGGATTTTCTGTGACTGATAAATTTCCAGATTGATTTTCAATGACTTCAATCGCAATACAAATTTTTTCATTAGGTAATTCAGAATCTCTGTGCCAAAATGGGTCAGGAGAGGTAATACCATCGTACTTCAATACCATGATATGCTCTAGACGAGTTTCACCCGAATCTATGATAAATCGTAATTGTACAGGTGTCATAATATCTAGATTATTATCAGAGATTAAAATCTCGAGTACACCCCTATTGTTTTGACTTATCTCTTCAAATTGACAAACTAATTTTTCATCAAAACAATCAGAATTAATATTCCAGTTTTCACCCACTCCTTCAATTAATACCTGAATAGAACCGGTGACAGGGATAATTCCCAAAGGCTCCAAAGGTAAATTAATCGTCATAGAATCATCATTAGAATTAGAAAATAATATTTCTTCATCCCAATTAGAAACATCTAGGCCACCATCCCAGTCAGACATTTGCTTTACTGGATTAACACCTGGAAATCCAAGAAGTAGTAAAACTACAATAATTGCAGCAAACGTATTCCTAAATTTAGCATCAATGCCAGATGCTTCATCAACTACTAAAGCAATAGGTATGTGATCACTACTAAATCTTCTCCAAGAAGCTAAAGAAGCAAGAATTAACCAAGGCCAGAATGTTGTCCCTAGGAATACAATACACATCACACCTAGAGTAATCAAGAATATCGAGGTTTCATTACCATTAGAATCTAGATTCTTAGGACCTATTATAGAATGAAGAATTCTATCCCCAGGGAATCCAGGGATAGGAAGAAGTAGTATCCAGCCGATAATTGACAGACCGGTGCCAGCTAGAGCTAATGGATGGAGCCATTGAAGACTTACTGAAATATCAGAATCAAGAAATATCTCAGATAGTAAAGTAATAATGACATTTAAATCTAATAATAATGGATCTGAAATAGATTCAGGAGGTAAATCAGAAGTTAAAGTAAGTCCGATAAAAGACAGTATAGAACCACCCAAGAGAAATACAACTGCAGATGAAGATTCTATCAATCCCAATGAACGACGATTCGGATAAGTGATGGTATCTACTCTCTTTTGGCCGAAAACCCCAACAATTCCAAATGGCCAAAAGGGCGAAATTAATGGGAATGCAATGGGTACTAAATTCCCCACGTCTACTTCAAATAAAGAAGCAACATATTTTCTAAAAATATGTGCAATTATAGTAACTGAAAAAATGGGGATACTGAAATAGATTAATGATTGGTATACCAAATCATAAGTAAATATTGAATCATTTATTTCAAATTGCGATATCCAATAGCCACCTGCTAATGTAGTAAATGAGAACATTGTCATCCAAATTAGTACTTGCTGCCAAATGGGAACATTTACCGGATCAACTGGATATCGAATTATCGTCAGAGTTGGAGGATTCCCTTCATCTAATAATCCTAACAAACTCAGAGGTTTTAGATGTTTATTTAGATGCTTAAGAGATGAACTAATATTTTCATGATTACGACTATTTACTTCCCATGAAATATTACCAATACTGGATTGATTACCTATGATAAAATAACGACTACAAATAGTCTCAAGTAACTCATTCTGATTCCAAGTTTCTTTATCGATAATAATTGATTTACCCTCAGACACAGTCACCCCTCCTTCGTACTTGACTACTGAACATAGATTGCCCCCTATGAAACCGTGTGTGGCGCTATGCGACTAAGTAATACAAAATTACTTATTTTTGAATCTCTTGAGACGGAAGGTTTCCTCTCTTTCCATTTCTTCTAATCTTAGTTGAATAAACGATTGAGCCTCTTTCATTTCAGGGATCACAACAAACTCCAAAGCATTTACTCGTCTCTTTGTCGCTTCAATTTCTTCAAGAAGTCTTTTCAAAGTAGCTTCCATCTCTGCAGCCTTAACAATTTTCGATATCAATACAGAATATGAATCTGCGGACTCATCAATATAGGGTGAGCCCCCAATGATTCCAGTAGGCCTAGTTTCAACGGTTGTTGTAAGGTTGGTACCATCTACTTTAGGTACTACTACTCCCATTATATTCCTTCGGGAAACTGTGACTTCGGGGCCTGAAGTTGCCGCTATTGCAGCACTTTTGACCGCTAATCCACCCTCAATTGAGGATGCTAAAGCAATTGATTTCAAGGCATCTCGATAAGTCCCTACAAGTTCTTCTCTAGCTGCAATCATCTCTGCTAACAATGTACGAAACTCAAAGAATAAACCGTCCCTCTTCATTTTTAAAAGATTATAACCACTTGATGTTTGTTTAATCCTACGTTTCAGATTAATCAGTTCTGAGCGTGTAGGTTTGATGTCTAGTGCCATCTTTCTCATCTCCTAACTATATTCAATAAATGTATTCATTCTTTCTTATCAGTTGGATGATATTTATCAATCCATTTCTGATCTAGACGCACTAGATATTTCGTATCAATATTTGAGAGAAGTTCCCATGCATAATCAAGTGTACCTTCCGAAATCGAACGATCTTCATCACGACTTTGTCTAAGGAATTTATTCTCGAAGATATCTGCGAATTTTAGTAACTGTAAGTCACGTTCATTCAAAGCATCTTCACCAACAATTGCCACTAAACCACGTAATTCTCTTCCTTGAGCATATGCTGCATAAAGTTGATCTGATACTGATTTATGATCTTCGCGTGTTTTACCGTCGCCAATACCAGCATTCATCAGCCTAGATAAAGATGGTAGAACGTTAATCGGTGGATAGATTCCTTTCTGATGAAGTTCACGAGAAATAACAATCTGTCCTTCAGTAATATATCCTGAAAGATCAGGAATAGGATGAGTAATATCGTCACCAGGCATTGTCAATATAGGGAATTGGGTGATTGAACCTTTCTTTCCTTTCACTAAACCTGCGCGTTCATACAGCATTGCTAGATCAGTATACATGTATCCAGGATAACCTCTACGCCCGGGCACTTCTTCACGAGCTGCGCCTATTTGACGTAGTGATTCACAATAATTAGTCATATCAGTGTAGATAACTAAAACGTGATAATCCTTCTCAAAAGCAAGATATTCAGCAGCAGTAAGAGCTAGCCTAGGAGTAATCAATCTCTCAACAGCAGGGTCATCAGCAAGATTTACGAAAAGACAAGCATTCTCTAAAGCTCCTGTTCTCTCCAAATCATGTACGAAGAAATTATATTCTTCTGCTGTTATTCCCATAGCACAGAAAACTACCACGAAGTCATCGTCGCTGTCAACAAGTTTCGCCTGTCTAGCAATTTGTAGTGCAATATCGTTATGAGGAAGCCCTGAAGCACTGAAGATAGGTAATTTCTGACCACGAACTAATGATGTACAAGCATCAATTGCAGAAATTCCTGTTTGAATAAATGTATCAGGACTCTGACGAGAATAAGGATTGATAGCCGCACCTATGATGTCAGCCTTTTCATCCGCTACAATATCTGGACCTCCATCTCTTGGACGTCCAGCGCCATCAAGAATTCGCCCTATCATATCAGTACTTACTGGTAATTTGAATACATCACCAAGGAATTTTATTCCTGTTTGCTTATCTATTGAAGCAGTACCTTCGAAAACTTGGACAATGACTTGATCATCAGATGTATCTAGAACTTGTCCATTCTTCAGAGTACCATCAGTAAGTCTTAATTCTACAATTTCTCCAAAAGCAACAGGTTCAGTTTTATTTAGGAACACAAGAGGCCCCTTTACGTCAGTGATTGTTCTATATTCTTTTCCAGTCATTTATACCACCTCTCAGTTATCC
>Ga0209425_10003404_pt1 | contig 16864 bp, 16 predicted proteins | sample COG_05_FD_184749 | JGI IMG/M metagenome (GOLD analysis project Ga0209425, IMG submission 184749) | Pelagic Microbial community sample from North Sea - COGITO 998_met_05 (SPAdes) (version 2) | ecosystem: Environmental > Aquatic > Marine > Neritic zone/Coastal water | place: Helgoland, sampling...
TTGGATTATTTTATAAAAGCAAAAACCCTATTTCTCACGGGGAGACAGGTAGTTCATCTGAGTCATCACAATATGCCTATGCAGTTTCCATCAATGAGCAAATATTAGAAAAATTAGACTCTATGGTTTCTGGTCTATCATCAATTGAAAAAACTATTAAATCTAGAGATGAGTCTTTAGTGTCTGATTTAAAAGAAGTAAATAAAGACATTAAAGATAAGATTCAAGATGAATTAAGAATAGTTAGCAAAACCCTTTCTCATCTTAAAGACGACAAGTGAGTTATCTTTCAAAATCATCTGAATTAGAAGATAATAGTATAATATGGCCTGGTTTTGTTGATGTTTTAGCATCGACACTCATGGTTATAATTTTCATAGTTCTTCTTTTTACTGTATCTCAAGTTTATCTAGGTGATTTAGTTGTTGGAAAGAATGAAGAGATTCAAAATTTAGAAAATACAATTGATATTCAAGATGAGACTATTGTTTACCAAGACGAAACTTTAACTGACACTCAAAAAAATATATTAGAAAAAGAAAAAAATATTTCTGAAAAAGAAGAAATTATTTCTGAAAAAGAAGTAATTATTTCAAATCAAGATATTGATATTAAATCTTTATCTGAAGTTGTTAATCAACAAAATCTAGACATGAAGGCTCTTAACGATATTATAACACAAATTACTAATGAGTTATCTGTTAGCTTGGATGAAAATAAATTAATGCAATCCGATATACTAACTCTCCAATCTGAACAAAGCTCACTACTAGATTCTTTATTTTCTTCAAACCAAGAAAAGTCGTCTCTTTCAGAAAATTTAACTTCATTAAATATTGAGAATCAAAACCTAGCAGGCAAGCTAGACGAATTAAATACTCAAGCTAAATTAAGGAACGAAGACTTAGAGCAAGCTCTAGTCAAGATAGCTAATCTATCTAATAATGTAGAAGTCTTAACTAGTGAAATTTTAACTCTTAATAATATTTTAGAAATCAAAGAACTAGAAATGGCTCAGAGTAAGCTTGAAATTGGAGATCTAGGTGAAAGGCTCAACAGAGTGTTAACAAGTGAGTTATTTAAACTACAGCAGTATCGCTCTGAATTCTTTGGAAGACTTAGTGAACTACTATCAAACAAATCTCAAATCTCAGTTCAAGGTGATAGGTTTGTTTTTCAATCTGAAATTTTATTTTCTTCTGGAAGTGCAACAATACAGCCTGAAGGTAAAAATGCTCTAGTTTCAATATCTCAAGTTATTATTGAATTGATTGACGAGCTTCCTACGGATTTAAATTGGATATTACAAATTGATGGCCATACAGATAAAATTCCAATTTACACAGATAGATTTCCTTCAAATTGGGAGTTATCTCACGCAAGGGCCTTAGAGGTCGTAAAATTCTTTATCTCCCAGGGCATACCTTCTAATAAGCTTTCCGCAAATGGATATGGTGATAATCAGCCAATTAACTTAGGCGAAACCCCAGAAGATTTAAAATCAAATAGAAGAATTGAACTAAAAATTACACAAAGATAGTAATATTAATCAATCCACATTTTCATAATTTTATCAGGGTCATCAACAGATCCATTTTTCATAGGATCACCCTTTTTGATCATATCTACAAATTCCATTCCCTCAACTACCTGTCCCCACGCAGTGTATTGACCATCTAAGTGAGGTGCATCATCAAAGCATATAAAGAATTGACTATCAGCACTGTTAGGATCACTAGATCTTGCCATACTAAGAGTTCCTTTTGAATGAGGGGTGTCATTAAATTCCTGATCAATATTTTGACCTGACCCACCTGTACCAGCTCTTCTCAAATCATAATCTTCTGAGTCTGAATTTCCAAATTGTACATCTCCAGTTTGTGCCATAAATCCATCAATAACTCTATGAAATACTACGCCATCATAACGTCCTTCAGAAATTAGTTTTTTAATATGTTCTACGTGTTTAGGTGCCTTATCATCAAAGGTCTTGATTTTGACTATACCGTCTTTAAGTTGTAAATTAATAATATCCTCCTTAGCAAAAATATTAGTTGTTATTAATAATAGTATTGAAATAATTTTAATAAATTTCATTTTGTGAAACTACCACAAGAGATTGAAAAAAAAAGATTAAAATAAAATCTAAATTAAATTATACTGTTTTTTGCAATTGAGTTAATATGCTTAATAAGAGAATTTAAACCATTAGCTCTTGAGGGGCCTAAATGTTCCTTCAGTTCAATTTTTTCTAAAAAGTTAGGGGGGTTATTTATTATTTCTTTAGCTGTTTCGCCACTATATACAGTTGACAGAATGGCAAAGAGACCTTGCACTATCACTGAGTCACTAGCACCATTAAAAGATATTATATCACCATCAACCTTAGGTATTACCCATAAATTTGAAGTACATCCTTGAACTTTAAATTCATCTATCATTAGACTTTGATCGATTTTTGGAATTTTTTTGCCCAAATCAATAACATATTCATATCTATTTTCCCAATTATCAAAATAGGAAAAATTTTCTATAATTTGATTGATTTTTTCTTGGATTGACATAGTTTTCGAATGATATTAGATTATCAAAAATTAAATATTATGAAAATTAAAAGTTCACTTAAAACCGCTAAAGTTAGAGACAAAAACAACCAACTTGTTAAAAGAAAGGGTAAATTATTCGTAATTAATAAAATTAACCCTCGAATGAAAGCAAAACAAGGTTAACTCTCTCCTTAATTACCCTCAGAAATATATTTTTCTGCTTCTAAGGCGGCCATACACCCCATACCTGCTGCAGTAACAGCTTGTCTGTATATTTTATCTTTAACATCTCCAGCTGCATAAACACCACTAATATTAGTCTCAGTACTATCCGGCTTCGTGATGATATAACCGTCGTTATCCATATCTAATTTATCTTTGAATATTCTAGTTGCAGGATCATGCCCAATAGCTACAAAGAGACCATCAATCTGTAATTCAGTTCTCTCACTTGTCATTGTATCGGATAATAAGACTCCATTTAAGTTTTTATCACCAAGATATTCTTCCACTTGTTTATTCCATAAAAATTCTATTTTTGAATTTTTAGTTAATCTGTCTTGAAGTATTTTTTCAGACCTAAGTTTATCTCTCCTATGAATCAAATAAACTTTAGAGGCAAAATTTGTTAAAAATAAGGCTTCTTCTGCTGCAGAATTACCACCACCAACTACAGCGACAATTTTATCTTTAAAAAAAAATCCATCACAAGTAGCGCAAGCGGATATTCCAAAGCCTTTTAATTTATCTTCATTTTTGGCGTTTAACCATCTTGCCTGAGCTCCTGTTGAAATGATCACTGTCTTTGAATGAATTTCAGTTCCGTCATCAAGAATAATTTTTTTCACTTTAGAATTAAGATCAACAGAAGTTACCATGCTGCTTATGACATTTGTACCAACATTTTCAGATTGTTTTTTCATCTGCTCCATTAACCAAGGCCCCTGAACGGGATCTTCATATCCAGGATAATTTTCCACATCAGTTGTAATAGTTAACTGACCGCCTGGTTGTAGACCAGAGATCATTATTGGTTTTAAATTAGCTCTAGCTGTATAAATAGCTGCAGTGTATCCAGCAGGTCCAGACCCTATAATTACAACATTCTCAATTGCATTCATTTTTTTACAGGCCAGCTTGTTGGAAATGTAACGTAGTTAATTTGCATACATCTTCTCTCTATTTTGATTTCTTTTTTTTCTAATCCATGCCAAGTATTTCCACCTGAGGCAAAGTAATAACCTGTATTATGTTTATAGGGAACAGTTTTAACTAATTTCATTTCACTGTCATAAAAGTCAGTACCTAATTGCTCAGATTCATTGTGGGGATTTATGAACAACATCATAGTCATGAGTTTTTCTTTAATATCTGTGTGAGGTTTTAGCCAGAAACCCTTCCTGTCAGCAATGTATTCAATTCTAATAAAGGAATTGGTTACTTTTTTTTTTATATTTTCCTCAATAACATCAATAACTTCCTTATTTCTTAAATCTTCAATTAATTGATGTCCAGAAGGAAGTAAATTGGCATTATCTTTTTCAAGAAAAACCCTAAGTTTACCATCAATTCCATCACCACCGCCATCTGCTGCGCGTGTACCATCAAAAGATCTAGGTGCCTCAGAAATACTAACATTTTGTAATTCTTTAATCATATCTTTAGTAAGGGGATTACTTATTTCCCAATGATTAAAGGGTAAATTAAAAGCTTTAGATCTATTTAATAAGGAATCTCTTAATGACATATTTAAGTTCTAAAAGTAGGCGACTCATTAATTTTATTCAAGATCTTATTTTTTAATTCTGATAAATCTTCATCTATGGTTGTATTAAAAGGTTTAAAATCAATAGAGTATTTTTTAATAAATTTATTTTCAATTAAGTTTTTATGAAAATTTTCATATTTTTTTGGTAATCTACCTTTTTCGAAAGCATAAATAAAAGTTCCAACTCCCGAGTAAACACACTCTGATATCATAGATATCGACTCCCAAGTTACTATATTAGCTAGAGCATTACATAGAAAATTTCCATATTTAATAGGATCGTTTGTATTGGTGTATAATTTAGTATTATTAATTTTTTCATTTTGAAATTTTTCAATCAGAGAATTTGGTGTTCTCCTAGATGGTATAATCCGTACAAAATATTTTTTACTTAAAAGGTTTATTTCATGATGAATATTTTCTTGAACATATTTATCAAATTTAAAATTTTTATTCTTTCCTCCTAAAATAAAATTAATTAATAATTTCCCGTTCAGGTTATTTTTTTTTTTGAACTTAATATTATGAATCGCAAATGTTGTATTTATGCAATTAACCAAATTTAAACCATCATGTTTAGGAGCAATGATTAAATCAAAGTAGTTATAAGAACTCTTAGGGTTTTGAATATGGATATTAAAAATATTTTTATATTTTTTTTTTAATGCGATTGAAGCCTTTACACTTTTTTTTCCACAACTTATTAATATTGTAGGAGTCTCGATTTTAAAATCTTCCAAGTTATTAATTATCATTGTAGAGGAGGGGATCATCTGCACAGGAAGGTATTTAAATAAAAAGGATATCTTTAAGTCTATATTTTTATAGGGATACCCAATCAAATTTGCCAATCCTTCGATTTGACTTTTCATGCCTGCAGCACCTTCACTGATTGTAAGAATTTGTGTTTTATTCAACTAAGATTATTTAAATCTAACAGATTTAATTTCGTAGGAGGTAATACCTTTAGGAGTTGATACTTCTATGTAGTCCCCTTTTTTTTTGCCTATTAATGCTCTTGCAATAGGACTGGTAACAGATATTTTTTTACTTTCAATGTCAGCTTCAAATTCACCAACTAATTGATATTTAGACTCTTTTTTATCTTCAAGATTTATAATAGTCACAGATGCGCCAAACTTAACAACACTGCCTGACAATAATGAAACATCAATTATTTCTGCTTTTGATATAATATCTTCTATTTCAGCAACTCGTCCTTCAATAAAACTCTGTTTCTCTCTTGCTGCATGATATTCAGCATTTTCAGACAAATCACCATTTGATCTTGCGTCAGCTATAGCTTTTACAATTAAAGGTCTTTCAACTGTTTTAAGTATTTTTAATTCTTCAATGAGCCTTTTTTGCCCATCTTCTGTCATTGGTATTTTATCCATTTTTCCTCTATTTAACCTTCATAAAAAGGTCAGATGAACCTATTGAATTTATAGCTAAAATTCAAATGAATTTTTATTGCTATAAATATGATGTTTTTGTATGGGTTTTACTTCAAGGTCAGTATTTTTAAGCTTTATAATTGATTTACAGAGTATTTTTGCGCTTCTCAAGTTAGTATAATAGGGAACATTTAAGTCTACAGCCGTTCTTCTAATTGCAAAACTATCTCTAATTGCCTGTTTATTTTCAGTAGTATTTATAACTAAATCTATTTTAGACTGACTAAGGTACTCAACAATATGAGGCGAGCCCTCCACTACTTTATTAATTACGATGGAATTAATATTATTTTTCTTCAAAAACAGATTTGTTCCTTTTGTAGTATAGATATTAAATTCATATTCAGATAGCTCTTTCACAATCGCTAGGATAGCTTCTTTGTCATCGTCTTTGACAGAAATAAATATATTTTCAATATTATTTATTCTTTGACCTGCAGCTAATTGGCTTTTAAGAAAGGCCATATCAAAATCTTTATCAATCCCCATTACCTCACCTGTGCTTTTCATTTCTGGCCCTAATATCACATCTGTATTTGGAAATTTATTAAAAGGAAATACAGCTTCTTTAATGGCATAATAAGGCAATACATTGGTATCAATTTTTAAAAGTTCTTTATTTATAGTATTACCAGCAATAAGGCTTGCAGCAATTCTTATAAAAGGAATTCCTATCGCTTTGGCCAAAAAAGGAATAGTTCTAGAAGCTCTTGGGTTAGCTTCTAATATATAAATCTCATCATCTTTGACAGCATATTGGACATTCATTAATCCAATTGTTTGAAGAGAATTTGCAAGATTGATTGTAAATTTTTTGATTTCGTTAATAGTATTTTTATTTAGAGAAAAAGTTGGAATAGAACAAGCGCTATCACCAGAGTGAATACCAGCTTCTTCAATATGCTCCATAATTCCTGCTATCATGACTGATCCTTGATTATCTCTTAAAATATCAACATCTACTTCAGTTGCATCTTTAAGAAATTCATCTATTAAAATTACATTATTTTCAAGAGCCCAATAATTTTGATCTATATAATCTTTAACATCAGATAGGTTATTCATTTTTTCCATCATTCTTCCGCCAATAACATATGATGGCCTCAGTAAAATTGGAAAATTAAGCTTTTCAGATTTATTTAATAATTCTTTAGTTCCAATAGAGATATCGCTTTTTGGTTGTTTTAAGCCTATCTCAAAAATTAATTTTTGAAATTTTTCTCTATCCTCTGAAATATCAATAGCATCAAAAGAAGTACCAAGAATTTTATAATCATATTCTTTTAATTTATTTGCAATTCTCAACGGTGTTTGACCACCAAATTGCACTACTATACCTGACACTTCACCTATTTCATTTTCTTTATCAATAATATTTTTAACAAATTCAAAATCTAAAGGCTCAAAATATAGTTTGTCAGATGTGTCGTAATCTGTTGACACAGTTTCAGGATTACAATTAATCATAATTGTTTGAAATCCAAGTTTTTTAAATGCCTTTACAGCTTGCACGCAGCAATAGTCAAACTCTATGCCTTGTCCAATTCTATTAGGACCTGAACCAAGAATTATAATTTTTTTCTTATTCTCTGGTCTTGCTTCACAACTAAAAGCATTTATCTCCTTTTCAAAAGTCGAATAAAGATAAGCCGTAGATGAATCGAACTCATTACCACAGGTATCAACTCTTTTGAAAATATTTTTTATATTAAAGTGTTCTAATTTTTGAAATACATCTCGAAGGGATAGTTTTGAAAGATTTGCAATATGTTGACTAGAAAAACCCATACTCTTTATATAGGTTAAAAACTCTTCATCTAAATCGCCATCTTTTTTTACAATATCTTTTTCAATATCTATGATTTGTTTAATTTCTCTTAAGAAAAACATATCAATAAAAGTTAATGTGTTGATCTGTGACAAAGTAAAGTCTCTTCTTATCGACTCTGCTACTAAAAGCAGTCTATCAGGTCGCTGTTTGGCTAACTCTTCTTTTAGTTCTTCATTTTTAATATTTAATAGGGAGTGGTTTTTTTCAAATCCATATGTTTCAGATTCTATTGAGTATAAAGCTTTTAAAATCGACTCTTTAAAAGTTCTTCCAATAGACATTATTTCACCAACAGATTTCATAGCGGTGTTTAACTCTAAAGGAGTACCATTAAATTTTTCAAAATTAAATTTAGGTATTTTTGTTACTATATAATCGATGACTGGTTCAAAGCTTGCTGGTGTCACTTTTGTAATATCGTTATCAAGCTCATCAAGAGAATAACCAACAGCTAATAAAGCAGCAATTTTTGCAATTGGGAAACCAGTTGCTTTAGAAGCTAGTGCAGATGATCTGCTTACCCGTGGATTCATCTCAATTACTAAAATTCTCCCATTGGAAGGATTAAGAGCAAATTGAACATTGGAGCCACCCGTTTCAACTCCGATTTTTTTTAAAATTGCAATACTTTGGTTTCTTAGATCTTGATACTCCTTATCTGTTAAAGTGAGGGCAGGAGCTATTGTAATACTGTCGCCCGTATGAACTCCCATTGGGTCCAAATTTTCAATAGAACATATAATGATTGAATTATCTTTATGGTCTCTTACTACTTCAAACTCAAATTCTTTCCATCCTATTAAAGATTCTTCAACTAAAGTTTTTTTAACAGGGCTAAGATCAATAGCATTTTGAACTTTTGCACAAAATTCAATTTGATTATTTACTATACCTCCTCCTGTGCCACCTAAAGTATAAAAAGGTCTCATTATAATGGGATATTGCACCTCATGGCTAATTTTTTCTAAATCAGATTTATCATCAACAATTATACTAAAAGGAGTTTTTAAATTAATTTCTTCCATAGCTTTCGCAAAAAGCTCTCTATCTTCCGCTACATCAATTGATCTTGGACTAGCACCTAAAATCTTTATTGGACTTGTATCAAAATATTTTTCATTATTTAATTCCCTTATAACATTTAAGGCTGTTTGACCGCCCATTGTTGGAAGTATCGCATCTGGCTTTTCTTCAATTATGATTTTTTTTACAATTTCGGAATTTATAGGCTCTATAAAAGTCTTATCTGCAAACTCAGGATCTGTCATAATTGTAGCTGGATTAGAATTGATTAATATTACTTCATATCCCTCTTGTTTGAGGGCTTTACAAGCCTGGCTGCCTGAGTAATCAAACTCACATGCCTGACCGATTACAATTGGGCCTGATCCTATAACAAGTATTTTAGATATATCTTTTCTAGCTGGCATGTTTTTCCATAAGATTAATAAAATCATCAAATAAATACCTACTATCATGAGGACCTGGACTGGACTCAGGGTGGTATTGAACAGAAAATATAGGTTTATTTTTTGATCTCATACCATCGATAGAGTTATCAAATAAAGATAAGTGAGTAATTTCTAAATTTTTAGGAACATTAGATCCACTAACAACAAAACCATGATTTTGTGATGTAATTTCAACTTTCTCATTTATTAAATTTTTTACAGGGTGATTTGCGCCACGATGACCTTTTTTCATTCTTTTTGTTTCAGCACCTAATGCTAAACTTAGTATCTGGTGTCCTAAACAAATTCCAAAAATAGGAATTTCTTTTTCAATAATTAAATTTAAATCTTTTTTTATATTTTCAAATACAAGTTTAGGGTCTCCAGGACCATTACTTAAAAAAATTCCATCATAATTTTTATTAATTATATCTTGAGATGAGAAATTCATATCATACTCATCTATGGCACAGTCTCGATCGATCAGGCTTTTTTTAATATTGTCTTTCGCACCAAAGTTAAGGAAAGCTATTTTAAATTTACCATTCGCATTATAGCTTTTTTTCTCTAATTGTGATGTATAGTCAGCAATAACGTCATCTTCTTCAAGTTTTTTATAACTATTAATCTTTTTGATTATGTCTTTTATGGAATTTTGAGAAAAAAATTTCTTTGAACAAAGCATAACATTTTTAGGTCCCTTATTTCTAATTACAGATGTTAAGGCTCTTGTATCAATATCCCAAAAAATTGAAGAATTTTGGTTAGTTACCCATTTTATAAAATTCTCAGTAGATCTCCAATTAGAAGACTCAAATACTAATTCTTTGATTACAATACCAGAGGCATGAATTTTCCATGACTCATAGTCCTCTTTATTAGTTCCAACAATACCAATCATAGGAAAGGTGAAGGTTATAAATTGTGATTTATAGGAAGGATCGGTCATAGTCTCCTGATAGCCAGTCATAGAAGTATTAAAGCAGATTTCAGAGATTATTGAGGGTTGCGAGGATAAAAATTTGCCCTTAAAAATATAGGTTTCGTCGTAAATTAAAAAACCTTCTTGATAATTATGTATTTGGGAATTATCAATTACAGCCATATTAAATCATGTGTATTAGTATATTATTAAAGGAGATTTTCAAATGAGTTTAGCTGAAAAAATTAATATTGATGTAAAAAATGCTCTAAAAGCTGGTGATAAAAAACTTTTAGCTGTATCGAGAAATGTTCTTTCAGAACTTAAAAATCTATTAATAAAAGAGAATCTAGAAAGAGATATTTCAAAAATTACAAATGATTCTTTTCAGAAAGTTATAAAAACTATTGTTAAACAAAAAAATGAAACTAAGGAGTACTTAATTCAGGCAAAAGATCATGAAAAAATCGAAATCATAAACTATGACTTAAGCTATTTAGAGGCTTTCCTGCCAAAATATTTAAACGATAAAGACACAGAAAATCTAATTAAAAAATACATTACAGAAAAAAGTCTAGAGAAAAAAGATTTTGGTAAGTTAATGGGTATTTTAAAATCCAATCACTCAGATGAAATAGACCTTTCTTTGGCATCTAAAATTGTCAATACTCTGCTAAATTAGATAATGTCAAACGATACGATAAGAGAAATCATAGAGAGGACATCTATTGTCGAGGTTATCGGAAAACATATCTCTCTTAAAAAAAAAGGTTCTAATTTTTTTGGTTTGAGCCCCTTTAAGAATGAAAAAACCCCGTCATTTTCAGTAAATGAAGAGAAAAAAATTTTTAAGTGTTTTAGTACAGGAGAAGGTGGGAATATTTTTGATTTTTTAATAAAGGTCAAAGGTTATACCTTTAAAGAGGCATTGAATGAATTAGCAGATAAAGCCGGAGTTCAATTGCAGTCATATAAAGGAAGTCAAGATTATCAAAATATTTATGATATTAATGAATTTTCTAAAGATTATTTTCATAAACAGTTATTTGAAAATAAAGTTCATTTAAATTATTTTAAAAAAATTCGAATGTTTAATGATGAAAGTATTAACTACTTCAAGCTGGGCTCTCTTTCTAATCAGAAAGATTTTATTAAAAACTTACTCAATAATTTTACTGAAGACGAGCTTTTAAAGGCTGCTATTATAAAAAAAAATAATGATAATATTTATTCCTTTTTTTCAAATAGAGTCATAATTCCTATTATAAGTAACTCAAATAAAGTATTTGGTTTCGGAGCAAGAACTGTAGGTGATGATATGCCTAAATATATAAATAGCAGTGAAACAAAAGTCTTTAAAAAAAAAAATATATTATTCAATGAGTCCGCTATAACAAAAAATAATGAAAAAAAAGTAATTATAACAGAGGGATATTTTGATGTGATTAAAATGCATCAAAATGGAATTCAAAATGTTGTTGCACCTCTTGGAACCTCCATTAATCATGAAAAAATTATTGAAATAGTTAAAAGAGGTTTTGAATGTATTATTTGTCTTGATGGAGATATGGCAGGAAGAAATTCCACGCTTAGACTTTTAGATAATTTAATTAAGGATAAGAACTTTGAGTTGGGTGTAAAATTTGTATTACTACCTAAAGATGCAGATCCAGATCAGTTAATCGATGATAATGAAATTCAATATTTGAAGGATATTCTTAATGCCCCCTTATCGATCGAAAAATTTATTGACAAGTATCTTGAAAAATTTTCATTGAGTCAAAATTTAGAAACACAATACAAAGGAAAAAAATTTTTAAATCAATTAATCAAAGATACAGCTAATAAGGATCTCAAAGATATTCTGAAATCATATTTTAAAGATTTTCAATTAGTTAAAGCCAAAAACTCAGTTACAAGTAATATAAGCTCAGATATTAAAAATGATCTCAAATCTAAATTTTGTGCTGGAGTAATTTTGGCTTTTATCGAAAACCATAAGGGCAGGGAAGAGATTTATGACCTGCTCTTAACTTCAAAATTTGATGGTATTTTTGAGGATGTGAGACTACTAATTACCAAAACTATGCATTTTAATAAATCACCATCAGATTTATTTGAATTACTTGACTTAAAGGGATTGAATTTTACAAAAAATCAACTATTTTCTAGGGAGATTCGCAGGTTATGTAGATTTGCTAATTACCCTTTTAAAGGTGATCTTTACTTAGAAGTAGAAAAAGCGCTAAATTATATAAATAGTTATAAATGATAAAAAAGATAGATAAAAAAATTAAATCCTCGAAAGCTACTAACGCAAAAAAAAAAGTTTCAACAACTGTAAAAAAACCTAAAACTGTCGTCTCTAAAAAGACTCTTACTGCTGAAGAGTTTTTATATTTGGAGAACGAAAAATCATTAAGTGATTTAATACTAAAAGAATTTGATAAAGAGGTTGTAGCTAAATGTTTAATTTATATTAAGTCTTTTAGTAAAAAAGAAGATGCTATCATTACAACAAAAGACTTTATTGAATATATTGAAAGTATTGATGAAGACCTTCATAAATATTTAGTTAAATATTCCTCTTCTGATTCTGATAGCTCATCTAATAAAGAAGATGACTCGGAGGAAGAAGAAAAAGCACCAACTGTAAAAAGTGACGATCCTGTAAGAATGTATTTAAAGGAAATGGGTAATGTTGAATTACTTTCAAGAGAGGGTGAAATAGCCATTGCTAAAAGAATTGAATCTGGTCTTGATAAAATGATGAATTCAATTTTAGAATGTCCGGCATCTCTTGATATTATAAAAAAGTGGGTACAGGAAGTCAAAAATAGTGAAATTAATTTAAGAGAAATAGTTGATTTTGATGAATATTTTAATGAAGATAATGATCCTTACTCGAATTCATCTAAAAGAAAAGAAATTCAAAAAATTATTAATGACAGAAAAAAAGCATTAGTTAAAGAAAAGCAACAATTACTTAAAGATCAAGGTATTGAAGTAGAAAAAGAAAAACTAGAAGAGACTACTAGCGAAGACTTAGAAAATGAGAGCTTCTCAATTTCAGTTATCGAAGATTTCTATAAGCCAGAAATCTTAAAAAAGTTAGATCGAGTTCTAATATTATCTGAGAATATAACCAAGATTAAAAAAAACAAAAATATCACTAAAATTGTGGATACAAAATTATTAAAAGATCTAACAAAATTTCAAAATGAAATTCTTACATATTTTGTTGAGATTAAAATTAAGCCACATAAATTGGAAGAAATCATTACTCACCTTTATTCAATTAATAAAGAAATTCAAGCTAAAGAGGTTACAATCCTTAATTTTTCTAATAAGACTAAAATTCCTAGAGATATTTTTTTAAAGCATCATAGTTTAAAGGACAGCTTCTCAATTTATCAAAAATTTATGTGTTCCTCTGATGAAAGATTTAAAAATTTATTTGATAAATATGGGGATCCACTCAAAGAAGTTTATAAAGAAATATTAAATTTATCAAAAATAGCTAATCAAAATACTATTGAATTTAAAGAAAAAGTTAGGGAAATACAGTCGGGACAAAGAACTGCTAATCAAGCAAAAAAAGAAATGATTGAGGCCAATCTTAGACTAGTGATCTCAATTGCTAAAAAATACACAAATAGAGGTTTACAGTTCTTAGATCTTATTCAAGAGGGTAATATTGGTTTAATGAAGGCCGTTGATAAATTTGAATATAGAAGAGGTTATAAGTTTTCTACTTATGCTACTTGGTGGATCAGACAGGCTATTACAAGATCTATTGCTGATCAGGCTAGAACAATAAGAATACCAGTTCATATGATCGAAACTATCAATAAAATAGTCAGATCTAGTAGACAATTAATTCTGGAATTAGGTAGAGAACCTACACCTGAAGAACTTTCAGTAAGACTTAAAATGCCTATCGAAAAAGTACGAAAAGTTTTAAAGATAGCTAAAGAACCTGTAAGTCTTGAAACGCCTATTGGTGACGATGATGATAGTTTCCTTGGTGATTTTATTGAAGACAAGAACGCTGTTATTCCTGAAGAAGCCGTCATGCAGCTTAACCTCAGAGAAACTACAACTAAAATACTTTCAACCTTAACCCCGAGAGAAGAAAGAGTCTTAAGGATGAGATTTGGAATTGGAATGTCTTCTGACCATACTCTAGAAGAAGTTGGGCAGCAGTTTAGTGTTACTAGAGAAAGAATTAGACAGATTGAAGCTAAAGCATTAAGAAAACTTAAACATCCAATAAGATCAAAGAAGCTAAAATCCTTTATGGATTCTTAAATAATTATTTTCTAATATAGACCAATTTCTGCTAGGCAGATATCTGCTTTATAGTTATCAAACCCCGCAACTAAGCCGATGGTTTTAATTTTTTGATTATTTAATTTTTTAGGTTGATAAAAGTTTGATCTTTTAAAGTCTTTAAGATTAGTTTTAACAGTAGTCCATTTATTATTTGCGATAAATGAATGTGAGTAATACTGCCAGGGGGCAAGAGTAAGACCTGTCCTTATATGTAGAAAATATTTTTGATTATTTCCGTAAATTTTTATATACAAACCCTCATATTTATTAATTTCAATCTTAGGGTTTAAATCAAGTCTAATTTGAATAAATCCACCATTATTTTCAGTAGTCACATCACCAGACATTTTATAACATTGAATCCCATGAATATTATCTTTTTTTACCTTACCTTGTGATAGTCCACCCATAACTCCATCAGTAAAAAATCTCCATGATAGATTATCATTAAGTCTTTCTTGATTACTAAAATCATACAAAATCATATCTTCACCTTTGATGGTAACTGAATAAGAAAAAAATATAACTATTAAAAAAATTAAATATTTTTTTGCGATCATTTATATTAATATTACATTAAAAATAATCAAAATTCCTAATTATAAGTTGAATTTACTTGAACTTCCTTTTTATGTCGTCTATTCCTTATACTCATTCTGTTATTTAATTATGATTGAATTTTCTACCAAATTTCGGTGATGAAAAAAATTTCAGAATAAATGAGTAGGGGGGCCTGTAGTTCAGTTGGTTAGAACGCGGTGCTCATAACGCCGTTGTCGCAGGTTCGAGTCCTGCCGGGCCCACCAAATAATTAGTTAAATGAAACCAGCCCTAGGATTTCAGTTAGTTTTGATAAGTCACCTTTGTTTTCTCTTAAAATTTGAGAAAACTCTGATTTTTTAGTTACGTAGTAAGAACTGTTTTCTATAATTACATCTAGCACCTTAGGCTTACCTGAAACATAAGCTATTCTCCAAACCACAGAATAAGATTTATTCTCATCTTCAATCAAACTATAAATTAAATAACCATTTTCATCTTTTTCAATTTTTTCTAATTGAATCAATTGACCATCGTAACGATCAACTAAATTATAAATAGTTTTAGTTAAGTGAGTTAAAAAAGCTTTTTGATATTTTTCTAAATCTTCCTTACTATTTTTTTTTGCTAAACGGCCAATTAAACTCAAGCTAATAGAATTAACTGCAAACTTATCATTAACAAATAATGTTAATTTATTTTCTAATTGTATCATTTTATCAATTTCCATTATCTCAAAAAAATTATCTGTCATAACAAAAAACCATTTCTCTAAATTTTCCTGAGAATTTAAATTAAAGGGAATAATTAATAAAATTAGATAATATCGAATAATTTTAATCATAAATAATTTTAATCAATATAGATTTGAGGTACAGGTAAATCTCTAAGATGATCCTCATTAATATCCCCCATTCTTCGTTGATGATAGAGTAATTTTATAGAATTATATAAATCATTTGAATTTTTCTTAAGGTCATTTATTTCATAGTCATATTCTGCTCTAGTAGAAATTATTGATGCGGCTGAAATATTAATTGAAGAATTATTGTTCAATGCACTTATTGGGTCAATATAATAATCTAGTATTCTTCCAGTAAAATCCCTCATATTAGTTGGACCTATAATTGGTATTACTAAATAAGGGCCTGAGCCTATTCCAGTTTTGCCTATTACAGTTCCCATATCAATATCGTTTTTTTTTAATCCTAAATGTTTTGAAGTGTCATAAAATCCCAATGATGTTGAGGAATTAGCTGCAAATCTTCCGACAGAATTTATAGATTTTTTAATATCACCTTTAATTAAAAAAGTTATTGCTTTTAAAGGTTCTTTTAAATTGGAGAAAAAATTGGATATTCCTTTTTCAGCTAAATCAGGTGTAATGGCTTTATAAGTGGTCACAACTGGCTGAATAGCTATATCATCAACTACAATATTAAATTTTAAAATAGATCGATTAATCTTTTCATAAGGATCATAAACATAAGTGCCATTATTTATTTTATTGTCATCAGATGTGTTTTCTTCAGACCAAAGGTTTGAATTGATAAAAAATATACAAATGCAATTTAAAATAATGTGTCTAAAGTATTTATTCATAATTTATATTTATCATGATTCTTGACACACTCAACATAGAACAAAGAGAAGCAGTAGTTTACCCCAATGGCCCACTTTTAGTTTTATCCGGAGCAGGAACAGGCAAAACAAGAGTTTTAACAGCAAGATTTGCCTATTTAGTTGAAAAAAAAGGTGTGAATCCTCAGACGATTATGGCTGTAACCTTCACAAATAAAGCTGCAAATGAAATTAAGAACAGAGTTTCAAATGAGCTTAATTTATCCATTAACAGTCATTGGATAGGGACATTCCATGCGATCTTTTCAAAATTTCTAAGAAAACATAGTTCTATAGTTGGTTTAAAAAGTAATTTTACTATCCTCGATATTGAGGACCAAAAAAAAATGGTCAAACAGGTTATTTCATTTTTAAAGTTAGATAACGATTTAAG
>Ga0209425_10003413_pt1 | contig 16850 bp, 16 predicted proteins | sample COG_05_FD_184749 | JGI IMG/M metagenome (GOLD analysis project Ga0209425, IMG submission 184749) | Pelagic Microbial community sample from North Sea - COGITO 998_met_05 (SPAdes) (version 2) | ecosystem: Environmental > Aquatic > Marine > Neritic zone/Coastal water | place: Helgoland, sampling...
AAATGGGGTAAAATTAAGACTAATATGATTTATGAACTTAGTTAAGTCAACAGGGACTTTTGGTTTTTATACTATAATCAGTAGATTACTTGGTTATTTGAGAGATATTTTAATCGCAATTTTTCTTGGCACTGGTTTTTTAGCTGATGCTTTTTTTGTAGCTTTTAGAATACCAAATACTTTTAGAAGATTATTTGCAGAAGGAGCTTTTAATGCTGCTTTTGTTCCAAGTTACACCTCACAATTAGTAAAAAATAAATCAAAAGCCAATTCATTTGCTAATCAAATTTTTAATTTATTGTTAATAGGTTTGTTATTTTTAGTTTTGATTATTGAAATTTTTATGCCTGCCTTTGTAAACTTAATAGCTCCGGGATTTATTGAAAACAGTGAAAAAGTTGAACTTGCTATCGATTTAACAAGAATTACGTTTCCATTTTTAATGTTTGTGAGTTTATCCTCTTTTTTCGCTGCAATATTAAACTCCCATAATAAATTTGCAGTAGCATCTGCTGCGCCAATTATTTTGAATATCATTTTAATTGCTATTCTTTTGTTCGCAAAATATTTAGATGATAAAATTATCTTTTATCTTTCTTATGGTGTATCGCTAGCTGGTTTTTTACAGTTAATTTTTCTATATAAGTTTGTAGTTAAATTTTATTCGGTTAAAATCAATCTTAAATTTGTAATAAATGATAATGTAAAAAGCTTTTTTAAAAAGCTTGTTCCAAGTATTTTTTCATCTGGAGTTACTCAAATTAATATATTAGTGGGAACTATTATTGCCTCATTTCAAGCAAGTGCAGTGTCATATTTATATTATGCAGATAGAATTTATCAGATAAATTTAGCTATAGCTGGAATTGCAATTGGTGTAGTAATTTTGCCACAACTTTCTAAATACATTTATTTAAAAAAAAAATATAAAATTTTAGAAATTCAAAACAAGGCTTTAGAATTGAGTATGTTTTTAAGTCTACCAGCATCTGCCGCGTTATTTGTAGGTTCAAACGAAATTATTTCTGCTTTATTTGGATATGGTTCGTTTGGTGAGGAAGCAGTTATTAATTCAGCCAAAGCACTTTACTATTTTGGTTTAGGTTTACCTGCTTTTGCATTGATAAAGGTTTTTTCAACTTTTTTCTTTGCTAATGATGACACAAAAACTCCATTTTATATTTCCTTAGTTTCAGTTATTTTAAATATTTTTATAAGTCTTTACTATTTTAAAAGTATTGGTTTTTTAATTATTCCAATAGCAACAACACTTTCATCTTGGTTTAATTCAATAGTATTATTAATTTTTTTAAGAAATAGAAATTTATTTGAATTTAATAAAATATTTTTTATAAAATTAATAAAAATAGTTTTTTCATCAGTTCTTATGGGTTTATTTTTTAAATATCTAATTTTAGTTTTTGAAAGTTACTTGGTATATAATTATTCTTTTAAATCATTTTATTTGATTTTATCTGTTTTATTGTGTTTGTTTTTCTATTTATTATTGTCATTTTTTATCAAAGCTTTTAATTATAAAGATCTTAAACTAAAGTATTAATATATGAAAAATATTTTTTCAGGAGTTCAACCCACTGGGAATCTTCATTTAGGAAACTATATAGGAGCAATTAAAAATTTTGTTGGACTGAGTAAAAGTAATGAAAATAAATGTGTTTTTTGTGTAGTTGATTTACATGCAATAACATTAAAACAAGATTCAAAAGAATTAAAAAATAATATTCGAGAAACTGTAGCTACATTTATAGCAAGCGGTATCGACCCTAAAAAAAATATTATTTTTAATCAATCTCAAGTCAGCGCACATTCAGAAGCTGCCTGGATACTAAGTTGTACTGCAAGAATGGGGTGGTTAAATAGAATGACTCAATTTAAGGAAAAAGCTGGGAAAGATAGGGAAAAAGCAAGTATTGGATTATATTCCTATCCTGTTTTGATGGCTGCTGATATTTTGCTGTATGATACTACACATGTACCAGTAGGAGAGGATCAAAAACAACATTTGGAACTTTGTAGAGATATAGCACAAAAATTTAATAATGATTTTAAGTTAGATAATTTTTTTATAGCACCCGAACCCTTAATTCAAAAAGAATTTTCAAGAATTATGAGTTTGAAAGATGGATTAAAGAAAATGAGTAAATCAGAGTTATCAGATCTAAGTCGAATTAATTTAACTGATACAAAAGATGAAATCGTAAATAAAATAAAAAAAGCGAAAACAGACTCATTACCTTTGCCATCGACTATCGATCAATTAGATAATAGACCTGAGACTAAAAATTTAGTTGGTATTTATTCTAGTTTATCTGGTTTAAGTTTTGAAAATTCAATTAATGAGTTTTCTGGAAAAAATTTTTCAAAGTTTAAAGACAGCTTGTCACAAGTTTTAATTGATAAAATCACTCCTATATCAACTGAAATTAGAAAATTAATAGATGATAAAAGTTATCTTGATAAAATTCTTTTAGAAGGGTCTAAAAAGGCCAATGAAATTGCATCAAAAAAAATGAAAAAAATTCATGAAATAGTGGGTTTTTAAAAAATATTTATTAACAAGTTCCAATTTTTTAATTAATGACTATATATAAATTATGTTTATTCAAACCGAAATTACACCAAATCCAAATTCTTTAAAATTTTTGCCTGGCAAAACTGTTTCTAGTCAAGGGTCTTTTGAAGTAACAAAGAAAGACAAAACAAACAATGAATTAATAAGAAACCTTTTATCTATAAATGGAATTGAAAGTATTTTTTTAGGAAGAGATTTTATATCATTAAATAAAAGTGACCATGTCTCTTGGGAGGATATTAAACATATTGTAATCTCACTAATAAATGATTTTTATTCAAGTGGTAAGGAATGTGTAATTGAGAAAAGCTTAATAGAAGAAGAAAAAAATTTAAAAGAAGTAGAGAAAAAAATTGTTCAAATATTAGATCAAAAAATAAGACCTGCTGTTGCAAAAGATGGTGGAGATATTAAGTTTAAAGAGTTCAAAAATGGGGTTGTTAAGGTACAATTGCAGGGAAGTTGTTCAGGGTGTCCAAGCTCGACTTTAACTTTAAAGCAAGGTGTTCAAAACCTTTTATGTCATTATATACCTGAAGTAAAACAAGTTGAGTCAATTTAAGATGATTAAAAAAACTCAATATAAGATAAATTTTAAATTTTTAAAAGTTTTAGATCAAAAAAGTCTTAGGCCTTTTTATAAGATTACTTTAAGTTCTGTGTTATTGGTTGCATTTTTTTATTTAATGCCTGAAATAATAAATTATTCAAAAACTAAAAGTTTTGTATTTGAAAATAATTCCAAAGCAGTTTTAGCATATACCTTAAATAACAAAGAGAGCGACTTAGCGAAAGGGGAAGAATTTCTTAACGAAAATGATTTGTTGGAGGATATTTTTAGTTTGAATGAATTAGAGACAGATACTGTTAGGCTGAATGCATCAACTATAAAACAATTATTTGAAGACACTAAATATTCACTCAAAGATGTTAGAGAAAAAAAATTAGTGAAACCTGTTGCTTTAACTTTACTTCCAGCAGAAATTAAGATGATTGAAAATACAAAACAAAGAAAAGATTTTTTTATTCAAATAATTTTACCATTAATTTTACAAGAAAATAATAATATTAAATTAGATAGAAAAAGACTTTTCAGCATAATCAACAAGAGTAATAATACAAAATTAGAAAAAAAATGGCTTGAAAAAAAATATAAACAATATGGAATTCCTTCAAAGGACCTTTCTGTTTTAAAAATAAGAATGGACGAAATCCCAGTTTCACTTGCGATTGCTCAAGCAGCAAAAGAAACGGGATGGGGTACATCAAGGTTTGCTCAAGAAGGTAACGCATTATTTGGTCAATGGACATGGTCAGGTGAAGGATTGAAACCTAAAGATGCTGATAAAAGTGAAGGGCATAAAGTTATGAAGTTTAATGTGCTACAAGCTTCAGTAAGGGCTTATCAGCGAAATCTTAACACTCATTCTTCTTACAGGAATTTACGGAAAGCTAGGGCTGAATTAAGAGATAGAGGATTACCTTTAGATAGTTTGCTTCTTGTAAAATTTTTAAATGAATATGCCGAAACTGGTGAAAAATATGTAGAAGTTTTAGAAAAAATTATAAAACAAAATCGTTTAAAAGATTTTGATGATGCTAAGTTGCTTCCATCAAGTATTGAACTTGAAAGTTTAATTTAATTTTTTTTGACTGTAAATTGAGTTCCAAACCATCTCCATGTACCATTATCGTTTAATGAACAGTTAATACGACCCCTTCTAGGTAAAAATTCTTCTTCAAAATTTATTTTTAAAATTTGTTTTTGAAATTCTAAATTTGCTTTTTTCCAATTTCCGCCATCATTAGAATAACAATTAATATTTTTTATATTCTTTTGTTCATCAAAAAACTCAATCATAATTTTCGGAGGATTGGTTGTATCGACTAATTTTTTTTCTTCTGGAGTTAAATTTTTATATTCTAAGGGCTCGTAATTAATCAAAGATTTAAACCTTTTTAAATCACCATATTTTTCATTAATTGGGAATCTTGGTAATTCAAATTTATCTTTATTAATATCAATCACACCTGAATGTTGCCCGAAAGCAACTTTGAAATTTTTTGAAATATAATTTTTCATGTATTTAGAATATTCTCCAAATGGGTAAGAAAAAATTTCTGGAATATACCCCAAATTATCTTTAAAAATTTTGTTAGCTGTTTCAATATCATTAACGAATTCAGAATTACTCATATCAATTAAATATTCGTGAGTATGAGAATGGTGACCAATAATTGCAAAATCAGATTTTTCTATTTCTTTAATCTCATTCCAATCCATATAACCATTTTTACCAACAGGTTCAGTTGATACAAAAAGAATAAAAGGAATCTTATTTTCTTTAAAATATGGCCAGGCCTCGTTATAGAATGATTTAAATCCATCATCTATTGTAATTAAAATTTCTTTTTTACTTTTAGGTTTTTCGAATTCAGCAACAAAATATTTTGGATTATAAAATTTATAATTAAGAGATTTAATCATCTGAATTTGTTTTTTAAAAATATTCATTCTTATATTTGTTGAAGGATATTTATTTTCATTAAATCTATGATACATTAAAGATAATGTACCTTTATCGTTTGAAAAATATTTGATATTATTTTCATCTGAAATAGAGTTAGTCAAAAATAATAAGAATATAATGAACAAACTAATAATTGATGCTGCAAAAGATAAAATTTTTTTTATGGTCATCAATAATGATATTAGTCATAATATCACACATGAAAATACTAAAATTAATTTTGAAAAAATGATGATATTGATCAATAACTTTTTAGGATCAAAACATATAAAATTAAATGAAATTTCAAAACTTTATATAAATAGGGGTCCAGGAAGTTTTGCTGGTATAAGAAATTCTTTTTCTACTGTAAAAGCAATCCACTTAGCAATGAAAATTGATTATTATTGTTATAGTTTTGAGGATTTTGAAGGTATAGACAAAATAAAATATGAAAATATTCCTAATTTATGTGATAAATTTAAAATTAAAAAAAATTTGATTAATCCTATTTATATAAGTTAGAATTAATTATGTCAGATACTATTGAACAGAAATGTTTATCCAAAGGTGTTAAGTTAACTGATCAAAGAAGAGTTATAGCAAAAGTAATGTCTGAATCCACAGATCATCCAGATGTTGATGAGTTATATAATAGGGTGTCTAAAATGGATTCTAAAATTAGTATTGCTACAGTTTATAGAACGGTAAAACTTTTTGAAGAGTCAGGCATTCTTGCAAAGCATGAGTTTAAAGGAGGAAAAGCAAGATACGAAGAGCTTAATGAGGGCCATCATGATCACTTGATTGATGTTAAATCTGGAGAAATTATTGAATTTGTTGATGAGGAAATTGAAAAACTTCAAAAAAAAGTTGCTGAAAAATATGGTTATAAATTAGTGGATCATAAACTTGAATTATATGGGGTTAAAAAAAACCTCGATAAATGAGTCAAAAAATTTTTATTAAAACCTTTGGATGTCAAATGAACGAGTATGACTCTAATAGAATATTTGATTCGGTAAAAAAAATTGGTTTCCAAAAAACAGAAAGCTACGAGGAGGCTGACTGTTATTTGCTTAATACATGTCATATTAGAGACAAAGCTAAAGAAAAAGTTTATCATGAGATAGGTAGAGTTAAAAAAAATTTTAGATTTAGACAAAAACCTCTAGTTATTATTGCGGGGTGTGTTGCTCAAGCAGAAAATGAAGAAATGCTTAAAAGGGAACCATATATTGATTTTATAATTGGACCTCAATCTTATCATAAAATTAATGACATGATCTTAAATTATATTGAAGATAAAAAAAGAATAGAAGAAACAGAATTTGATGCGGTATCAAAATTTAAATATTTTAAAAAAATTAAAAACGAGTCAGGAAAAATTTCATCCTTTTTAACAATTCAGGAAGGTTGTGATAAGTTTTGTCATTTTTGCGTAGTTCCATACACAAGAGGGCCTGAATATTCTAGACCGTTTAAAGAAATTATCGAAGAAGCTAAATATCTAGTTGAAAATGGTTCAAAAGAAATAATTTTACTTGGTCAAAATGTAAATGCATATAATTTTAATGGGTATAAATTGTCAAATTTAATTTTAGAAATTGAAAAAGTCTCAGGAATTAAGAGAATTAGATACACAACATCTCACCCTAAAGACATGACCGAAGATTTAATTGAAGTATACAGATATTCAAAAAAATTGATGCCCTTAATTCATTTACCAGTTCAGAGCGGATCTAATAAAATTTTAGACTATATGAATAGAAAACATACAATAAATGAATATTTAAAAATATTTGATAAATTAAAAAAAATTAATCCTGACATACAGTTTTCCAGCGATTTCATAATTGGTTATCCAGGAGAAAAAAATGAGGATTTTGAAGACACTTTAAAGCTTATTAAGAGAATTAAATTTATAAACTCTTATTCTTTTATTTTTAGTCCAAGGCCAGGAACTGTTGCAGCGGATCTCAAGCTTATAGATAAAAAAATATCTTTTAAAAGATTAGAAAAAATTCAAAATTTACTATTTGAAAACCAAATAGCTATGAATAAATCCTTAGAAAATCAGATTTTAAATGTTTTGGTTGAAAATCTAACTGAAAATAAAGCACAAGCATTTGGACGGTCAGAATATATGACATCAGTAATTTTTAATGGTAAAAAAGAGGATATTGGCAAAGTTGTGCCAGTTAAAATTAAGCAAAGCAATAGAAGTACTTTATTTGGTGAAAAAATTATTAATACTAATCAAAAGGTTGCGTAAAAATTGAGTGGTTTAACCAAAAGCAAAATTGATTCATCTCTTAAATTTGTTTATTCAGATAACAATTCACTCAGTGTTATTTTTCATGACAATGATTTATTAATGGGAGTAGTTGGAGAATTTAACAAAAATCTTAAAGAGTTAGAAAAAATTACTAAATCAAACTTATATTCAAGAGGAAATTCAATTTTAATAAAATCTGATCCTCAAAATAATGAAATAATTAAAAATGCAATTAAATTTTTAGCAAATCAATTCATTAATAATGGCACAATTGAGAATAAAGATATAGTTTCATCAATAGATAAATTTATGATTAATGAAAAAGTGAAAAATAATAATGTTACAGATATTATAAAAACTCCAAAAAAATCTATTATTCCAAGATCAGAAAAACAAAAAAGCTATGTAAGAGCTTTGAGACAAAGTGATATAATTATTTCTGCGGGCCCAGCTGGAACTGGTAAAACTTTTTTAGCAGTAGCTGTAGGTCTTACACTTTTACTAGAAAAAAAAATAGAGAGAATCATTTTATCAAGACCTGCAGTTGAAGCAGGGGAACGTTTAGGTTTTTTACCTGGTGATATGAAAGAAAAAGTTGATCCATATTTAAGACCTTTATATGACTCTCTTTATGATCTCTTTGATTTTGAAAAAATACAAAGAATGATTGAGATTGGTGATATAGAAATAGCCCCATTAGCTTTTATGAGGGGGAGAACGCTAAAAAATTCATTTGCAATTTTAGATGAGGCACAAAACGCTACTGATACTCAAATTAAAATGTTTTTAACAAGAATTGGAGAAAATTCAAAAATAGTTGTTAATGGTGATCCATCACAAATAGATTTACCAAATAAAAATATGTCAGGTTTAGTTAGATCTAAGAAGCTTTTAGGGCATTTAAATGAAATATCTGTAGTTGATTTTGATCATGCAGATGTTGTGCGTCACCCGTTAGTTTCAAAAATTGTAAAAGCATACTCAAATAATGATTAAAATTAATGTCTTCTCAGAAGAGAAGGCTTGGTCAAAAAAATTAAGAAACAAAGAATTTTTTTTTAGACAAATTTGTCGATTATTTCCAAGAAAGTATAAATTTATAAATAAAAAAGTAAGTTTTTCATTATTGCTTTCAAATAATTTAAACATAAAAAAATTGAATAAAAGTTTTCGAAGCAAAAACAAAGCTACAAATATTTTGTCATTTCCTTGTTATAAAAAAACAAAAATTTTAAAAAATACTTATATTGGCGACATAATAATAAGTTATGATTACATTAATAAATCAAAGCCTAAAAGTTTTAAAAAGGAGCTAATTAAAATATTCATTCATGGCTTTCTTCATTTGTTAGGTTTTAATCACGTAAAAAATAATGATTATAAGAAAATGCTTAAAGAGGAAGAACAAATATACAAATCAGTAATTTCAAAATTGAATTAAATTGTACAAAAAATTATATCTTGAGTCATTTTTTTTATTGTTTTTAGGAATGTTGAGTTCCTTAAGTTTACCACCATTTAATTATTTAATAATAAACTTTTTAACTTTTAGTTCATTTTTAATATTTTTAATTAGAAAATCCCAACTAACAAAAAATAAAAAACTTTTCTTTTTTTATGGATGGTTGTTTGGTTTTGGTTATTTTATTACTAATTTATATTGGATATCAATTTCTTTAACATTTGATCAAAATTTTAAATTTTTGATCCCATTTACTATTATTTTGATACCTGCCTTTTTAGGGATTTTTTATGGATTAGTTTCATATTTTTTTATAATTTTAAAATCAAAAAAAATAATTAATTCTTTTCTTATTTTTTCTCTAACGTTTGGTGTTTTAGATTTTATAAGGGGACATATTCTAACAGGATTTCCATGGAATTTAATTGCTTATAGTTTTTCTGAACAATTGGAGATTTTAAGCATAACATCAATTATTGGAACTTATGGGTTTAATTTATTTTGTATTTCTTTATTTGCAAGTCCGTCTTTACTCATATTAAGAAAAAATAAAAAAGATATTGCTCTTTTTTTATTTTTTTTAATTTTTACTATAGTTTTTTATTTTCATGGACTTTATTATGAAAAAAAATTTAATAATGCAGTTGATGAAACTTATGAATATAAAGTAAGATTAATAGGTTCAAACATTAGTCTTGATAGATTTTACTCGGATTTAAACCCTGTTTCAGTTATTGAAGATTTAATTGAAATAAGTAAACCTGATTTAGATAAAAAAATGATTTTGGTTTGGCCAGAGGGAATACTCCCAGATATCATTCAAAAAGAATTAGTGGAATATAAATGGATATTCGAAGAACATTTTAATAAAAATCATTTACTCATAACTGGCATTAAAGATCAATCTAATAATAATGGTTCAATAGATTACTATAATTCTTTTTCAGTATACGATTACAATTTAAACTTGTTGAATTCGTATAATAAAATCAATTTAGTACCCTTTGGTGAATTTTTACCTTTAGAGAATATTTTACGAAAAATTGGTTTCAAAACAATAACGAATAATTATCAATCTTTTTCACCTGGTAAAAAAAGAAATATTATCCAAATAAAAAAGGAAAATTTTTATTTAAAGATTCTGCCATTAATTTGTTATGAGATAATCTATTCAGGTAAGATATTTGATAATTCAGATTTTGATATAATAATCAATATTTCAGAAGATGGTTGGTTTGGGCAATCAATTGGGCCTAATCAACATTTTACACATAGCGTTTTTAGGGCAGTCGAAAATGGGAAGTATGTATTGCGATCTGCAAATAATGGTATTGCTGCAATAATAAACCCTTTAGGTATTATAGAAAAAAAAGTAAATTTTGGGGATGTTGGATACATAGATTTTGATAAAAAAAAAATAACAAAACCAACGGTATTTTTAAAATATGGAAATAAAATTTTTGGATTATTAATTTTATTGTATATTTTTTTAATATTTTCATTTAATAGAATTAACAATGAGTAACTTAAAAAACTACCTTTTCACTAGCGAGTCAGTTTCCGAGGGCCATCCTGATAAAGTATCAGATAGAATATCTGATATGGTTGTTGATAGCTACTTATCAAGTGATCCTTATTCAAGAGTTGCTTGCGAAACTTTAACCACAACTAATAAAGTAGTTTTAGCTGGTGAAGTTAGAGGCCCAGAAATTAATAAAGATGAATTAATAGAAAAAGTAAGAAACTGCATCAAAGATATTGGTTACGATCAAGAAGGATTCACTTGGAAAAATGCTACAAAAATTGAAAGTCATTTACATGCTCAATCTTCTGACATTGCAATGGGTGTTGATTCATCAGGTAACAAAGATGAAGGAGCAGGAGACCAGGGGATCATGTTTGGTTATGCATGCAATGAAACAGAGGAATTAATGCCAGCTCCAATTCATTATTCACATAAAATTTTGAGATTGATGGCAGAAGATAGGAAATCTGGTAAGCTTAAAAATATAGAACCAGATTCTAAAAGTCAGGTTACTTTTGAATATTTAAATGGTAAACCTACCAAAGTTAAATCTGTTGTAATATCGTCTCAACACTCAGCAGATATAAATCAAGAACAAGTAAGAGATTTGTTAAGACCATATCTAATAAAATCTATCCCAAATATTTTTTTAGATGGTTTTGATGATAATGAGCTTTATGTGAACCCAACTGGTAATTTTGTTATAGGTGGTCCTGATGGAGACTGTGGATTAACAGGAAGGAAAATTATAGTGGACACCTATGGTGGAGCCGCACCTCATGGAGGTGGAGCATTTTCAGGAAAGGATCCAACAAAAGTAGATCGATCTGCTGCTTACGCTGCTAGATATATTGCAAAAAATATTGTTGCGTCAAAATTAACAGAAAAATGCTTAATACAGCTGGCTTATGCAATAGGCGTATCAAAACCCTTATCTATCTATGTTGACTTATTTGATAAAGATACTGAAAAAAATAAGTTTGTTATTGAAAAAATAAATGAAAATTTTGATTTAAGTCCGAGAGGTATCAGGGAGATGTTAAACTTAAATAAACCCATTTACGAGAAAACGGCATCTTACGGTCATTTTGGAAGAACGCCTGAGAATAATGGCGCCTTTTCATGGGAAAAAACAGATAAAACAAGTATTTTTTCTAAATAGTTTATGTTGAAATAAAAAAAAATTTTATTATATTGCACTTACATTATTGAGATTACAAAATGGGCTTCAGCCCATTTTTTTTTGGAGTAAATAAAAACATGCTTAACAAAAGAGCCGACAAACTGGAATTATTAAGAATTGCTGAAGCTGTAGCTTTAGAAAAGTCGATTGATAAAGAATTGATTATTACATCCATGGAAACTGGTATTGCAAAAGCTGCTAAATCTAAATTTGGTCAAGATAATGAGATTAAAGTTCTTATTAACAGAGATAATGGTGATATTGAAATCTATAGAAAATTAAAAATCACTGAGAACCCAGAAAATTCAAACTTAGAAATCAAATTAGAGGATGCAATAAATATTGATAAATTAAATAAAGACAAACAAATAGGAGATGAAATTTTGCAACCTTTGCCATCTTTTGATTTTGGAAGAATTGCCGCACAAACGGCTAAGCAAGTAATAAGTTTCAATGTTAGAGAGGCAGAACGTGAAAGACAATTCAACGACTTTATTGAAAAAAAAGATACAATTTTAAGTGGAATTGTTAAAAGATTAGAATTCGGCAATGTAATAGTTGATCTTGGAAGAACCGAGGCAATTATTCAAAAAAATGAGTTAATACCAAGAGAAAATATGAAACCCGGAGATCGAATAAAAGCATATTGTTATGATGTAAGACGAGAAACTAGAGGTCAACAAATTTTTTTATCAAGAGCACATCCTAAATTTATGGAAAAACTTTTTGTACAAGAAGTGCCAGAAATTTATGATGGTTTGATTGATATTAAATCATCATCTAGAGATCCAGGAAGTAGAGCTAAAATTTGTGTTAAGGCAGTTGATACGTCTCTAGATCCAGTCGGTGCATGCGTAGGGATGAGAGGTTCAAGAGTTCAAGCAGTGGTAAATGAGCTTCAAGGTGAAAAAATAGATATAGTAAGTTGGTCAGAGGATCCAGCAATATTGGTCTCGAACGCATTATCTCCTGCAGAAGTGCAAAGAGTAAACGTTGATATTGAAAGAAAAAAACTTGATGTAATACTCACAGAGGAAAATTTAAGTAAAGCAATTGGAAGAAGAGGCCAAAATGTTAGGTTGGCAACAAAACTTTTAAATTACGAGATAAATATAATGACAGATCAAGAGGACTCTGAAAGAAGACAACTGGAGTTTAAGGAAAAAACTGAAAACTTTGTTAAAAATTTAGAATTAGATGAGACATTAGGCCAGTTACTTGTGGCAGAAGGGTTTTCAACTATTGATGATATAAAAGATAGTTCAATAGAAAATATGAGTAAAATTGAAGGTATTGAAGAAGATACTGCAAAAGCGCTTATTGAAAGGGCAAAAGAATTTTATGAAAAAGATCAACATGACATTTCAAAAAGAATTAAAGATTTGGGTTTGACTGATAATTTAATAACTTTAAAAGGTTTAACACCAGGAATGCTTGTTACCTTAGGTGAGCAAAAAATTTTAACATTAGATGATTTTGCTGATTTAGCATCAGATGAATTAACTGGCGGATATGATGTAGTCAAAGGTGAGAGAGTAAAAATTCATGGATATCTTGAAGATTTCGCTTTATCTAAAGAGGAAGCAGACAATCTAATTATGTCTGCAAGAAATATTATTTATAAAGATTGAGGGATGAGAAATGGAAAAAAAAACAAAACTTACTATTTCGGGAAATCCCAAGAAGACGTTTAAAAAATTAGATTCTCAAAAAACACAAGGAAAAAAAACTGTCATAATAGAAAAACAATCATTAAAACCCTCTGGAAAACCTGGTTTTACAAAATCTTTTAATTCAAGGCCATCTGCATCTAATTTTAAAAAGGGATCTGGTTTTAAACCTAATTTTCCTTCAAAAAACTTAACCCCAGCTTCTGATTTTGAGAGAAGAAAACTTGCTGAACAAAGAGCAACAAAAAAAATTAAAAATGATTCTGATAGTGACAAAAAAATAAAAATAGGAACGAATAAAAGACAAATTAAACTAACAGTCTCTAGAGCTTTAAGCGATGAAATAGAAACTAGAGAAAGAAGTTTGGCGTCAGTAAAAAGAGCAAGACAAAAAGAGCTTAAAAATGTTGGAAAGGAAGAGAGCAAAGAAAGTTTAAAGTCAGTAAAAAGAGATATCAATATTCCCGAGGCAATAACAGTTCGAGAGCTAGCAAACAGAATGGCAGAACAATCGAGCAATGTTATAAAATTTTTGTTTGGTATGGGGGTAACAGTTACAATAAATCAAACACTAGCAGCTGACACAGCTGAGTATTTAGTAAAAGAATTTGGACACAATCCTATACGTGAAGAAAAAGCAGAGGAAATTATTAAAAAAATAAAAGAGTCAAGAACAGAGAATCTAAAAAACAGAGCACCAATAGTTACAGTCATGGGACATGTTGATCATGGAAAAACGTCAGTTCTAGATGTACTGCGAAGTGCAAATGTGGTGTCAGGAGAATTTGGAGGGATAACACAACATATAGGAGCTTATCAAATTGAGAGTGGTTCTAATAAATTAACATTTATTGATACACCAGGCCATGCAGCGTTTACAGAAATGAGAGCCAGGGGATCAAAATTAACAGATGTTGTAGTTTTAGTTGTAGCGGCAGACGATGGAGTTAAACCACAAACAGTAGAGTCTATAAAACATGCAAAAGCAGCAAACGTACCTATAGTTGTTGCAATAAATAAATGTGATTTACCTGAAGCAGATCCTCAGAAAATTAAAAATCAATTACTTGAGCATGAACTAATATCAGAAGATTTATCTGGTGATACGTTGATGGTCGAAATATCTGCAAAGACTAAATTAAACCTGAATAAATTAGTAGAAGCCGTTATCCTGCAAGCCGAAATATTAGATCTTAAAACAGATTTTGAATCAAAAGCTACAGGCATTGTGTTAGAATCTAAAATTGATGTAGGAAGAGGACCTGTAGCAACTATAATTATAACAAGTGGCACACTTAGAAAGGGTGATTTTTTTGTAAGTGGTTTAAAATGGGGAAAAGTAAGAGCGATAATAAATGATAAAGGAAAAAATATTAATGAAGCTTTACCATCAACTCCAGTTGAAATTTTAGGTATTAATGGTGCTGCAAAAGCAGGGGATGATTTCATCGTGCTTGATAGTGAAAAAGAAGCTAAAACACTAAGTGAAAATAGAGCTCAAGAAAACAAAGTAGCAAAAAATCCTTTAACTTTTGCTACACAGGAGTCAGCTTTTTCAAATAAATCCTCAGAAGAATTAAATTTAATTATAAAATCTGATGTACATGGATCTTCGGAGGCAATCAAAAATGCAATTAGTCAAATTAAACATGATGAGGTTAAGCCAAAAATAATTTTATCTGATATAGGTATGGTTACTGAAACAGATATTTCTCTAGCTAAAGCATCTAGTGCAGTGCTGGTGGCATTTAATGTCAAACCAAGCAAAGAGGCAAAAAAACTTGCAGAGAATGAAAATATCAAAATCTCTTCTTTCAATATTATTTATGAAGTATTGGATTTTATTAAAAAAAGAATGTCAGGATTATTAACCCCAGATATAAAAGAGACTATTATCGGTACAGCACAAATTTTAGAAATATTCAAAGTCTCAGGAGCTGGCAAAGTGGCTGGATTAAAAATAACAGAAGGTGAAATTACTAGTGTTTCACAAATTAGAATAATAAGAGATGGAGCAATTATTTACACTGGAAAAGTTGGAACTTTATTTAGAGAAAAAAATCAAGTAAAACAGGTTAGCAATGGGCAAGAATGTGGGATCACAGTAAAGGATTATTTAGATTTCCAAAAAAATGATGTAATAGAGGCTTTTAGTGTTACATCAACTGAAAGGTCAATTTAATGGCAGATAGAATAGGAAAACCAATAACTCAAAGGCAGCTAAGAGTTGGTGAGATGATTAAACAGTCTTTAAGCATGATTTTTATTAGAAATGAGGCTAAAGTGCCAAATTTAGAAACTAAAACAATAACAGTAACTGAAGTAAGAATGAGTCAAGATTTAAAAATAGCTAAAGCATATGTGCTTCCTCTGGGAGGAAAAAATGCAGAAGAAATTATAATTGTATTAAAAGAATACTCGTTCTTAATTAGAAAAATTTTATCACAAAAAGTAGATATGAAATTTTTGCCTAAACTACTTTTTAGAAAAGACGAGTCTTTTGAGTATGCGGAAAAAATAGAAAACTTAATAAAACAAACAAATAAATAGGAAAAATAAGATATGAACAAAAAAACACATGAATTAGCAATGCATGATAAAGATACTGGATCTTCAGAGATACAAGTTGCTTTGCTTACGGAGAAAATTGAAACTCTTTCTAAACATATCAAACAATTCAAAAAAGATAAACATTCATCTGTTGGATTGTTGAGAGCGGTAAATAGAAGAAAAAAATTGTTAGAATACTTAAAAAAAAATAAAATGGATTCTTACAAAAATGTACTGTCAAAATTGAATTTAAGAAAATAGAGATCAAGATAGATAGAACGAAATGGAACGAAAAGAACGAAAAGAAATGGAAATAAAATGTTTAAAGTATATAAGAAGGAAATTGAAGTAGCAGGAAAGAAAATAAGTTTAGAAACAGGTAAAGTAGCAAGACAAGCAGATGGAGCAATCATCGCTTCATGTGGTGAAACAGTTATTTTAGCAACAGTGGTAGGAGCAAAGAAAGTAAATCCTGACATGGATTATTTTCCACTATCAGTAAACTACCAAGAAAAATATTATGCAGGTGGAAAAATCCCAGGTGGATATTTTAAAAGAGAAGCAAGGCCAACAGAGAGTGAAACGTTAATCTCAAGATTAATTGATAGACCAATTAGACCTTTATTTCCTGATGCATTTAAAAATGAAGTACAGTTGTTACCAACAGTAATTTCATATGATAAGGAAAATCAACCAGATATTTTAGCTATTAATGCTTCTTCTGCTGCATTAGCGATCTCGGGAATGCCTTTTATGGGCCCTGTAGGAGCATCTAGAGTAGGTTACGTTGATGGAAAATATATTCTTAACCCATCAAAAGTTGAATTAGAAAACTCAAGTTTAGATTTAGTTGTAGCAGGTACTAAAGATGCTGTGCTAATGGTCGAATCAGAAACATCAGGTTTATCTGAAGAAGTGATGTTAGCTGCAGTTAAATTTGGTCATGAAGGGTTTGTTCCAGTAATCAAAATGATTGAAGAACTTGCAAAAGAATGCAGAAAACCTGAGTGGACTGTTGAGAAAAAAGATTTATCTGAAGTTAAGCAAAAACTTGAGGAAACTTTTACAGCAGATTTAAC
>Ga0209425_10003417_pt1 | contig 16839 bp, 21 predicted proteins | sample COG_05_FD_184749 | JGI IMG/M metagenome (GOLD analysis project Ga0209425, IMG submission 184749) | Pelagic Microbial community sample from North Sea - COGITO 998_met_05 (SPAdes) (version 2) | ecosystem: Environmental > Aquatic > Marine > Neritic zone/Coastal water | place: Helgoland, sampling...
ATGACAAATAGTGATGCAACATTTGGTGCACAGTTAATTGGAGTACTATCAATTAATATTTTTGTATTTGTAGTTGCTTACATAGTCTGGACGATTATGGATAATCTCTTTGGAATTAGATTGAGTAAAGAAGCTCAAGCCAAAGGTACAGACGTTACAGAAACAGGAGTAATTGCTTACGCAATCAGAGACTAACAAATAACTATTTCTCTCTTATAGTTAGAAAATAGGCCCCTTAATTGGGGCCTTTTTTATTTATTACAAACACCAATTGAGCCTAGTAAACATTTTTTACCATCAACCCAGATAGTATTGTTTAAATTAGCTCCTTCAAAACTTGCATTAGTAATATTGGAACCAGTAAAGTCAGCTTCAAAGAGATTGCTATCTTTAAAATTAGCTTCTATCAAAGATGCTGCTTTGAAATTAACACGTGTTAAATTTGCACTAGTAAAGTTTGTTTTTTCAAAGTTTCCACCTTCTAAATTTGCTTCATATAAATTTGCTCTAAAAAAAGATGACTCTGCAAAATTACCGTTACTTAATACTGAATTCATCATTATACTTTTATCAAAATTTACTTTAATTAGACTAATAAATGATAAGTTAGAATTTGGAATATAAGCACGACTCAAATCTTGTTCTTCTGAAAATTGACAATTAGAATAATCCACTCCATCTACTGGCGTATCCTCACAACCTGCATTAACAGCAGGGCTAAATAAAAGACTAAGAACTAATATACTTAGAATTTTTTTTATATTATTTAATTTTCGTCCCATAATTTTTTATAATTAATAAATGGAGATAGTCCATAGCTAGAGTTTATATTCGTTAGATGTAAAGAGAGACTTTTTAAAGGTGATATACAAAATTCTTTTGTATAAATTTCATTTAGATGTTTTTCAAAAGGATCATTTCTGTCAAGACATGTATTACAAAAATTATCCCAATACTTATCAAGTAAAGACTTTGTAGTCATGAATGTACATAGAGTTTGATTAATTGTTCTCCAATGTCTTTTGTTTCCTATTAGAACATTTGTTTTTTCATTGTTCATATATAGATATGGATAATCAGCCGGACACATGAAGATTTCCTTATTAAGTTGTGAAGCTATTCTTTCATATGACGCAATCATCTCTTCCATCATAGGTTCAAAATGCAAGTAATCATCTTCAACAAAGAAAATTAAATCTTCACCATTTTCTTTACCTAATTCAAATGATTGAAGTAAACTTGCTAAATTCGAAAAAGTTTGATCATTCTTTTGTTGCTTAATTGTATCTTTGTATTTGTCATGTTTTAAATGAGTAATGCTTATGTCTAAATCACCTTCACCTATAAGCTTATTTAATTTTTCTAAATTTTCTTCTTTAGACTTATCATCTACAATTATGGTCTTAAATTTAATGTTTGGGTATTTTGTTTTGGAAAAATTAATTGATTTGATAAGTGACTTTAAGGCTCTTAATGAATATTCAATTTTTGGTTCTTCAAATAATCTTTTTTTATTTTGATCCCATATTTCAACATCGGTATTAGTTCTGAATATAATTAATACAGAGTTTACCTTTTTAGTAATCTTTACTTCTCCTAATGGTAAAACAATTGATTTTTTATTTATGGTTGAAAGATCTTCATTTAATTTTTTTTGAAGGGTAGGTGAGTGAAAATTACTTTGGTCAATTATTTCGTACCCTAAAGCTTTTGAGAGTTTAATAAATAGTTTTTTTATGATACTTTTTTTCATAATTTTGTTTATAATTAAATTTTTACAATATTATGGTTATTAAATCATCACAAACTCTAGTTTCCGAAGCATTAAAAGAGGTTAAAACTATTACTGCTGATGAAGCATTAAAGCTATCAAAAGAAGATAAATGTACTTTAATTGATATTAGAGAAAAAGGTGAACTGGATAAAACTGGCAGAATTGAAAACTCAAATCACATACCACGAGGAATGTTAGAGTTTTGGTTAGACCCAGATGGCCCTTATTTTAAAAATGGAAAAATTGATATGAATAAAGAAATGGTTTTATTTTGTGCTGGTGGATTAAGATCAGCCCTAGCTGCCAAAGCATTGAAGGAAATGGGTTTTGAAAAAATATCACACATTGATGGTGGCTTTGCTGCAATAAGCCAAAGTGATTTTAAAATAGTTTAACTATTTATTATATTCGTCTAAAGCAAATTCTAATCTATCTTGTCCCCAAAATATTTTGTTATTAAAAACAAATGTTGGAGCGCCAAATATTTCTTTATCATGAGCTTCATGAGTAACAACTTTTAATTTTTCTTTAATTTTAGGATCTTTAATACCATCAAAGAAATTAATTGGATCAATTTTGCATTTATTAATAATAGACTTTAAAATTTCTTCATTAGAAGTATCTAAGTTATCTTTCCAATAAGCATCAAATATTTTATTTAAGTATAAATTTTTAACCTCATTATTAATAAAAAGATAACCACGCATAATGTTTAATGAATTAATAGGAAATTTAGAATTCCAAAAAAAATTACATTTTTCTTTTTTGGCAATCAAATTGCAATCATTTATCATATGATTTAATTTAGCTTTAATAAAAGCTGGTGCTGTTATCCCTTGTAAATTATGAAGACCACCTAAGAGAATTGGTTTATAATTAAAATTAATATTCTTAATAGATTTAATTTTTTGGTGCGCTATATAAGAATACGGACTTATAAAATCAAAATAGAAATCAATTTTTTTAGTCATAAAGATTAATTCTTTTTGCGTAAAAAATTCTTATAAACCAATAAAGAGTTAAACCAATAGGTCCAATAAAATATGTTATTAAAAGTGGAAAAGACAATAGGATCTTATTGATCTCAAATTTTTGAGAGTCTTTAACGATCCAACCTCCACAAAATAAATTCATTGACAAGAAGTGCAACCAAAATAAAATTATAAAAGCTTTATCTTCAAATAAGTTAGCGACAGAGTCTAACCCTTTATAAAGTTCAAAATTTTTAATAAAATCATAACCTTCATTAAAAAATAAGTAGAGCAAATAACCATAAACTATACTTAAAATAAAAATTGGGAAAATTGATGTAATAAAAACTCTACAAATCTGTGATTGTGGAAAGATTATTAATACCAACCAAAATGGTACAACCCCAAGGTTTAACCACATAAAAATCATCTCTATAGTAAAATATGTATAAATTTGTTCGATCATTATTTAGTATATTATATTACAAGATAACATGATTCCCATGAGAAATAGAAAAAAAACTTTAGAAGTTACAATAGAAGAGATGCGAAATTTTTCTTTTGCTTATATTGAAAAATATGCTCCTTCTAAACAGCAATTACGAACCTATTTATTAAAGAAATACCTAAAAGCAAATGTTCCTAATGTAAAAAAACAAGACATCACCGATCTAATAGATATTGTTTTAGTAGATCTTGAAAAAAGCAAATTTATCAGTGACAAATTTTATTCTGAGAGTAAGTCACGTAGTTTAATCCAAAAAGGGAGCTCCATAAATAAGATTAGAAATTATTTAATGGGCAAAGGAATTAATGATACTTATATAAAAGAAACATTAGAGAAGATTAAAGAAGACAACTCTGATCAGGATTTTTTTTCAGGAATTAAAATATGTAAAAAAAAAAGAATAGGGCCAGCAAGAGCAGAAGATAATAGACCTTTGTTCTATAAAAAAGATATCTCACTTCTTGCAAGAAATGGGTTTGATTTTGAAACTTCAAAAAGAATTATGGATATTAATCAATCAGAGTATTTAAAAATTATTAAATTACTTTAATTTTTTCTCTCTTTTTTTAGCAATTTGTGTAATTATATTTCTTATATAGTTTTTGACAAATACAAACACTAATAGACCAAATATAGATACCGAAACTATTATAATTAAGATTATTCTTAACTGTTCATCCATTAGAGTATATTCTTACTTTTTAAAATTAAGCTTGGATTTTTTAAATCTTTTTTTCCATATAATATCTCATTGCCATTAAAGTCTGTTATTTGTCCACCAGCATGAATAAGTATTGCATGACCAGCAGCAATATCCCATTCATAGGCCCTGGGTTCAGCCACATAACCATCATATTCACCAGCTGCAACTACACAAAATTTTAATGAACTTTTCATTTTTATGTTTTCAACTACACCTATGTCTTCATAAATTTTTTGAATTTCAGGTTTTATTTTATTTGAGTAAGAAATAAATTTTATTGGTTTTCTTTTATCAAAGTTTTTACTGCTAAGGTTTATAGTTTTACCGTTATTTAATTCAAAAGCATTTCCCTCACCATAAGAATAAAACATTCTTTTCTTTGCTGGTGCATAAATTAATCCTGCAGCTGGTTTATTTTCTAGGATTAAACCAGCGTTAATAGTAAATTCTTCTAAATCATTAATATAATCATACGTTCCATCGATAGGATCAACTAACCAAAAATCTTTTAACATTGAATTATTTCTATTATCAGAACTTTCTTCAGATATAATGGGAATATCTGGTGTTACTTCAGAAATTTTTTTTGAAATAATTTTGTTAACCTCTAAATCACCATTACTTACCGGTGTATTATCTGATTTAATTTCTTTTTTTAACCCTTTTTCTCTAAGAACAAGTGATAGCTCTCCCGCTTTTAAAAATGTATCTATTAACTCTTCTATAATTTTCTTTTTATTCATTTTTTTAATTATTTACTTATTACTATAGATTTTTTCTAAGCATATTAAGCTTGAGTTAATAACTTTTTTTCCTACATTTTCAAAATTAATTGTAACTTTGCCATTTATTATTGATTGAACTTGTCCAATACCCCAGTCTTTATTGTCTGGATTAGTAACTTTGTCACCTGGTTCATAATCTAAAATCATTTAATTTACTTATAGCTAATATACTAATAAATATCATTAAATATGATAAAATTGAATTCAATTGGAATAGCCAAAGAGCCAAAAGATACTTTAATTGTTGTTGCAATGTCTGGTGGAGTTGATTCTTCAACAGTTGCAGCCATCATGAAGAGTGAAGGGTATAAAGTTATAGGCATAACTTTAAAACTATATAATGATAGCAAAGAAACAGCTTCCTCAAAGCAATGTTGTGCAGGTCAAGACATCATGGATGCTAAAAGAGTGGCTGATAAGTTAATGATTGAACATAAGATTCTCTATTATCAAAATAAATTCAAAGAAGGGGTTATTGATAACTTTATTGATAGTTATTTAAATGGTGAAACACCTATACCTTGTGTGCAATGTAATAAAACAGTTAAATTTACAGATTTGTTTGAAGAAGCAAAAAGGCTAAAAGCAGATGCTTTAGTTACAGGTCATTACGTTAAAAGTGTTACAAAAAATAATAACACAGATATGTATCGAGGGATTGATTTAAATAGAGATCAAAGTTATTTTTTATTTAATACTACAAAAGATCAACTTAATTTCTTGAGATTTCCATTAGGCAATCTTCTTAAAGATGAAACAAGAAATATAGCACGAGAACTTGATTTAAATGTTGCAGACAAACCTGACAGTCAAGATATATGCTTTGTACCAAATGGAGATTATGCTTCTGTAATAGAAAAATTTAGACCCAATTCTTTTAGCAAAGGTAATATTAAAAATATGGATGGTGATGTGATAGGTGTTCATGATGGCATCATTAACTATACAATTGGTCAAAGAAAAGGAATTGGTATTTCTGATGCAAACCCTTTGTATGTAGTTAAGATAGTTGCAGATAAAAATGAAATTATTGTTGGGGCTAAAAAACATTTAATAAAAACTAAAATTAATCTAAAAGATTTAAATATTATAACAAATGATCAAAATGACTTTACAAAAGAATTATTTGTAAAAGTAAGATCTACTGGAAGGTTAATTAAAGCCAAGATAAATATCTCTAATACTACCGCACATGTTAGTTTATTAGAAGAAGAACATGGTATAGCTCCAGGACAAGCTTGCGTATTCTATTCTAGGAATGATTTTGGTTATAAAGTTTTAGGTGGAGGATGGATTAAAAATTAATTCCTTTTCCACAAATAAAATGTTAACAGATAGTAAAAACTTAAAATTACAAAATAATTCCATTCAATAATATTTTCAATTTCTTTGGGTAAACTATAAATTAATAATATACCTATCATAAATGCTGTTATAATTAAAAAGAACAATACAAAAAACCATTTAATTTTTAAATAAATATCATTAATATATTTTCCAATTAAATTTTTTATTGAAATAAATTTTTTGATTAAAAAAAATTGTGCTAACAACTCAAATAAGATGAAGAATATTATAATAAACTTTCTAAATATTTTAAAAATTTCATTATCTATTTCTGACCCTAAGAAGAGTACATGAAAGAATAAAAAAACTCCTGAAAGGATACCAAGATAATAAAAACTATGATTTTTTTGATTTTTGTCAAAATTCAAAATTATTTTTTTGATATAAGTCCAATATAAAATCATTACTATCGATGCAATAAATAAAAACGGTTTAAATATAAGATATAATGGATATCTTTTCGCCAAGTTACTTATCGACGTTTCTCCATACAAAAATGGATTTATTTTAATACCAGTTACATCAAAATAATCAGGCTTAAGTTTTATGTTCGCAATTAGATTAGGTATTAATGGGAAAACTTTATAAAGCGAGTATGTTAGAGGGTAGTTTTTAATACATTTTTCATTTTTAATATCTAAATTATTGAATGTAATAAAAATTTCAGAATTTTTAAATTCAGATTTAATTTCTAAATTACTTTTAAATAAATATTTTTTAAAGCCGGTGATATCTTGTTGGAATTTTACATTATCTACATTATATGTTTTTTTTATTTTATTAACTGGACACTGATCTAAAGTTTCACTTTTAATCTTTAAAAAATCTCTGCAAAAATTATTATCTACGTTGCATTCATAGTCATCTAAATTTTGACTATCAAATGGAAAATAATTATAGGTAAATTTACTGTGAGTGAAAACATTGTGGATCAATAATGTCCCAAAAATTGCAATGTTAGTTAATATAAATAAATATAAACTTAATTTTACAAGCCTATCGATTGAGGCTTTTAATGTTTTATCCATTCTAAGAAATTATATATTCTAATTACTTATTCTTATTTTTTTTCTTTGCTCTTCTTTTTTTCGAACCTTGTTTTCTTCGGCCTCTATGTTTTTTTGGGTAACCCATATTATCCTATATATAATTTTATTGACGTTTTTCCAGGGATATAGCATTCTCCTATTAACTTATCAATTTTTTTATGACAAAATCATTCAAAACTTTCATTAAACATACAGCAAAAGATTACCATAATCAGTCAGTTAACCCTCCTGTAGTAAGAGCATCGACTATTATCTTTAAATCTATGCAGGATATTAGAAAAATGCAAAATAAGTCTAAAAAAAATCCTACTGGTGGCCATTTTGATTATGGAAGACAAGGAACATCTACAACTCATATACTTTCGCAAATATTAAAAAAGATAGAAGAGTCTCATCATGTTTTTTTAACACCAACAGGTTTTGGGGCTGTATTTCTTGCAATTTTTAGTGTTGTAAGACCAGGTGATGAAATAATTGTAGCTGATCCAGCATATACTCCGACAAGAATTTTAACTGAAGATTTTCTGAAAGAATTTAATATTAAAACAACTTTTTATGATCCCCATAATTTAAAAACTTTAGAAAAGAATATAACAAAAAAAACAAAATTAGTTTTCGTTGAAAACCCAGGTAGTAATTCATTTGATTTTCAAGATTTAGAAAAAATTTTATCAATTTCAAAAAAAAATAAAGTTTTAACTGCTATAGATAATACATGGGGAACACCATATTTTTTAAAACCGATTAAATTGGGTTTTGATATGTCAATTGTATCAGCTACAAAATATTATTCAGGACATTCAGATGTGATGGGTGGAAGTCTTGCTGTGAATAAAAAAGTTTTTAAAGCTGTTGATAAAACAAATAAGATTACAGGATTAAGATTAGGACCAGATGATGCTTATCTCATCACTCGAGGCTTAAGGACTTTAGATGTTCGTTTAGATAAACATGAAAAAAGTGCAAGAGAAATCGCTGATTTTTTATCTAAATATAAAAACATTAAACTTCTATACCCACATAAAAAAGATTCTTTCAATTTTAGAATGTGGAAAAAATATTATTCAGGAGCATCAGGTTTAATGGGACTTAAGATCAAATCAAAAAATAAAAGGTCTGTAATTAAGTTTGTTAATTCTTTAAAATTATTTGGCTATGGATATAGTTGGGGTGGCTTTGAAAGCCTTGCACTATATCAAGATAAACGTGAACAAGGTAATAGACAATATTTGAAATTAACCAAAGATGAACATTTAGTAAGATTACATATTGGTTTAGAGGATCCAAAAGATCTAATAGTAGATTTGAAAAAATCTCTTAAATATATTAAATGACTTCAGAAAAATTTATTAAAAAAAAATCAACACTAGTTACTTTAATTGCATCCTGTCTAATCGTAATAATATCTCTTGGAATAAGACAAACTTTTGGAATGTTTTATTTTGACTTTGAATTAGACCTTCAAATTACACTTAGACAGTTCAGTTTTGCAATAGGCCTTCAAATGTTTTTGTGGGGCTTGTTTGGTCCGTGGTTTGGAATTGTTACTGATAAGTATGGAGGGCATATTGCTGTATTTATAGGTTTTGCTTTTTATTTACTTGGTATTTTACTTTTATACTCAGGATTTAATAAAGGTTTTTATTTCATCATGAATATGGGAATTTTAATTGGTATTGGTCTTGGAGCAACAGCTGTCAGCATCCCAGTTTCTGTAGTATCAAAGCACTTTCCTTCTTCAAATAGAACAATGGCTTCTGGTATAGTCACCGCAGCAGGCTCATTTGGATATTTTGTTTCTCCTTTGTTTACTAGAATGTCTTTGGTGAAATATGGTTGGTCAGATACTTTGCTATTTTTCTCTATTTTCTTAGTCGCTGGTTTATTTTTAGCTTTTTTGCTTACAACACCTAAAAATGTTGAAGGGGGTATAATTAATGACAAGCAAACAGCAAAAGAAGCTCTTAATGAAGCTTTTAAAAATAAAAGTTTTATTTATTTAACATTAGGTTTTTTTGTATGCGGTTGGCATATAACATTAGTAGCAACCCATATACCAGAATATCTAAATGACAAAGGTTTACCTGGATGGTGCGCAGCAACATTATTATCAATGATTGGTCTATTTAATATTTTTGGAACTCTTACATCAGGATATCTTTCAACAAAGTATCCAAAAAAATTAATTCTTAGTTTTATTTATTTAATGAGAGGAGTTGTAATAGCACTGTTTATATCTTTACCATCAAGTCCAACTATTGCTGTGTTATTTGGGATTACTTTTGGGTTTTTGTGGTTAGCAACAGTACCACCAACTGCTGGATTAGTTGGATCAATATTTGGAACAAAGTATATGGGTTTACTTTATGGAATAGTTTTTTTAAGCCATCAAGTAGGATCTTTTTTTGGTGCTTATCTCGGCGGTGTGTTTAAAGAAATTTACGGTTCATATGATTATGCTTGGTACGTTTCTATCGCATTATCAATTTTTGCTGCTCTGATACACTTACCAATAAAAGAAAAGCAAGTAGAACGACTACAAGTGGCTTAGAAAATTGACTAAAATAAATTATTTAAAAGAATTAATTGAAATAAAAAAACCTTTTATTATTTATAAATCAGATAAAGGATTTGATTTATACACAGATTTTTCAAAAAAGATTATCTTATCAAATAATAATATTAAAAAATTTATTAATAAAGCTACTCAATTTAAATCAAAAAAAAAAGAAACAGACCTATTTATAGGATTTTTTGGTTATGAGATTTTAAATAATCTGATAGGCGTTAGAATAAAGAAACAAAAAGGTCTAAAATTTCCAAAAGGTATATTTTATAAACCAGAGACAAAAATAAAACTAAAAAATAAACTAGATTATAAATTTTTAAAAACAACTAACCCTAAGAAACTCTTTAAAGTTAATATAAACAAAGCTTCTTATAAGATTATTTTTGATAAATTTAAAAAAAAAATTAAATCAGGTGAGACTTATCAAATTAAAATATGTACAAAATACAGTAATGAAACCCAAATTGATGCTTTAGATTTTTTTAGCAGGCTCGTAAAAACAAATATGGCGCCTGAAGCATTTATGATCAATGATAAAAATTATTCAATAATAAGTTGTTCCCCAGAAAATTTGATAACAAAAAAAAATAATTTTATAACAACGAAGCCTATAGCAGGCACTTTAAAAAAAACATCAAAGCTTGATAAGATAAAAGCATTAGCTTTTTTTAGAAAAAACTTAAAGGAGACTAAAGAACACAATATGATTGTAGATATGGAAAGAAGTGATTTATCCAGGGTTTGTAAAGCTGGTACAGTAAAGATATTAAAAAAAAAGATTGTTGAAGAATACAAAGATCTTTTTCACTATGTTAGCTTAATAGGTGGAAGGATCAAAAATAACATTTCTTCTCTAGATATTATAAAAGCAATGATGCCAGGTGGCTCAGTGATAGGCTGTCCAAAAATAAGCACTCTTAATTTGCTTAATAATCAAGAAAAAGAAAACAGAAATATTTATACAGGTAGTTTTGGTTATATTAAATTCAATGGTGATATGAGGTTTAATATTATTATTAGATCAATTTTAAATTATAGAAATAGATCAGAAATATCTGTTGCTTCTGGTGTTGTAATTGACAGTAACGCTAAACATGAATTTAATGAAAACTATATTAAGGCAAAAGCTTTAATAGATCTTTATAAATGATTTATATCATTGACCACCAAGACTCGTTTACACACAATGTAGTTCATCAATTTGAAAGTTTTGATAATGTAGTTTGTGATAATTATAATAAGATTAATGTAAATAAGCTGAATAAAGCAAACGTCATTGTTTTTTCACCAGGGCCTGGTGCTCCAAAAAATTATCCAATTAGCTCAAGTATTTATAAAAAATTTAAGGGCCAAAAGAAAATTATTGGCATATGTCTAGGCTTTCAGCAAATTTTATACTGTGAAAAAGGTAAAATAATTGAGCAAAAGAAGATCTATCATGGGTATCAATCTCAAATAAAAGTTACTAGCAAAAAATCATTATTTAAAAAAAATCGTAAGTTTAATGTTGGAAGGTATCATTCCTTAAAATTAAAAGAGCCTTTTGCTGCAAAAAATTTTGAAATTACAATGAGGTGTGCTATTTCAAATACAGCAATGGCAATAGAAAATAATAAAGAAAAAATATATGGCTTTCAATTTCACCCAGAATCTTTTTTAACTGAAAATGGTAACTTACTTATTAAAAAAATCTTATCAGCATAAAATACTCAAAGAAGTCAATTTTAAAGATCTTTGGGGAGATAAAGGTGTGTTTACCACAATGCGAATTATAGGAAAACCGGCTAAGATTATTTTTTTTAAAGAACATATTAAAAATTTAATCAAATCATTAAAAGTTTATAAATTGAATAAAATTAATATTGAAAAAAATATTCTTAAATTAATTAAGTTAAATGTTGATAAAAATAGATCCTATAATCATCTACTTAGAGTTGCTATTAATAGAAAGATAATTTCAATATCATTAAGAGTCAGAAAAACACCAAAGTTAAGATTTAATTTAAAATTAATAAATTATAAAAGAATTGACCCTAAAATTAAAAATTTAAAATATAAATTGATAATAAAACATTTATCAGAAATGGATAATACTATTGCTGATGTAGGTTTATGCTTTAAAAAAAAAATACTAGAAAGTGGAACCTCTAATATATTTTTTATAAAAAATAATAAGATATATTCTCCTTCAAAAAATATTTATAAAGGTGTCACTTACAATTTTTTTAAAAAAAAATTAGATAAAATTTATAATAAAGAAATCTTAGTTAATACATTATTTGATTATGATGAAATCTTATTGATAGGTTCTGGAAAAGCTGTTACTTCTGTTGAAACCATTAAAGAAATCAAATGGAAAAGAAGGAGTCTAAAGCATTATAAGATACTTTCTAATTTTTATAAAAAAGAAATTTTTAATAGCTCAATTTATAAATAAAACCTAGTTATGAGAGATCCAAACAACCCATGTTTATTTTGTGATATTAAAGAGAGTGGTTTAGTTAGTGAAAACAGGCTAGCTTATGCAAGCTATGATACCTATCCTGTTTCTGATCTTCACTGTTTAATAATTCCAAAGCGTCATGTTAAAGATTATTTTGAATTATCCAACGACGAAATTATTGACTGCTATGAGCTTATAAAAAAAATTAAACAAGAAATTTTATTAAAAGATCCTCTGGTTAAGGGTTTTAATATTGGCACAAATTCTGGTAAATTTGCTGGACAATCAGTTATGCATTGTCACATTCATTTGATACCAAGAAGAGAGGGAGATGTTGAAAATCCACAGGGTGGTGTTAGGTCTGTTATTCCCTCAAAACAACATTATAAACGCAAAGTATAAGTTGTATTATTAAATGATTATTGCGGCTGATATTACGGTTGATCTATTATTTCAACTATACTAGAAACATAAAAATATTTTAGATTCTATTAAGAAGGGTAATAATAATTATGATGTCTAGTAATCCATATTCAATACTTGCTGAAACTGTACCTTCAGTTTTAATTCAAGGTTTTGTGCTACTCATGCTGGCATTAATATTTTTTGGAACAGTTATCCAAATGATACATCACAAAAATATTACTTACTTTTTTAACAATGCAAAAAAAGCAAAACTCTCAGCTGAAAGAGAGCTTGATGTGGGTGAAAAAGCTACAATTATTGCAAAAACAGTTGTTCATGATATTGCAACTACAGCAGAGCTTGGTGCTGGAAAAAGAAGAATAGCTCACGTTTTAGGAATGTGGGGAACTATTTTATTTTGGATTGCTTCAGTTGTAATGATTTTTTGCTACACATCTACTGAAACAGTAACACCAACTTTATGGCCGATGATGTGGCACATAGGAGCAATAATGACTTGCATAGGCGGTTATTGGTTTTGGTTGTTTTTAAGAGTAGACGTATTAGCTGAAGCTCACCCTTGGTATAGAATTATAAAAGCTGATCTATTTGTTTTAACTTTGTTAGCTTGTGCAACATTTGGTCTGGCTTGGTCTTACACACAGTCTTTAAATTTAGTAAATAGGTGGGATGACAAAGTGTTTTTAACTTTATATATTGTTTCAAACCTTGCTTTATTTGGAGGAGTATATTGGTCTAAATTTGCACATATGTTTTATAAACCAGGAGCGGCAATACAGAAAAATTTAGCTGAAGCAGATGGGTCTAGAGACAACCTTCCTCCATTAGCTGAAGCACCAAAACAATTTGGACTAGGAATTAAAAGAGAACAACCAAAACATTATTAACATGATAATTTTAAAAAAGGAGAAAAAATAATATGTCAACTTTTGTATATATGACGAGATGTGATGGCTGCGGTCACTGTGTGGATATTTGTCCATCAGACATAATGCACATTGATGAAAATATTAGACGTGCAAAAAATATTGAACCGAATTTTTGTTGGGAATGTTATTCATGTGTAAAAGCATGCCCAAATCACGCTATTGATGTAAGAGGTTATGCTGACTTTGCTCCTATGGGACATAGCGTTAGAGTTAGACGTGAAGAAGAAAAAGGAACTATCTCTTGGAAAATTAAATTTAGAAATGGAACAACTAAAGATTTTGTTTCACCAATTACAACTAAACCATGGGGTAAATTTATTCCTAAGTTGGCTGATGGTGACAAACCTAATCAAGGAGAAATTAATTCTCAGATGCTTTACACCGAACCTAATGGTTTAAATATAGATGGTAAATTACCATCCGTACCAAAAGAAACTTTTAAAAAAGGAGTTTATTACTAATGGCTAAACATAAAACACATTACGAAGATTGCGATGTTTTAGTTGTTGGTGGTGGTATGGCTGGAACTGGTGCTACTTTTGAAGCTAGACACTGGGGAAGAGACAAGAAAATAATTTGTGTAGAGAAAGCAAATATTGATAGAAGCGGAGCAGTAGCCCAAGGTTTGTATGCTATTAACTGTTACATGGGAATGCAATGGGGTGAAAATCAACCTGAAGATCACGTAAGATATGCACGTAATGATCTTATGGGAATGGTTAGAGAAGATCTAGGTTATGACATGGCTCGTCACGTTGATTCAACTGTTCATATGTTTGATGAATGGGGTTTACCAATGATGAAAAATGAAAAGACTGGTCGTTATCTTAGAGAAGGTAAATGGCAGATTATGATCCATGGTGAAAGTTATAAGCCAATTGTTGCAGAAGCTGCAAAAAAATCAGCTGACAAAATTTACAATAGAATAATGATTACTCATCTTTTAATGGATGAAAATCAAGATAATAGAGTAGGTGGAGCCGTCGGTTTCAATATGAGAACTGGTGACTTTCATGTATTCAGAGCGAAAACAGTAATTGTTGCTGCAGGTGGAGCATCACATATATTTAAACCAAGGGCTGTTGGTGAAGGAATGGGAAGAACTTGGTATGCGCCATGGAGTAACGGTTCAGCTTATGCACTTCCTATTGCTGTTGGAGCCAAAATGACTCAAATGGAAAACAGAATTGTATTATGTAGATTTAAAGATGGTTATGGTCCGGTTGGAGCATATTTCTTACACCTTAAAACATATACTCAAAATGCTAATGGTGAGAATTATGAGAAGAAATGGTATGATCAAACTAAAGAATTAGTTGGAGAGTATATTGATCATCATCCAACTCCTACATGCTTGAGAAATCATGCGTTTATTCAAGAAACTATTGCAGGCGGTGGACCAATTCACATGGTTACAACTGAGGCTTTCCAAGACCCACACTTAGAGACTGTTGGATGGGAAAACTTTTTGGGTATGACAGTTGGACAGGCTGTTGTTTGGGCCTCTCAAAATATTGATCCTAAATATACAAACCCTGAACTAACTACATCTGAACCTTACGTTATGGGTTCTCATGCTACTTGTTCTGGAGCATGGGTTAGTGGACCTGAAGATTTATCTCCACCAGAATATTTCTGGGGTTACAATAGAATGCTAACCATAGATGGTCTTTTTGGTGCAGGTGATACTGTTGGTGGAAGTGCTCATAAGTTTTCTTCTGGTTCATTTACAGAAGGTCGTTTAGCTGCAAAAGCTGCAATTAAATACATTGAAGATAAAAAAGCAGATGGCATTAAAGTTACTGATAAACAATGTGAAGATTTTAAAGATGCTGTATTTAAACCACTTGAGACATATCAAGTTGCTCAAAATGAGATTACTGGTGGAACTGTCTCTCCAAGCTATATATCTCCTATTCAGGGATTACAACGCCTACAAAGAATTATGGATGAATATGTTGGAGGTATCGCAACAAACTACATGACTAATGGTAACATGCTTAAGAGAGGCCTAGAATTACTTGCTTGGTTAGAGGAAGATTTAGAGAAAGTAGGTGCTGAAGATTTACACCAGCTTATGAGAGCGTGGGAATTAAAACACCGAGCTTTAACTTCCCAGTGTGTAACAGAACATACAATGTTCCGTGAAGAAACTAGATGGCCTGGTTATTACTATAGAGGTGATCATATGAAACTTGATGACGATAATTGGCATTGTTTAACAGTTTCTAGACGTGATCCAAAGACAGGTAAATTTGCAATGGAAAAAGTACCGGTTTATCATATAGTTGATGAAAACGAGAAGAAAAAAGCTTCTTAAAAAAACTGAAACTAAAATATGAATCTTCTAGAGAAATCTGATGATGAGATTATAGCAATTGCAAACCCTATTTGGGACAACCTTGTTAAAACTTCAAATATGAAAGATTATGGAGGCTTTACCAAAGATTTTGGAACTCAAATGCTTTTTGGTGCAAATGAGGTAGAACTTGGAAAGCAGTGGTCTAATAATAAGCTTTTAACTAGTTTAAAAGAGGATTATGAGGCGTTTGGTTGTTTGAGAAGGGGTCAAAATATTACAGTATTATTCAAGCAAAAAAGCAAAGAGATAGAGGGTGAATTTCTAGGAAGATTAGTTTTAGGTATTGAAGGTGATGAAGTTAAGGTTTTTGGAGCAACTATCTATTAATTAAAAAATCAATTAATTCAAACTATTTATTTGACAAATAATTAACTGGGTGTATTGACGGTTGTAATGTCAATTTCCAACGTAAAAATAATAAAAAAACTTTCAAATTTTAAAGCAACTTTTATAAAAACAGGAATATTTTTTAGCTTAACCGCTTACTGGGTTATTATTTTAGTTGGAACTTTTATTACATTTAATTAAATTGTTTTTTAAAAACTGCTAATTTTTTATGGAAGTATTTTTACCAATAGCACAAGTATTTGTTAATCCAATTGAAATACTTTTATTAAGTGCAATAGTTGGTGTGCTTTCAGGTTTATTTGGTGTTGGAGGCGGTTTTTTAATGACACCATTTCTAATTTTTTTAGGGGTGCCACCAGCATACGCAGTTGCAAATGAAGCTAATAACATTCTAGCAACGTCTGTATCAGGATCAACAACTCATTATTTAAAAAATACTTTAGATTACAAAATGGGCCTTATGATTGTCATCGGTGGTACAATTGGAACTGCATTAGGCATTTATACATTTACATATTTTAAAGGAATTGGAAAAATTGATACAGTTATTTCTTTAGCCTACATGTATATACTTGCAATAATTGGTACATTAATGTTAGTCGAAAGTCTTAGAGAAATAGATAGA
>Ga0209425_10003420_pt1 | contig 16836 bp, 18 predicted proteins | sample COG_05_FD_184749 | JGI IMG/M metagenome (GOLD analysis project Ga0209425, IMG submission 184749) | Pelagic Microbial community sample from North Sea - COGITO 998_met_05 (SPAdes) (version 2) | ecosystem: Environmental > Aquatic > Marine > Neritic zone/Coastal water | place: Helgoland, sampling...
CCCACACTCGGCGGCTCAGGCTATGGCTACAACGTCGCAGAACAGTTTGGCTTAACACTACTACCCAAATCCGCAGGCTTGGTCCCATTCACTTTCACAGATAGCACCAAAGCATTAACCAATGAACTCTCCGGCGTCTCGCTACCCGTAACGCTCAGCAATGATCGTGCGAGCTTCACCGATGACATACTCTTCACGCACCGTGGGTTAAGCGGCCCTACCGTATTGCAACTCTCAAGTTATTGGCAACCCGGTGAATCCATTTCTGTGAACCTGCTTCCTGATCACGATGCGTATGAATATTTACTCTCAACAAAAAACAAACATTCCAAATCGTTACTCCGAAATTTTTTAAGTAACGACTTACCTAAAAAATTAGTGCAGAGCCTCGAACCTTTGTGGTGGCCAACGGTGAGCGATGCGCCACTGGCTGAAATTTCAAACGAGATCTTAGCGAACATTGCGAATCAACTCTCAAGCTGGACATTAAAGCCCGCTGGCACCGAAGGCTACCGCACTGCAGAAGTGACACTCGGTGGCGTGGATACAAAACACCTGTCTTCAAAAACAATGGCAACCTTAGAAAACCCATCCTTATATTTCATTGGCGAAGTGGTTGACGTCACGGGGCATTTAGGGGGATTCAACTTCCAATGGGCTTGGGCATCAGGCGTGGCCGCGGGTCTTGATTGCTAACGCAATAACATGTCACAATAAATCATGTTATCAATAATTATCCCTACATATAATGAAATTGAGCACGGATATCTCGCCGAGATATTACCCAGCATTAGTAACTTACCCAATACCGAAATCATTTGCGTTGATAGCGGAAGTGACGACGGCACGCTAGAACTCACTCAATCCGTCAATGCCACCATTCACCCAACTACGAGTACAACACGCGCAGGACGCATGAATGCAGGGGTTGATGTGGCTAAAGGGAACACGCTCTTATTCTATCACCCAAGAATTTTAATCCAAGCTGCAGGCATTGCAGAACTCGCGCAAACAAATGAAATAACCTGGGGCGGATTCCTACATAAATTCACACCACCGGGGAAACTTTATAAATTCATTTCATGGTATTCAAACAATGTCCGCTTTAAGAAAAAACACATCGTCTATTTAGATCACGGCATTTTTGTAGACAGGACGTTGGCTGAAAAAGTCTTTCCCATTCCCGACGAACCTATCTTTGAAGACACGATACTTAGCCTTCGCTTGAAAGAACATGCCACGCCCAAACTACTAGAACACACCGCGCTCGTGTCTCCGGTACGCTTTGAAACACGCGGCCCTTTCAGACAATTTTTAGGGAACCAGGTGTTAAAACTTTTATTTTCCTTAGGTGTTAAACCTACAAAATTAAACAACTGGTATGAAGGCAAGCTAAGACTTAACGGCTAATTTTTTTCATGATCAAGCAACCACGCTTTACGATCAACACCACCCGCATATCCGCCTAACCCACCATCACTGTTAATCACACGATGACAGGGAATAAGAATTGCTAACTGATTCGTGCTATTGGCTCGCGCAACCGCTCGGCAAGCTGTGGGTTTATTAATGGCTAATGCCAGCCCAGCATAGGACAGGGTCCCCCCTCGTGGAATGTCTTGTAGGGCATTCCAAACGCCTTTTTGAAACTCTGTGCCAAACGTTTTGATTGGTGTGAAAAACTCATCTAGCGATCCGTTGAAATAGGCTTTCAACTCTCTTGAAATCGATTCAAGAGGTGCCGTGGTTCCAAATGAAATAGACGACTTGAGTCGACTTTTTAAACGCTCAACTCCAGGCACCAACTCAAGTCGCTCAAAGAACTCCAACAGGTATAAGTGATGGGCATCAGCAACGGCACGCATTGGCCCAACAGGTGTCTCAATCGTTGAGGCTTTTAATACGGCATTTGGCTCATTAGAGGTTTTATCTATAAGCCATGCAATCAACTCATTCATCATTCAACCCTCGAATTTTATTGATGATTATACCCGATGGCTGTGTTCGTTGAAATCACGCGTCTTACCGAACTTGATCCGACATCCAGGCATTATATTGAACTAAATAAGCCTAAAGTTTTAACAACGACAGTTGTAAATGACAATTTCCGATCCTTATTTGAACTTTCATGGCGTTTTGTTAAGAACTTTACGTGTATTTTTAGAACAATATGAGCTAATCTGATAAAAAACAGGCAATAAACACAGTTTTCTGTACATACCTTGAACCAAATGTTTGAATAATAGGAAATTGATTACTATAGTTCTAATAAAAGCATATATAAAATGATAGGTGAAAAATAATAATGGACCTAGATGATGAGGACGACATAAAAGAGGACAACAACGAGGGGCCTGACGCCCCCCCCTCGTGGCGCCTCTATACGCAATGCCCTGAATAGCAAAACCGCTAGATGGGCCGTTGGCATTATCGCTGTGATTTTTATCGGGCCCTATATGAACTCTGTCTGGATTGAACAAGCACAGTTCAATAAAGATAGAGCTCAGCTTTATCAAGACAGTGTCGGTGAGTATGCTAAAATTAAAACAGCCGTCTGGCGCCTATCAGAATATTGTGATTCCCATACAGGAAGTGGTCGTGAAAAAACAAGGTGCTTTTTCACATAATACAACCCAACAAGAAATGCGAACAACGCACTTATCAACGTGGCAACCCCCATGCCGGCAAAGCCTAAGGAAACAAAGCCAAACTCCCCCAAAGACAAGGGATAAGCGAACACCAACGCAACGTAGACCGACATTAATGTAACTCTCATCGCTAGCCTTGTTAAGCCTTCACTGATGCAATATTGAAATAATACACTCCACCAACAAAAGGGGAAAATCGCAAACGACAACACTTTTCCATACTGCGCTGCTAATGCCGCTATCACTGGAGTCTGCCCAATGAAGACTAATTCTGTTTCTACATTCCAAAGGACAACACTGAAAAACAAAGCCACCAAGCTTGAAAGGATTGAACCATGCTGTATATATTTTTTAGCAGAACCCGCACGATTAGCACTGGCCAATGAAGAGAGCTGGATACAGACCGTAGAAACCAAACCAATGCAAAATCCAGACACCAACATAAAAAGCGACAGAACCAGCCCGCCTGCAGCCAGCGCTTCAACGCCTAATTGCGTTAATATCCACGCGAAAAATACGCCTCTCACCATAACGCCGAGCTTTTGTATAAACAAAGGAAGCCCCTTGTTAAACAAATAACGAGACTCACTTAAACACTCAGCACTCAATATAGCGCGCAAGGCCCACATAGGCTTAACGGTGTTTGTTTTCATGCAAAGGGGCTACAACATCGTTGAGAGCATTTCTAAAGGCGACCCACGCCTTCTTAGCGCGCTTCGTTAACGCGGCGAAGGGTTCAAAACGTAGTTTATAGATATAATCTCCGTACTCTTCAAAGTGTAATCGCTGTGTATTCTCAAACGCTGCATTTAAATCGTGAATACACTATGCTCGTCAATGCTAAAATAAGGATAGTGATGGAGATAACCGCCGAAAATGGCCTGACAATCTCGTGATATTGATGCGTGCCTAAAATGTGATTTTGCCAAACAATATCGATATCAACTGAAGGGGGCAACTTATACTCTTCGCCGTATTTGAATTTTAAAAACAGAAAGTGTCTGTACAACTCGACGCTTTTTACAATCTGTCTCTTCGTCCACCCTGTCGACATCTGCATTTTGTTGATGATTTTTGTGAAATCAATTTCGTTGATTTTTTGTTTAGCTTCAAGCTCAGAAATATTACGTGGTCTGTTTTCCATGTGTTAACTCATCCTTATTAAAGTATGCACAACTACATTTTTGATAATGTAGTTCAAGATCATTTTTATTATCATCACTGCATCGTTGTAAATTTTACCAAATCCTATTGCAATCAAAAGCAGTTTCTGAGAACATTTATGGAAGTTATCTTAATTAATGATTGGATGAATAATGAAGAAAAATAAAGTACCTTCAAATATGGATATTGCAAAAAATCTTGGTCTAGGTTTACTGAAGGGACTCATCATTGCTGGCGCGATCTCTTACTTCTTTCAAGTATCAAGCACGGTAACTTTCAAGCAAGCCAAGCGCCCCTCCATAACTACAGCACCCGTTAACCTCATCTGACTTCAACTCAGCCTGGGATTGATAACATGCACCCCAAATACAAATTAGCATCAACGAATCACAAATGATAAAATCACGACACTATATTAATTAAGAGCATTTATAATGAGTACAGAAAATAGTCTTCACTCCCGTAGTGGTTCACAGTGTGAGTTGTGCAGCGCGACAAACAATTTAAACCCTTACGATGTTCCACCTCATGATGATGGACGTGACGAACACTGCGTTCTGCTCTGTGAAACCTGCCTAGCACAAGTTAACGCCACTCAAGAACTCACTCTCAATCATTGGCGCTGTTTAAACGACAGCATGTGGAACCCAACGCCTGCCGTGCAAGTTACCGCATGGCGCATGCTATCACGTCTGGCTCAATCTGAGAGCTGGGCAGGCGACCTGCTTGAAACGCTCTACTTAGACGAAGAAACACTTGCCTGGGCACAAACGGGTAATGAGGCGCACGGCAGTGATATCACACACAAAGACAGCAATGGGGTCATGCTTAGCGCAGGCGACACTGTCACACTAATCAAAGACTTAAACGTCAAAGGAACCAGCTTTACAGCAAAACGTGGCACAGCGGTTCGAAAGATATCACTCGTACCAAACAACGCTGAACATATAGAAGGACGCGTCAATGGCCAACAAATTGTGATCCTCACTCAGTTCGTGAAAAAAACTGGCTGACAAGATAACGAAATATCAACGCATTACTTACCCCCCTTACAAACCGTTACAAAACAGTATGCGTATTTAATATTTCCTTAAGGTTCGCGTGTTATGCTTAAACCATAAGAAAGAAAAGTAACCGCAAAAATGCGGGTGGATACGGGAATAGTATCTAAAATGGGGGGATAGTGGAATGTATAATAATATCGTTAAAGCTTTTCACGCCTCATCAAATGAAGACTTCCAAGCGCTTAGTCAAAAAGAATTTTCGCCTGAAACACTCTACGCGTTTTTAGTTAAAACAAAACCTATAGCCGCTATCAATATAGTGAGATCTATAGCGCTAAACTACGATAAACCAAACGCACTAAACAGCGCTGAGTATCAGCACTTTCTTTCCAGCATGCAAACAGCAAACAGCAAGATTGCTAGCACACTGCAAAAGGGGCTAGAAAATGCCACTGGCCCACAAAAGGTGAAAATACAGGGTGCATTAGCAAAGTATGAAATGCTTTCTTTAGCATTTTCTACAAACGACACCAGCCTCCCAATGATCCATCGCGATATCGCTTTTCAAGGAATGCTAAACTTGGCAGGGAATCTTGAAACACAAAGAAAAGAAAAGAAATTGCAGAAACTCCTATCTAAAAAAGCCGCTGAGGAAAAAGCCGCGCTCGCAGCAGAGCATGTAATTGCTGAAAAAGAAAGCGCTGCCGTTAAAACACTTTACAAGGCGCTAAACGCAACAAACACCGCTGAATTCAAAGGAAGCTATGTGGCAGCGGATATATCAGACGCACGTTTAGAAAGAATAATCTCAGCGATGAGCCCTGCTCAACTCAACTTGCTTGCAAGCAACGTGATGGCAAACAAAATCAATGACCCGCAATATAGTGCGTTAATCGAAAAATCAAGCCAAACAGCTGGCAAAGCACTATCTGGTTTTGACAATGAGAGCGCGCACTTTAAAGCGCTCCACAGATTAACTCAGGCGCTCATGACGCAACAACTTTCTGAGCCGAAAAAAATTCAGTTCATTATAAAAAAAGCGATAATTAAAGCTGAGAAATTAAAGAAAAATTTACCTGGAACAAGTTATGATCGTGGCTTTTTTCAATCTGAATATAAAAGCGTATCTGAGCTTATCCCAGCGCTTCAAGAACTTAGCAGAAAAGCGTATGGGGATCTCACTGAGGCGTTATACGATCAAGAGCATTATAATGAAGCTGTTCACGCCTGGAAAAGTATCGATTGCGCGAATATGTTTATCTCTGAAAAAACAAAACAAGACATGCCGTGGTTTAATCAGCTATTCGAACTTATCTCGCCACAGTTCAATGTTGCAGAAGACGCGAGACAAGCCGCAATAGAAAGAAGAGCTGCTGAAGAAGCACAAAAAACCGCTGCGATCATTCAAGCAAAACAAGAACTAGCGCAGGAAGAGAAAAGACTAGAAGATTTAGAAAAAAGAAACGTGGCCTATGTTGTCGCCGCAATGGCGCGTCCAATGTTGGTGGAAGAAACAGAAGCGCTGCCAAAAGCCTTTAACAAAACATATAACAGAGCACAGTACGGTGGCGGCTCATTGTTATTTGGCGGATCCGCCTACGCCCCATTTGCTGTGATTGCCGCAAGCTCACAAGAAGGTATTGCACATATGAGCATTCATAACTCATTCATGTTCGGCGCATTTGAGGCGGGCTTTATCAACACCGCCTTAGGCGTTGCCTGCGTAGGCGCAAGCGCGGCGGTTGCGGCAATACTGACTTTTGTCGCGACAAAGCACTTCTACGACAAAGGTGAAAACTGGCACGCTGCCAGTGCTTTTACTGGGGGATCAGCAGTGACATTATTGATAACATCCGCATTATTAGCAACGCCTGTTATAGGCTGGGCAATTGCAGGCGTACTCGCACTTGTCTCTATAGCATGCTTAGCTATTCAACAATACAAGAAGGGAAGAGATGTGGGCACACAAAAAGAAGCTGGAAATGAAATAGAACACAGCCCGAGACTAGCTGCCACATTTCCTTAGGCATGTTTGGCACTCTCAGTACACGTGATTGTAGACAGGTTTGCGCTTATCAAAGTGCGGCAATATAATCACGTGCGCTCCTCAATCAAGGAGATTTAGAAACATAATAACAAGGACAGTTGAAGCATGTTTACGATACCAAACAACATTCATTTTATTTGGATCGGTTCTCCTGAAAAACTTAAAAACCATCTCACACCAAACTGCTTATTCCAATGGAAAAAATACGCAGAGCAGTATTCATTTACGCTTTGGCTAGATAGCCGATATACCGAGAAAAAACACGACGAAGAAAATCTTCGCCTTTACTTTAAAGGCCACAACTTCCAGATCAACATTATTAACATAGCAACGCACTTTAAAATTAAAAACAATTCACAATTTGATTTTTATGAAACCTGCGTTAGAACCAACAACCCTGCTATTGCTAAAGACATTATTACACCCTACATTTTGGTAGAACAAGGCGGGTTTCAGTACGATGTCACCATGATACCGCTCAACACTTTTCCAAAAGATATTCAAAGTAAGCACGGTTTTCTGATTGAGTTGAACAAGCAAACTTTAATCCTTAGAAGAATTGGCGCAGCCCCAAACTGTCGTTTTCTAATGAAACTCATTGAACTGCACAACTTCACGAGCCAACTCGTCACAATGACAGAGCTCCAATACAACAGGGAGCAATTTTTAAAAGCATCTCTCCTAAAACAGGTTATCGCCTCAAAATATCAACGCTATAATTACCCACCCAGCAAAATTAACGAAATCTGCAACGATGGGCTAGACTTTGTTGAAGAATACATTAGCGAAAGCAAGGTTATTATTAATAAAAAGCCTGTCTTAGGCGCTATTTTTTTTAACCCAGACCACATCACGCTATTAAAAAGAGTTATTGCTGAATTTATTACAGGAAAAGTTGTCACCGAGCTAATTATAGCGCACATAAAGAAATCGACAGACCCGAGCAGCACCTCTGCACTCAACATGCTACCGCAAAAGCAACTCGATGAAATTGCAATCCCATTTTTAGATAAATGCCTAGCGTCAGCTGAAAGAAAAAATCTATGCCTAGCAGGAAAACCAACCCACTTACGCAGCACAGAAGAGCTGTATCAAAACACATTAAAATTGCGGAGCCTCAACTGCACCGCATTTACACTCGATCAACTCACTCAATATCTGTTTTTTTCGCGTATCCAAAAGGAAATTTCATGGATAACACTGCCACTCTCAGGCACTGGGAGAACCGTAGTTAACAGCTTGTTTTTCTTTGCGAAAAATACAAAACCTACGATAGAAGAAATTCCACAACGCGAGATGCGATGGCAAATAGAACGACTGCTTCCTCTTGGACATTAATTATATCCCCCGCAGGCGTTCACGTTGTTCTCTTGTGCGGGCTACGGTTTCTGCAGAAAGAGAATCCGCTGGGTTGGGTTGGGTTGGATTGGGTCGGCTTGGGTAAAATGGCGGAGAGAGAGGGATAGATTCGGGCCTTCCTGGCCCTCACCCTACGGGCGGCGACGCTTCGCGTCCCGTCCAAATCGGCTATCCTGCCGATTTGTCGAACCACTGAATATAACCGAGGGTTCGAATCATTGTCTTCATGATTTTACCCAAGCCGACCCGTTGGGTCGGCTTGGGTAAAATGGCGGAGAGAGAGGGATTCGAACCCTCGGTACACTTGCGCGTACACACACTTTCCAGGCGTGCGCCTTAAGCCGCTCAGCCATCTCTCCACTTAACTAACATTTTTGTTCTCAGCTCGAGACATCCCTGCCCTAAACCGGCGAACATAATACCTGAAAATCCTGAAACCCTATAGCCCCTATCCATTTATTATTGGAAAAACATCAAAATCGACTCTTTTGTAACCACAGGTGTGATCACCGTTAATCCTCTCTTAAGGTTTCAGCCCGCAGCTTAAAGTATACTAAGCCATAATAAAACCAATAAACGCGCAAAATATGTGCAAAATAGAGGGGCTTAAAAAATGCATGCATATACGTTGAACCAAGATTTAATACAAAGAACCCCAGTAGAAGACTCAACCTGCAGGCGCTTTTTAAAAAACGTTCTTAGCGAATACATTCCTATCATGATGGCGTGCACGACCAGCAACTTAACCTACTTCTCCCGAGGCATTGCCATGGCATACCAACGAGGCATAAACACCGACGAAATGACGTTAATGTTAGAAACTAGCATCGCACCCGCTATCATTCTACCTTTTTACTACCATTGCAAAATAAAACCAAGGATTAAAGAATATGAACACCGACATGACACAGGCGCTGACCCTAAACCCCTTTATCAATTCAAGATGCAACTAAAATACTTAGGCATACTGTTCGACTCAGTAGCAATATCCTCGATTGCTTTACCCTTTATGCTTAACAAAGACAATCCCATCACTGAAAATATGACAACATTTGGAGTTTATGCGCTAGGAAGCGCAGCGCTTAACTGCACACTTGGTGCCGCAACTTACTTTACCTCAATTCATAGAGCAAAGGCATACGATAGAGCAAGAATTGAAGAGGTCTCTGAAGAAGCTCAAAATGCTATTTGGGGTGATGACGGACCAGAAGATTCTAATCGCGATCTTGAACTTAATACCCCTTCAACGCCTGACCGACAACGAATATAATGCTATCCACAATAGTCTATTCCTTGAGCGCACCTTGAGGGATAAACAAATCCACAATGCTGTGTAAGACTACTTGACTTACTTTAAACCCTCTAACTTCTTCGATATAATAAAATTATCAAAACATAGGTTAAGGTAATCCATGCCCGCAGAAGACAAACCATTACTCTCAGCAATGAGCGAAGAGCAACAGGCAGACGCTCTGGCGTTGCAAGAAGAGCTAAAACGCCTAGGTTGCTATCACCCTGCTGTTTTTAATCACGCTCTCACACAACACGAGTGGCCACAAGACGAAGCAAAAGGACTTTCGGGTTATTCATCACCTAGCAACACGAAACTTCTCTTCACTGCCTTTAGCGCAATCGTCGCGATTGCTCTGGTCTATGCTGAAACAGAATCACTGCTCGGGCCTGGTCGCGGCCCCCTTGCTGGCAATACGGATGCCGTGAAATCTCACGTCGTGAGAGAATTTATGCTCATATCCCAACTGGCTGGATTGCAAGCTGAAAAAACAGGTGGCTATGCCATCGACGCAAAATCATCACTTTCTAAAACTGAAACTCAATTTTCTCTCAAAATAAAAAAAATAGGCAACCTTTTCTTAAACGTTATTTACTTTTGGTACCTCCTGGTCAAACTCGAGTATAAATTGGCTAAGATGCTTTACTACCATAACGGACCCGAGCTGCAACAAATATTTAATTTCGGCGTAGAAGAGTTTATTCAATCAATGACGGAAATCACCTGCATACTCGGCATGGTGATGTCTGCTTGGAAAGCAAAAAAAGCCTACGCAGAACTGAAAAAGCACGAATCATCATTGCAAATTTTATTAGAGAAAAAAGAAGCGTTACTAGGCGATAATGCTAGCGAATATCAAATTTCAATGATCGATAGCATGATCGAGAAAGAAGTCGCTCTATTCAAACAAGCTGAAAAAGATGTTATTCGATACGGCTTAGCACTACTATTATTCACCGCCTTGTTCGTAGCCACCTTTTACGTGTCTGCGCCCACCATAGTAATGCTAACCACTATTCTATATTTGCTCACACTCTCTCAAGACGTAAGCAGCCGCTTAACGGCATTTGCGACCCTACACAGTGATCATGCCATCGCGCCTATATTTTCAGTCGTCGGAAAATTCTTATATCACATCAGCGGACTCTCTCTACTGCAAACCGTTAAGAACCTAATGTTCGGAAGCAGCACAACACTGTTTGCAGCAAAAGAATCATTATGTCACGGACCAAGAGCATCCAGGAGCTTTGAAAACCGTGTTGGTGCCTTATGCTCAGGTGGCGAAGATATCGAAGCTAGAATAGACGCCGATATGACCGACGCACCCCGAATCACTTTAAAATAGGAACCTATTCATATGGCAACATTACACATTAAAAAAGAAGAATGTCATACCTATGGCTTTGTGCCAAAAGTTGGCGCAGAAGCACCCGCATTCTATCTAACAAAACCTGACTTGAGCATTGTTAAGCTGTCAGACTTTGCAGGTAAAAGAATCCTTCTGAATGTTTTCCCTAGTATCGATACTAACGTTTGTTTTGATTCCGTCAAAAAACTTGATGACTTTGCAAAGCAACATAATGATGTTGTTATTCTGTGTGTTTCGATGGATTTACCCTTCGCACTTTGTCGTGTCGCAAAACATGAATCGATTGAAAAAGTCACCCTACTTTCTGATTTTCGCAACCGTGATTTTGGCAGCAGTTATGGCCTCACCATTGAAGATAGCAAACTCGCTGGATTGCTTGCTCGCGCAGTCATTATCATTGACGAAACAGGACACATCATACACGCTGACTTAGTGGATGACATTAGCCAGCCTGCCGACATCGACAAAGCAATATCCATCATGGAACAATAGATCCATCGTATGAAACTTTTGAAAAAAGACACTGATGATTTAAACCTTTTTTATGAGGGTAAAATCATTCATAAAACAAAAGATGATGTCGGGACTATTCTAGTGCTCGACTATCCAAAGTATCGCGTCATGACATTTGACTCCGTATGCGAGCAAAGCTGCATGAACCGAGCTCGTCCTGAAGAACTAACGCACAAATACACACAAGCTATGATGCTAGCCCTAGCGTTTATCAATCCAAAACACGTTACCCTACTAGGCCTCGGTGGCGGCTGCTTATTACGCGCCATTCACTGCGTGCTGCCTAACGTGACGCTTGAAGCTATTGAGCAGCGTGCTGCGGTTATTGACGTGTGTGATAGCTTCTTTGGCCTACCTAAGGTTAGCCATGTTAATACCCATGTTTATGAGGGCGGCCAATTTCTAAAACAAATGCAACCCGGAACCACTGACATCATCTTTGCAGACATGTATGACGAATACGCAATGGATCCAACCCAAGAGCAAGAAACATTTTTAATTAGCGCCTACCACGCACTGACAAGTACAGGCTGCTTGGTTCTTAATTTCCATTCACTCCCAGACAAAGAATCCGAATTCTTTATCTGCCTTCATCAGTTTTTCTCTGACATCCTTATTTGCACACCCTCTTCTGGGAACTATGTGCTGTATGCCTCTAAAGCACGCTTCAAAGAAACGATCTCAGAATATTCCAATGCGTATAAAAGCATTGACAGAAAAATTAACGGTCAAGCCAGCCATTTGTTTAGAAACATCATGAGGAAATCTCGTTAAACGGTATCATCCATACACTTTAGGCATCAAAAAATAGTCTAACCAATACCAGGAGCTTCCGTGGGTCTATTCGACTCTAAGAATGTCTTAACCAACTTCTGACATTCAGTCATGCAAACATCTGAAGCAGGCCGTCTTTGGCTAGGGGAAAATAATGACGCGAATAAAGTAGAATAGTGCTCCCACGCACCCCCTGAAGCAGGCTCATAATTTTGCACAACACCGCCAGCAACTGAAATTCTTGAATTCTCTTTTTTACCGGAAAGAAGATACTCACTAAGCTCATTGCAAACCTCAACGAGACTCATCGTCTTATGTGCGTTTTTTGCTTTTTTCCCTTTTTCTTTTTTTTCTGCAGGATCTGCCTTACTAGTCACACTATGAATTAATTTATCGCTCAACTGTCCAATGAGATATTTGAGTTTATAAATATTTTCCACGCGCTGCAATGTTATTTTAGGCTCGCGAAACGTATTTGACATCCCTGATTTGTAGACAAAATACTTTCCCTTTTGCTCTCCCTCAAGAATTTTCTTGGATTGAGCATCCCCTTTTGGCTTTTCTTCTATTTTTACGCGTTCAGCCATATAATTTGATAACCTGCCCATCATGGTTGTTATCAATGCTTGTAATCCTTCGTATTGTCCTTGTGTCATAATCATTCCCCTTTTATTATTTTCAGATGCCAGGATCATATCACTTAAACCTTAAGAGAACATTAAGAGCATGAATACTTTAAACAACAAATGGTAGAACACAACTTATTCTGTTAACAAGCACGTCAACAACTGCTAATATTGCTTATAGTTTGCGTTAAATCGACCATGAATCAAAACTCAAGAAAAAGGTTAATCCATGAAATTCAAAATCACCAATTATCAAAAACTGGAAAAAGATGAACTGTATGCAATGTTAGCATTACGGCAAAAGGTCTTTATTGTTGAGCAATCATGTCACTATCTAGACATCGATGACTATGACCAAGTAAACCGGCATGTCATGCTTTTAGTTGACGACGAGCTCATAGGTTATGCGAGAATTATCGCGCCAGGAAACCACTTTAATGAGGCTTCATTTGGCCGCTTTCTAATAGCAAAGGAACACCGAGGACAAGGCCTTGCTGACAAACTTATTCAAACCGTATTGGAAGACATTAAAAAACAGCATGGCGATGTTGCTATCAGAATTGAAGCGCAAGATTATCTTACTTCATTCTATAAAAAATACGGGTTTGTCCCCATATCAGAACCTTATGATTTAGATGGCATTTCCCATATCGCTATGCTAAAAACTCAAACCCAGAAATAATAAATTAAAGGGCATGATACCAGCATAACCAACAATTCAAGCGGAGCACCTAGTTTGATAAAATCCAGAAACTTATAGTTTCCGGGTTCCATCACAAGCATATTATTTTGATGCGCTACTGGCGTTAAAAAAGAGGCTGAGGCGCCAACAGAGGTTGCCATCAACAAAGCATCCATAGGAATACCAGAGCTCTGAGCAACGGCAATTGCAATCGGTGAAACAATAACCGCTGTCGCAGCATTGTTAATGAAACTTGATAAGATAATCGTAAATAACATTATCAACGCAATACTCAATATAATAGGCAAATGCGGGATAAGGACCAATAGCAAGTAAGCCAGCCAATTTGCGGCCCCTGTCGAAATCAATGCGCCTCCTAAGGGAATCATTGCAGCGATGAGCACGATCACAGGCCAATTAATAATCTCTGATAAATTTTGAAGTGCGGTAGGTCTTAAAGCAAATATCAAGACAACCGCTGCACCAAACGCAATCTCGGCGGGTAGCCAACCAAGGAGTATTGAAAAAAGTGAACACGCAAAAATTAAAATTGGTAACAGCGTTGATCGCCAATTACCTATTTGTAGGTTATGCTGCGTCATTTCAAGCAAACCCGATTTTTTCAAAATCTCGCTATCAATCGCAGCACTACACTGCAATAACAACATGTCACCCAGCTTTATTTGCTGCTTACCAATACGCTCAAAAGGCAGCCCAGTAAACCGTAGAATCGCCACAACAGACATTTTATGCTCTTTGCACAAGGTCATCGATCTCACTATCTTGCCTATTTGTTTTGAGCGCACTGGGACCATTGCCTCAACAAGCTTCAAATGATCACTTGAGCTTTCAGGCTCTGATTGACCCAGCAGTGTCGAGTGACGAAAATTAGAGATTAATTGAATATCATGCACACTGCTCTCCAAAATAAAAACATCCTCTAGCTTTATCCTGGTACTGCTTGTGATCTCTGTTCTTCGAGCATTCCGAAAAAGCCCAACCACTTTCCCGATTTTCTTTAACTCGCCTTTTAGGGTTGATATCGGTTCACCAATAAGCGAGGAATCTTCATGAACTTCGATTTCAAAGGTATAAATTTGATGTTGTTTTTTTTGAGGCGATTTCGTGTTGGCAAACAACCTCCAACCAAACACACCCAGGAAAACGGTTCCAATGAATGCCGTAAAACAACCTACATACGCAAAATCAAATAGCGAGAAAGGAACACCTGTACTTTGCTCACGAAAGCCTGAAATGATTAAGTTAGTTGGCGTCCCGATAAGCGTCATCATCCCACCTAAAGCAGACGCCATCGCGACAGGCATTAATATCAGTGAAGGGGATCGATTCTCTTTCCATGAACTCTGAATACACGCTGGCAACATTAAGCCTAGTGCACCGACGTTATTCATAAAACCCGAGAGTACCGCACTCAGGAGTGAAAATGAAAGAATATGGACCGTCGTTTGGCGCGTCAGTAAAATGACTTTCTGAATCAACAGGTTTACTACGCCGGAGCCCGTTATGGCATATGAGATTGCCATGATACACGCAACCGTAATCACCGCCGGGCTATCAATACCCGCGTAAACTTGCCCCAATGGCACAACACCAATTGCCGTTGCAAAACCCAATCCTGCCAAAGCAACAATGTGATAAGGCCATCGATTGTATACAAATAAACCTAACATAACGGAGAGAATGGCAAGGATAGACATTACATCGTTCGTCAACTGGTACATATATCGCTAAATCCCACGGCTAAGTTCATAGACTATTAGTCTTCACTGCTTAGACGAACAGGTCAATAGCCTTTAGCTGACATGTTTTGAAAAGAAGCCATAACATTGAAAGATAAGCATGCTCGCTCCATCAGCAAAAACTAACATATAATGCAACAATGACCTGGCACAGGACTTCTCTGCCCCTCCTCTTCCTCTGGCAAAGGTTTAACAACTCTCAACAGCCTAGTTTGACTCGCAGGCGTGTCCTCAGTTGACTCAGCAGGCTTCATCTTTTGCTCAGCTGTACAAATTCCATCGTAGCTTTCTATTTGGGATTCTAAAAATGTTCTTAAGTATTTTTGAGGTAATAATGCGTCTAATAGACTGCTTCTCTTTAATTGGAAAAAACATACTAGTGGATGTAATGACACGGTAATCCCCCCATTATTAATGCTCTAGATAAGTAGAACCCATTAAGCTGCTTCAAGCAGTCTTTGTTTCGGCGTTATACCTCCAAGCGCCATATTAGGCCGTTCGTTATTATAATGCCATAACCATTTCGTTGCTTTTTCCTGTACCTCCTTAATGCTTGTAAAGATATCTTCGTTGAGCCAATCGTAGCGCACCGTCCTATTAAACCTTTCAACGTATGCATTTTGCTGTGGGTTTCCTGGTTGAATGTAACAAAGTTTTATTCCCAAGTTTTCAGCCCACGCCATTAATTGACCACTAATGTATTCAGGACCATTATCACAACGTATGCTTTTAGGCTTGCCTCGCCATTCAATAATTTGATTTAGCGCTCGTATTACCCTAGCCGCTGGCAGTGATAAATCAACTTCAATGCCAAGCGCTTCTCGGTTAAAATCATCAATGACATTAAACAAGCGGTAGGATCTTTGGTCGCCTAACTGATCATGCATAAAGTCCATTGACCAAGCTTGATTTTTGGCTGTCGGCACGCATAACGCCTCAGGTTTTACACGCACCAGTCGCTTTTTAGGCTTTATTCTAAGATTTAGCTCGAGCTCTCGATAAATTCGATAAACACGTTTGTGGTTCCATTTAAATCCCTTAACATTGCGCAAATAAAGAAAGCATAATCCAAAACCCCAGTTTCGCCATGTGCTGGTTAAACGAATTAGCCAATCAGCAATAACGCCATTCTCATTTGATAATAAGGGCGTGTATCGATAACATGTTTCGCTAATGCTAAACGCCCGGCAAGCCAGGCGTATGCTCACCTGGCGCTCTTGCACACAGTCCTTTGCCATCTCTCGTCGCCGGGATGGCTTCACCACTTTTTTTGTAGAGCTTCCTGAACTATCTCGGCTTTGAGCCGCTCCTCGGCATACATTTTTTTTAGCCGGCGGTTTTCTTCCTCAAGCTCCTTTAGGCGAGACATCATGGATGCGTCCATGCCGCCGTATTTAGCACGCCACTTGTAAAAACTAGCGCTGCTCATGCCATGCTGCCTGCAAAGCTCGGGAACCGGGGTGCCCGCTTCTGCTTCATTCAATATGGCCATAATTTGGCCGTCTGTGTATTTTGACTTCTTCATGTATCGAATCTCCTCAGTGTATTTTAAGAGAAAATTCTACTTTTAAGAACAACTAATTTCCGGGGGGATTACCA
>Ga0209425_10003421_pt1 | contig 16835 bp, 10 predicted proteins | sample COG_05_FD_184749 | JGI IMG/M metagenome (GOLD analysis project Ga0209425, IMG submission 184749) | Pelagic Microbial community sample from North Sea - COGITO 998_met_05 (SPAdes) (version 2) | ecosystem: Environmental > Aquatic > Marine > Neritic zone/Coastal water | place: Helgoland, sampling...
GGCGCCATGCAGCAGCAGCAAGCCGGCGCGCCCGCGGGCGGTGGCGCGCCCAGATTCCAGATGGGCGGTCAAGCCCCGCAGCAGCCGCAGCAGGGATACGGCGGCTACGGCCAGCAGACGCAACCCACACAGGGCGGATTCCAGCCCCAAGGCGGCTACGGCCAGCAGCAGCCACCCGCTCAGCAGCCTCCCGCTCAGCAGCCCGCTCAGGGCGCCGGTCGCTTCATGCCCTCGTTCCCTCGGTCGCCCCAGGCGCAGAGGAACCCCCAGTTCCAGGCGGGCGGGCGCGAGCAGGCCATGCCAACCTTCGGCGCTCAGGCGCAGCAGCAGCAACAACAACAACAATCATTCGGCCGAGGCGGGGGCGCGCAGCGGGGCCAAATGTTCCAGGGCCAGCAGCAGCAAGAGCAGCAGCAGCCGGACCCCAACCGCGTACCGAGGGACTCGGATCCGAGGGAGATTCCCAAGCCGGCGGAGCGTCCTCCCGGCGCGCCGCCGCCCGTGTTTCGCATCGGCGGTGACATCGGAGGATCCGACCCGAACGACCAGTCACCGCGCAGGTTCTACAACCAGGGCAGCCTACAGGGCGGTGGCGCGCAGGGTGACGCGGGCGGCGGCGGTGGAGGCGGCGTATCTTCGTTTTTCAACCGAGGCATGGCGGCGGCGGCGCAACGGATGGCCGCGCCCAGGCCTACCGCGATGGCCGCCGGCAGACGCGGCCCGCTGCTCACCAGCGTCTCGCTGCAGTACTACTACTACTTCGGCGTGTGCTGGGACGTCACCTTCGTCCTGTTCACCTTTGTCGTCATGCTGTGGAAGGGCATCAAGTTGCCGTACCCGAAATACGATTACCAGACTCGCGACTACGAATCCGTGTGGTCCATCGAGTTTGCGTTTCTGTTTGTCTTCATCATGTTCGAGTGGCCGCGGATGTCGCTGCTGAACAAGGCGAACCGGGGGACGCATCACCTGACGATGTACGCGTCCATTTTGCTGGGCGCGCCCATCGTGGCCTATCACCTGTGGGCGATGTTCTCGGCTACTTACGTGTTGCAGATTGACGTCTTCGTCAACGGAGTTTCGTTAGCCTTCATCGGCATGCAGGTGATGCTGGGGTACCTCGCGACCACCGCGTGGCCGAGGGGTACCGTCGCGCAGGGGGCGGCGAAGAGGGTGATCGGCGGCGCGGGGTCGGCGAGCAGGAGGAACGCGGCGGATCCAACAGTCGGAGCCCCCAAGTTCAACGTGGGAGCCGGAAATTAATTAAAACTAGCGACGAGATGTATAAATATCCACAGTGTGACTCGAGTAACTACCCTTTAGCCGTGTGAATTGACAATTCGTCACGGGCCTACCTACGCGAGGTAGTTGTACACCTGTGCGTTGGCGCGATCGCGCTCGAGGTACTCCCTGTCGATCAGGCTCTCGATCCGCTTCTTCAAATCCGTCGGCTTAGCCGGAAACTTGACCTGCGCCAAGAGCTCCGCTATGAGCAACTGGTGCGACAGCGTCTTGCGCGTCTTCATGATTCGAACAATCGCCGCGTCGATCTGGTACTGCCGGTCCTGGAACACCCGCTCGTTCGTCGCCGCGTTCTCCTCCTTGGTCTCCTTGAGCTGTATGGAGTTCACCTTGATCCGGTACAGGCGTTCGTTGAATTGTTCGTTGACGGCGAAGACATCCCCGTCCTCGACGTCCCGACCCTTGGGCTCCTTCACCAACACCCGCACCTTGCCGCACGCCAGCGACTGGAGCGTCCGCCTGAGCTCCTTATCCTCGATCCCCGTCGCCGCGCGGATCTCCTCGAACGTCAGTGACTCGCTCTGGCCGTTGAATAACAGGCAGACGACAGCCTGGAACAAGGACACCGCCAGTTCTTTCGTGCCGCACTTTGGAAACTCCGCGCGCAACACGCAGTGACCCAACGAGTTCTGCCACACCAGCCTCCGGCCGCCGTGTTTGCCGAGGTAGTGATCGCGGAACGCACCTTGCATTACATCCATCTCGGGTGGTAACGAGACCTCCTGGGTCGGGTACGTGGGCCAGTACCCGGCGGTGAGAACGTTGACGTAGAGCTCAACCCCGGCGGCTTCAATCTTTTGAAATTTGTCTGCGTCGGCGCGAAACGAACGCATGACGTCCCGGGAGATGTCCACATCCTTGAACATGCCCTCGAGCTTGGTGGTGAACTGCGAGCCGCACTCGGCTTTGAGCCGCGAGATCATGCTCTTCTCCGCATCCACGCTCGCGGATTTACCCAGCAGCAAGCGCTTGGCGAGATCTTTTTTGTAAAAAGCCTCGAAGACGTCTTTGCCTTGAATGTGCCGAAACAGCGCCATGGCTCGGTCCAGGACGTGCTCGAGCTCATCCTCCGTCTCGCCCTTACCCGCGCCCCGCAACTTACCGTCGATGTGCTTAGCGATGAGCTCCGCCGGCCGGTTCGCCCGCTGGTTCACGAACGACTCGAAGCTCTCCTTGACCACGGACGCGAATTGCTCGTCGCCGCCGAAGGATTCCGTCGCCACGTCGTCAGCTTTTTTCTTCAGCTCCAACAACTTACGCACCATGTCCTTGTCGTTCTCCTCATCCTTCACGACGGCGACGCCCCTGGCGCGCACCGCGGACCCGAACGCCGCGCGCAGCCTGTCCAAACCCCCATCCACGCGCCTTAACAGCGAATGCATCCGCTTCAAGTTATGAACGTCGACGCGATCCACCATGGCGTCCAAACCTTTCTCCACGATCCTCCCGGCGTGTCGATCCACGAGCTCCTTCTCAACGCACTGAATCAGCCCGCGACGCGTCCCAGCCTCCAAGTACTCGTCGCACCGCCTCTGCTCCTCATCGAGGCGTCGCTCGCAGTGCTCCAGGTATTCCCCGCACTCACCGGTCGACGCGAACCGGGTTCCTTCGGCTCGGTAAAAGGATCGAGTGGCTTCGACGAAGAGCCGCTCGAACCGATCTGAGTAGACACCTAAGGACTGGAACATGCGCGTCAGTCGCTTGACCTTTCCCCTGTCCACAGCCTCCCCGTTCCGTTCCTTCTCCACCAGCGCGAGGAGTCCGCGCGTCGCCTTTCCGAGCACGTCGTTGTGAGTGGTGGTCGCGCCTGGGATGGCGCCGGAGGAGTCGTCGGAAAGAAGTGAGGCTCGGAACAACGCGAGTCCCATGTCCCATAGCGATCGGACTGACTCGGTGCTCCCGCCGGGTCTCGAACCCGCGGCGGACGTGTTTGAGCCGGAGAGGCCTTCACCGCTCGCCTGGTGCGCGACGTGCGTGCGGTCCAGGTAGAGAAACAGGGAGCGGATCGTCAACGTGGCGTCGCAGTGGTCGTTCCACACCTCGTCGACCCTGTTGAGGAACGCGACGGGATCTTCCGTCGCGCCTCCGTTGGAGAGTGTCGCCACCCTCGCCTTGACGTGGCTCTCGCACGATGCCCTCAACCGGGCGTAGAGCCCGGCGCCGAGCTTGTGCAGGCACACGTCCTCGACCCGGCGATACAGCGTCTCGAACGAGTCCGTCACCGGGCGCTTCTGATGGACCGCGTCGACGGCGTTGGAGAGCACGCGCCAGGAGTCTTCTTCGAAGTCGGGCGGGAGCTTTGGGCGCTGCTTGAAGGGCTTGATGGTGAGCTTGCGGGTGCCGCCGGTCTGCTTGGCGGCTGTGACGCGGCGCGCGAGGTTGGAGACCGCGCCGTTGCCATCGCCGCGGCTCGCCCAGTCCTCCATAGCGGGCGCAGCAGTCGCCCCGAGGTTTGCCTTCGTCGATGCCCTTTGGGTCGTCCGATATGGGCCGGGAATCCGATGTGCGATGAGAATTAGGACATTTTCATGTCTAATTGCTCGGTATTGTGTCTAATTGCCCATTTGTTTTGTCTAATCAGTGACTTACCAGTCAGATCCTATCAAAGAGAAAAAGTCAATCCAACGGTTCTTTCAAGGGGGAAATAAACAGCTGGTCAGTGGTTTCGGAGCGCCGACCCATTGACGAACGCGCCGGCGCTCCTCGTGAGCCATGGCATCCAGCCGCCCGAACAGCGCGGCGCCGTCCAAGCGCGGCGCCAAGGATGCATCCGCGCAGAACGAGGCCAACGTCAAGGTCATCCTCCGATGCCGGTGCGTCACCACCCCATCATCTTTCGGCCCGACACCCATTCGTGCCACGGAAAACAACTCCCGCCCCGACCCGACGACGCGCCCATGGACCCACTTCCCACCGCGTATCGCCCCGATACATCGCCCTGATTCCTCCCCCGACACCCAATACGCAGACCCATGAACGCGGAGGAGCAGTCCGAGAACGAGCGCGCCGTCGTCAACACCCGCGACGCCCTCCGCGAGGTTTCAATCACGCAGACGGTCAAGGCGAAGGATGTCGAGCGCACGTACAACTTCGACCAGGTCTTCGGCGCGCACGCCACGCAGGAGGACATCTACGACGACGCCGTCAGGCCCGTCGTCGAGGAGGTGCTGGAAGGCTTCAACTGCACGATATTCGCGTACGGGCAGACGGGCACCGGCAAGACGCACACCATGGAGGGCTACCACGACTGGGACGACGCGTCATCCTCCGAGAGTTCCTCATCCTTCGCGGACGCCATGCCGTCCAACGCCGGGGTCATCCCGCGCGCCATGTCACACATCTTCGCACACCTCAAGGCCAAAGGCGTGGAACACAGCGTCAAGTGCACGTTCTTAGAGCTGTACAACGAAGAGATCACGGACCTCCTCGCGGTTTCAGATCTCGTGGAAGGATCTGTGGAGTTCGCAAACGCCAAGGCGCCGAAGCACCCGCTCATGGAGGACGGCAAGGGCGGCGTCGCGGTCAAAGGCCTGGAGGAGGTATCCGTACCCAACCCCGAGACCATCTTCGAGCACATCCGCCGGGGAAGCGCCAAGCGACGCACCGCGGAGACGCTCATGAACAAACAGTCGTCGCGGTCGCACTCCGTGTTTTCAGTCACGGTGCACACCAAGGAATCAACCCCCGACGGCGAGGACGTCATCCGGTGCGGTAAACTCAACCTGGTGGACCTGGCGGGCAGTGAGAACATCTCACGCTCGGGCGCCGTGGATAAACGGGCACGTGAAGCTGGAGAGATTAACAAATCGCTGCTGACGCTGGGGCGGGTCATCGCCGCTCTCGTCGCGGGGGTAAGTTTTTTTTAATTCTCGTATGGGCAATTAGTTGACTGACGGGTAAGTGTTTTGTTTACAGGGTGGACACGTACCGTACCGTGACTCCAAGCTCACTCGTCTACTCCGCGACGCCCTAGGTGGCAAGAGCAAGACGTGCATCATCGCCACCGTATCACCCGCGGCGCACTCAGCCGAGGAGACGCTCCAGACCCTCGAGTACGCCCACCGCGCTAAGAGCATCAAGAACAAACCTGAGATCAACGCGAGGGTGACGAAGAACGCGTTGCTCAAAGATTTGCAAAAAGAGGTGGAGCGGCTCACCGCGGATCTCACCGCGACGCGCGAGAAGAACGGCGTGTACCTCTCGCAGCAGTCGTACGATACGCAAGAGGAGGAGCGGGCGCAGTTGAAGCTGCGCGCGGACACGCAGAAGAGCGCGCTGGACCTGGCCAAATCGGAGCTCGCGAGTCTAGCCGCCTTGTTTGAGGACCAGAAGAAGGCTCACAAGGCTTTGCAGCGGGAACACGCGCATCACGCGGAGAAGATGTCTATGGCGGATGCCGAGATCCAACGCACCAAGGCTGAGCTCAGTAAGGAACACGACGCGCGTGTCGAGAGTGAGTACCTCGCGGATGAATTCGAACGAGCGCAGGAACGGCTGAGGGTGAAAACTAGTACGCTGGGCGAGACGTTGCACGGCGCCAAGGATGAGATGCGTTTACTGTTTGGCAAGATCGATCGCGTCGTCGACATCGACGTCGCGAACAGGTCCGTACTCGAGGCGGTCAAGTCCGACGTGGTGGCGCGTTTGGAGCGGCTGGAGGCGTCGCTGGCGGAGGTGAAGACCGCGGAGGAGAGCGCGAGAGCAGCCGCGGCGAGCGCCATCGCCGAGCTGGAGGGCGCTCGGGTTAAGGAACGCGACGCGCTCGTGGGACAAATCCAGAAGATGCGAACGGACGCCAAGGCTGCGACGTCCAAAGCCGCTGTCGCCGCACGCGCCGCGGCCACGTCCGCGAAAGCCGCGGCGGATGCTGCGCTCGCCGCCGCGGAGACGGCGGCGGCGGCGGGTGCCGATTGCGATTTAACCGGGGAAACCGTGGACGCTCAGATCGTATCCCTGTTGTCCGCGATGGACGCTGGACGCGATGCGGAGTGCGCGAGGTTCAAGTCGCTCGCGGAGACGGATGCGGCTCGGTCTGCGCGGGCTGTGGAGCTCGCGAACGCGCAGGCGACGGCGGCGCGCGAGGCGGCGGTCGCCATGGCGGGCGCCGTCGAAGAGATGGCGGCCTACGAAGTCACGGGGGGAACGCCTGTGATTAAGACGGCGGCGACGATGCTGGCGACGCCGGTGCGTTCACGGGACGTGGATGAGATGGTTCAGGAGAGGGAGGCGACGCTGGCGGCGTTCCGCGCGAGGGTGGCGGCGGGTGAGGCGAGCGGCGGTGCCGCCGAGTCCACGCCGGTGAAGGACGCCGACGAGGATGAAGAAGATGAAAACGCGTCGTCATCTGCCGACGAGGCGACTGACGAGACGGACGAGGAACAGGCCGAGACGCCGACGCCGGAGGTTGTGGAAGAGGTGAAACCGAAGCGTGGGGGACGGGCGGCGTCGACGAGGGGGACGCGTGGGGTCAAGACGAGCGGCATACCTCGCGCGCCGCTCGTTGACAAGAAGAACGCCCAGGATGCGTGATCATTTAGTGGGACATTGTGCACATTTAGTGACCCGATTTATGAAAACTTTGAAGACTGGTTACACGTTGAAGCATCGAAAAATATCTTCGAGGGTGTTATACTCTCGGGTGTTTTGCCCCGTTCTCTCATTGGCTCGTGAGCCGACCGCCCAACTCCACGATGGTTCGCAAGCAGGAGTCCGAGGTTGGCAAGTTCGAGTGCGTCCTCGCCGAGCCCGGCAAGGCGCCCTCCGTGGGCAAGCTCCACGTGTACAAGACCTCCGCGGTCTTCAAGGCTGAGATGTTCGGCCTGGACAACACCACCGTGTCCGTGAAGCGCCGAGATCTGACGCACCTCGACGCCACCCAGACGCTCAAGCTCTCCGTCGTGTACAAGGACGGCAAGAAGAAGCTCGATCTGCAGTTCACCAGCACCAAGGCGCCTTTTCGGTGCATCGTGGACGCGTGGAAGCTCGCCGAGAGCGACGCCAAACCCATGTTCGCGGTGCCGCTCCAAAAAGAGGACAAGAACGCGAAGAAGGACTACGGCAAGGGCGTCGAGGGCATCGTCAACATGGTCAAAGACAAGGCGCTGACGTCGTACGAGAGCGCCAACGAGAAGCTCAAGAAGGTCATGCGGGAGGCCACCAAGGCGGGCGCCAAGATCCCGCCCACCCCCAAGCTCCCGCTCATCGAATGCGAAGAAGTCGTCTCCAAGTGCCTCTTCGTCAAGGTGCACCGAGCGGAAAACTTACTCGCCATGGACGCGGGAGACACATCCGACCCGTTCGTCGTGGTGCGATACCGCGGCCTAGAAGCCACGAGCAGCACGATACAAAAGTCACTCAACCCCGAGTTCAACGAGGTTTTCCACTTTCGAACCCCGCCCGGCAAAGTCGAGCTGGACGACGACGACAAGGTTGAGATTGTCGTGTACGATCGCGACTTCGGCGGCTTGAACGACTTTATCGGGTACGCCAAGGTAGACATGGAGGGTGTCCGCGTCGACGAAGGTGCCGGTCGGCCGCCGTACGTCAACAAACCCAAGAAGATTCGCCAGTGGCACGACCTCGAGCCGCTGCCAAAAGACCAGAAAGGTGACTTTTTCGACATGAACCACATGAAGGAAAAGTTGATGTTCTGGGAAGGCGAACGCGGGATCACCGGCCGGGTGTTCGTGGAGACGTGGGTGGGGAACAGGCACGACGAAGAGTTCAGGATCGCGGGCGTGCCCGTGCTCAAAGTTCCCGAGCCCGAGGCTGAGAAGCGAGTGTCGCATTCCGTCGACCCGGTCACCGCGCTCCTAAGGGTCGAGGTGAAACGAGGACGCAAAATTATGAACCTCGACGACGACGGCGGTTCCGACCCGTACTGCGAGGTGGCGGTGGTGGACCCGAAGGGAGTTCGACCGGAGCAGACGCAGGCGACGCACTACATCGACGACGCCACGGACCCGGAGTGGGACCGCGCGTTTAACTTTATCTGCGCCAAACCGTACGTGGACCACCTGGTGCTGCGAGTGTACGACTACGACGGAGCCACCTCGTTCGACGACCTCATCGGCATGGCCAAGATACCCATACACGAGCTCGACGTGTACAGAGGAACGAAACGGCCGCCGGACGAGCGTTGGATCACATTGGTGGACAAAGAAGGCAACGAGGCGAACAAAGACGGCGAAGTCTACGGCGACGTCTGCGTCCGAGCCTACCTCGACGAGGAATATTTCGAACACCTGCACGGAGGCAACGCCACCGCCGAGGTTGGACGCATGACCGTCGACGTCATGCGCGCGACGGACTTACCCAACCCAACCACGACGTTCGCGGTGGTCAAGATGGGACCGTACTGGACGCGGCTGCCGTCCGTGGCTGACAGCGCCAAGCCGGTTTGGAAACAACGGCTGAGGTATCCGGTGTTTGAACCCGCGGAGAAATGCACCGTCGCGCTGTTCGAAGGTACCGCGTCGAGTTGCAAGTTCCTCGGACGGGTCAAGCTGCAGCTGAGCACGATGGAGGATAAGGTTCGGTACGCGGGTTCGTTCCAGTTGATGGCGCGGGATCCGAGCAGCGGCGAGATCAAGAAGACGTGCAAGCTCGAGTGCGGGATGCAGTTCAACTACAAAAACGGCGGTTCGTTGGTGGCGCGTAAGTACCTCGAGCCCACGTTGCCGGATAAGTGGTACTTCTCGCCGATGAGCGACGAGGAGAAGGAGCGTATGATCAAGGCGCACAAGGAGATGGTGGTGGAACGTATGAAGCACTCGTCCCCGCCCATGAACGAGACTGTGTCCAAGGAGCTGCTCGAGTTTGCCAAGCACGAGGTGAACGTGGCTTCGATCAAGTCGTCCATCGCGCGGATCCAGCGTCTGACTGCGGGTTTTGACCAGATCGGTGCCGGTTTAACGTTCGCCCTGAGCTGGCAGAGCATTCCAGCCACCGCGCTGACGCAGTGCTACATCGTGTACCTCATATACTACCCCAACATGTTCATGCCCAGCTTGCTGTGTCTGGTGGCGCTGTATTCGTTGGCGCTGTTCCCGAGCCGATACGGGCGGGTGCTCTCACGTATGGAGGCGGACGAGTGGCTGTCGCAGGGCCTTCCTTTCCCGCCCCCGACGGAGGAGGAGGAGCGGCGTAAGAAGGAGGCGGAGGAGGAGCGCAAGCGCAAGGAGGAAGAGGAGGCGGAGGCGGCCAAGAAGGCTGAGGAGGAGGAGAAGAAATTGGCGGCGCTCGAGGGCGACGCCGACAAGTCCCGCGGGGATCGCGAGAAGAAACTCGAGGAGAAGAAGAAGAAGCGCGAGGCCGAGGAGAAGAAACGCAAGGAGGCTGAGGAACGCGCCGCCGCGCCGAAGGAAGCCTTCAACTGGGAGAGCATCAACCCGCTGGCCAGTTTACAGAAACAGATGGATGAGATTTACGCCATGATCACGATGTCGCAGAACATCCTGGACGAAGCCGCCAGCTGCGCGGAACGCGTCGCGGGTGTGTTGTCCTGGGAGGAACCCAGGGTCACCGCGGGTGTGCTCGTGGTCATACTGGCGCTGGCGTGGGCGCTGGTGTACGTGGAGGTGGTGACGAGGTTCTTCATCAAGATCGTCCTGGGCGTGGTGGTCAAGACGATTTTCAAAATCGTATCCCCGGCGACGATCAAGTTCGGCGTCTCGTGCGGCGTGCTGTTCGCGCTGCGGCACCCGGCGATCCTCCCCGACGAGCAGACGCGGATCCAGATGGAGGCGAGGAAGCGCGCGGAGCGTGAGGCGGCGCTCGCGAAGGAGGCGGCCCTCGAGGCGGCTGGCGTGGACGACGACGACGAGGAGGAGGAGGCGGCGGTGGCGGTGACGGCGCCGCCACCCCCCGCGCCGAGCGCGATCCTCGACCCGAGGCCGCTGCCGCCGCTGAACGTGTTCTTCCGCATGCCCACGCAGAGTGATCGGTTGCTGTGATGTATAGGGTACACGAGCCGAGCCCGCCTGGAACACGGCGGCTCGGCTCGCGGTGTAATACGCATAAGATTAAGACTCTTACTCGTGCGCTTGCTTACTTGTAGTCTAACTTTTCAAGACTTTCGCGCCATTTGGTAAAATCAATTCTGGGTGCGGGGTGCGTTTCACCCCCACTCGTGTGTCCACCCGCCACCTACTATCCCTGGGTTTCCTCGTCCGTGTCCGTGTCGCAGTCCCCCCACATCTGCGACGACCGGAGACGCGTGGACCCGCCTCGCCTCGGCCGAGAGTTTTGGCGCGAGTTTGGCAGATAAGTTTCCGGGTCGGCGACGCCGAGCGCGGCGAGTGTGTATGGGCGATTAGACACAGACGTCCCGCTCGACGACCGGCCCCTGCTGTTGTCGTCGGATGATGAGTCGTTTCCCCTGGTGAGGGACCCGAGTGACCTGGACGATCCGAAGGAGCCGGACCTCTCCGTGTCCATGCCTTCACCGGCCATCTCCGATGAGCTCGTCGAGGACAGATCCGCGGAGGTCGTTCCCGAGGATAGCCGCTCGAGCTGCGCGCCGGCCAAGCGGGCACCGTGTCGCCGCGTGTCTTCCCCGTCGTATACGCGCACGGCGACGTCCGAGGGATCGTGTTGGTCCAGGGTGACGCGCGTCTCCTCCCACGGCGTTTCCCTCGAGTCATTCTCGTCGTTTTTGTTTTTTTCGCCCTTCTCCTCGTCCGCGTCTTCTCCGTAGACGTACGCCACCGCGTCCGGGTCATCGAGCACCGCGAGCTCCTTCCCGAACACCACGCTGCCGGTCGGATTCTCAAAGTACATCCCCCACATGCTCCCGCGCACGACGGTGCTACGACTCGAGTGCTTCGTGCCGTTCGATGCGTTCGTGCCGTCGTTCCCGCCCGCGCGCGAACCCCCGCCGCCGTGTTCGCCCGCGCGCATGCGCGCCATGACGTTCCACGGGTTCGCCAGTTCCGCGGCGATGGCCTCGTCCCGCCTTCGTCGCTGCCCTTCCCGTTTCCACCACCAGCTCACGATCACGAGCGCGAGGAACGACGCCACCGCGAACGATGCGTACACGAGCATGAAGATGCCAGCCTCGCTGTCCGCGGTGGTGCTCGGGGACGGGCCGGTCCCGGAGCGCGTCGGCATCGGCGCGGGGTTTGACCCGCCGCGGCCGCTCGCGGCGGCGGCGGGCGACGACGTGAGTTCGCACGACGCGATGTGCGTCCCCGCGTAAAAGGCATCCTCGCACGGGCACCCGTCCATCCACCCGGCGTTCGGCCACTCTACTTTGGAACCCTCCGGCTCCCCATCTTCGCTCGCCGCCCAGTTGTAACATCGGCGCTCGACCTCCTCGCGCGTGATCGTGTCGCCGGTCGGGGAGGTTCGATGCGGGTGATCGGGACGTGCCCGGCCGCGTCCGCCGCCGTCCGATCCCATGACCCGCGCGTGTCGGGGCGCCGCGGCGACCTGTGGGTACTGCAGGGACGCGGGAAATCTCGGGATACAGTTATTCCTTTGCAAAGATTTTTTTTTGGCTGTGATGCTGAGCCGTGACTCAGCTTTGGATTGGGCATTCTCACCAACCCGGTTTCTCTATTTGGCAATTCGTGCCACAGCCATCCAGTGTGTTTCAGGGCCAGGTTTTAGGAGGAGGCCATCAGAATGCCAAAAAGCACATAGAAGCGCTCGAAATGGCACCGAAATACAAGAGTTTTTTTATCTCAAGAACCGTGGTCTATGCGCAATCGGTCTGTCCGAACTCTTGGAAAGTTCGGGAAAAATACAGCTCATCCCAGGTGCTCCGTTGTCCTCCGTTCGTCCAAAGAAATTTTTTTGGCGAAAAAGCGGTCCACCTGTGGATAGAAGGGACCGAAGTGCGGCGGGAGAGATCGAGGGCCAGCCGGTAGACCAGTCGGGAGTTTTTGTTTTTCCAAATTAGTCAGCCAAAACTCCACCATCGTGCGGCAAAAAGTCATCTCGCGGTCAGAGTTTGTGATTGGCAGAAAACCAAAACCAAAACTTCACCGTCGGTCGGGCGATAGTACGCGCCTTGCGACGACCCCACGACCCGGCCGACGCCACTCCGCACGGCGCGACGCATCGACACGCGCGTGAAGGCATCGACGCCCTCCTCGGACGTCGAGTCGTCGTCGTTCACAGGTCACGGCGGGTCCCGTTACGGCGTCGAGACGCGCCGGGAAAAAGCAAGCCCTCGGCAATCTTCGCTGAGGAGCCTGCGCAGAGGGTGGGGGAGAGAGTGGGGTAGGGCTGAGGCGCGGGCGAGATGGCGGCCGCGAGCGAGCCCCTCGGGCAGCTGGATTGGAACTTCAGCCAGGTGTTCGGCGAGCGCACGCCCGGCGAGGAGGTGCAAGACGGTGAGTAACACGAGAGAGAGAGAGACGCGCGCGCCAACCCACCCCACTCGACACCCTCGATGGATGTCGCTTTTCCACGCCGCAGCGATAACCGACGCTGACCTTCCCACGCCCGTCCCTTCCCGATCACCGACAGCGGACATAATCAGCGCGGTGGAGTTCGATAAGACCGGCGAGCACCTCGCGACCGGCGACAGGGGCGGGCGCGTCGTGCTGTTCGAACGAATGCATCCCTCGAAGGCTGCGCTGGTGCGTGCGACCGCTGACCCAATCGATTTTCCCACTGTCAACACTCGAACACGCGCGATGGGCGTCCTTTCGAACACGCGCGCGGTGGGCGATGACGCGACGGATGCGTGAGATCGCGGCCGGTCGATGCGTCGATCACGCGTGGACGCGCGCGATCCGGCCCGCGCGATCTTCGCCCCGCCGCGCCAATCCCCCGCGCCGACCGCGCGCGGACCCCCATCCCCCGACACACAACACGAGCCACGCCGCAAAACCTCGAGACGCGACGACCAAAAACTTTTTGGCTTTCCAGACCCTGACCCCCCCGCCTTTCCCAACCTCAATCCGCGCCCAATCACAGGATGCGATGCGCGCCAGGGGCGGACCCAGCATTCCCCCCGTGGAGTACCGCTACCTCACCGAGTTTCAATCCCACGAGCCCGAGTTTGACTACCTCAAGTCGCTGGAGATTGAGGAGAAGATCAACACGCTGCGATGGTGCCACCAAGGCGCGAACGGCGCTCGGTTCCTAGTGTCCACGAACGATAAGACGATCAAGCTCTGGAAGGTGTTCGAGAAGCAGATGCAGCACGTCAGCGACTTTAACCTGGACGCCAGCGTCAAGGCGGCGCACAGGGCGAGCCTCGGCGGCGGGGATCACCACGGAGCCGGAGACGACCACCACCACAACCCGCTCATGGGCCCAAAGACGCCGCCGCCGCCCGGCGCGCCGCCTCGGACGTTATCGTCGCCGTCGTCTTCAGCCGGCGGGTCCTTCAGCGGGCGGCTGCGGCTCCCCTCGGTGCACAGCACGGACGTGGTGTTCAGCGCGCGGTGCCGTCGGCTGTACGGTAACCAGCACGCGTACCACATCAACTCGCTCTCCGTCAACAGCGACTGCGAGACGTTCATCTCCGCGGATGACTTACGGATCAACCTGTGGCACCTGGAGTCTTCGGGGAGCAGCTTCAACATCGTGGACATCAAGCCGAACAACATGGAGGACCTCACCGAGGTCATCACCTCAGCGGAGTTCCACCCTAACCAGTGCAACTTGTTCGCGTACTCGAGCTCGAAGGGTGCCATTCGCCTTGCGGATATGCGAGCCAGCGCTTTGTGCAACAACCACGCCAAGATTTTCGACGAGCAGGAAGCCCCGGGATCCCGGTCGTTCTTCTGCGAGATCATCGCGAGCATCTCGGACGTCAAGTTCAGCCGGGACGGCCGGTACATCCTGGCCAGGGATTACCTCACGGTGAAGCTCTGGGACATAAACATGGATTCGAAACCCGTGGCGCAGTTCAAGGTTCACGAGCATCTTCGCTCCAAGCTGTGCGACCTGTACGAGAGCGACAGCATCTTCGACAAGTTCCAGTGCTGCCTCTCCGACGATGGCAGCCACCTGGCGACTGGATCGTACGGTAACACCTTTCGCACCTTTGACACGCACGCGGGGGGCGCGGATACGCTCGAGGTGACTAAGACGCCGCAGAGGCTTCGAACGGAACGAATGCGAGCCGCCACCGGCGGGTCTCTGAGCGCGTCGCCGAGTTTGGTGAGCGGGTTGATGGGGCGGGCGTCGGGACGGTCGTCGCCGTCGGCGTTTTCGCAGCCCGTAGGGCCGGGGTCGCCGGATTTTCAGACGAAGATTCTGCACATGGCGTGGCATCCGCAGGAGCACGTGCTAGCCGCCGCCGCGTCAAACTCGCTCTACATCTTCAACGCCTAACATCGGATACGGTTAACGCCGATGAGGGGTTGAGAACGCACGGTGTGTGCGGCGAGTGGTGACGTTCAGCGGAGGTACATTCAGGGGTATTTATACTACGGGAGGGGTAGGTTTTGATTGCTTACGTCGGGAGGGTGCGTCGGCCAAATTGGATCGTTTTTGGATCGTTTAGCTCGGCCGACGCTCCTTCCCGAACGATTGCCGCGGCGGGTGCTTGCAATAAAGAACACGCTCGAACTAAAAGTTCACATTGAAACGATACAGTACGTCGCCGCGTACCCACTCGCCGCGTAGAGTCGCCAGTTAACCCTAAAGCTCGCTACTTTAGTCAACCCTAAGCACTCGAGTCCTCTTTCCTGGATTCCAGACGAGTCACCGCCCAGTGCGCCGCGTGCAACACCGTCGTCCTCGCGTGTACCCCCTCCCTCGTTCGCTCCGCGTGCGTCCCCGGCAGCTCGCGCATCGTCTCGCCGACTCGTAGCGCCGCCCCCGCGCTCTCCGGGGACGCAAAGTCCACCGCGACGCCGACGCACGACTTGAGGTTCCTGGTCTGTCGAGCGCACCCGGCTGGGACCAAAATCGCCTCCATCGGTTTCTGGTAAATGACCCACGGCTTGACGACGCCGCCGCTCTCCCGTCCGAGCTCGTCGATCTCGTTGGACGTCAGGAAGCACCGGCCGTCGTGCAGGGGCAGCCGCGCCGCCAACGCGCGGTCCGCGCCGTTCTTCGCGTCGGTGTGCGTTCCGATGGAGCCGTTTTGGCGCCGCCGCTCGCCGTCGGGCGGGTGCGCGAGCACCGCGCCGTTCTCTGATAGGTACCGCACTAGGTGCGCCTCGTGACTCCGCGCGAACACGTGCCACACCGCGCCGGGCGCCGCCGCTTCGTCTTCATCGTCATCGTCCGATGAAACGTCACCCGGGACGTACGCACTAGACGCGTGGTACAGAACCTCGACGGTATCCGCCGACGAAGTTCGCAGCCGCTGACTCACCGCGTCGCCGACGCCGCCAACCTCGTCTACCCGCCCGTACGCCACACGTGTCCTCGGGCCGCATCCGGATCCATCACCCGGATATGAACCGTCGCCCCCGCCCGCGTTCTTAGCGACGTGCGTGATGAGGTTCAGAGGGCCGTCCACCGGGTTGGTGTACTCCTGGAAGGGTAAGCCGGCGAGGACGGCGGATCGGTGTCGGGGCGCGAGGCGTTTAAACGCGGCTTCGGAAGGCCAACCGTCCATGCGGTACATGGCGTCCGGGCCGAACGTCCGCTGGTCCTGGAACCCTTTGAAGAAGTCGTGCGGTGTCATGGTCTCGGCGACGGCGAGCGATCGAACGCCGAGCGTCGACTCCTTACACGCGTCCACCACGGGGACCATGCGATCGGAGACTTTGCCGGAAGTGCCGGAGATGTCCGAGACGCCCGCGCCGTCCCGTAGCGCGCGTTCGAGCGTCTCCGGGGACCAGTCCGCGCCCGCTGGTTCGATCTCGCGGACCACCACCGGCTCGCCCCGGGCCCAGTGCCAGCGGAAGTGGCGGAGGGCATCACGGTCGGTCAACGTCGCGGATCTTCCGGACGCTTTGGATTCCATTTCGTCGGTTTCTCCGTTGGTTTCTACGGACGTGACGTCGCGCAGGTCACGAGCGCGCGGGCACCACACCACTCCGCCCGCGCCGCAGTCCCTCAGGGACTCCGACCCGACGGGCAGCTGAACGCACCACGGGCACGCGGCTTCATCCTCGGAGGATTTTTTAGCTTTGAGCGAATCCATCGCGTCGAGGTACCTGGTGGACTTGTACACCCGGTCCAGCCACTTGCGCTCGACGCAGGACCGTAGTTCCATCGGGCGGGTGCACTGCACGCAGAGGAGGGGCTCGGCGCAGGGTCTGGATTCAACCCCCACCTCGACCCTGGATTCGACGCCCACCTCGATTTTCGCGCCGGCCGCCTCGGGCTTGACCCCGTCGACCCCAGTCGACGACACCTTCAAAGCCTCCGTCGAAATCGATTGACCGGCGGCGGCCATCGCGGCCATGAGCTTCAATCGCTTCTTCACCGGCAGTGCCGCGAGCTCCGCGTCGCTCAGGCTCACCACCGGCTTGACGCCGTTCGTGGGCTCGGCGGCGGGTGGTGAAGTAATCGCGTCTCGGCCCCGTTTGTTGTGTCCGACACTGTGTCCGACACTGTGCCCCTTGGCTCCTACGAGCGCGCTCGCCGGGGTCGCCGCGGGGACCCCGCCC
>Ga0209425_10003425_pt1 | contig 16823 bp, 16 predicted proteins | sample COG_05_FD_184749 | JGI IMG/M metagenome (GOLD analysis project Ga0209425, IMG submission 184749) | Pelagic Microbial community sample from North Sea - COGITO 998_met_05 (SPAdes) (version 2) | ecosystem: Environmental > Aquatic > Marine > Neritic zone/Coastal water | place: Helgoland, sampling...
AAAAGGTCACAAACCACTTTTACAGTATACAACTTCTTACCATAAATTCTTACCATAATTATGCTCTCAAATACTTTTCACTAGAAAATCTGGTTTTGTACCATATATGCTGTCACTCTATCTGTGTCTGTCTCTAACCTTACGTAATCAGTAATACCCCTCCAAGGCTCGTCTCTCTCCAACTTATAAAATCAGAAGTTCAATTGAGTTCATCAATATACAGAATACCTCAGGTACCCTAGCTATCTGCCACTAGATCTGGCAGCGACACATCCGTACTGTTGATCTGCAAGATGATGGCTGACTCATCTTTGATTTCATCTGCTCCCAGCTCAGCTCCCCCCGAATCCAGGATTCTGATACCAAGCTCAGAGATCATCATAGGCTCTCCACGATGAACATATGTGATCGAGCCATCACTACTACCTTCTGTATAGGATGCAGTCGTATAGTACCGTCCAACTACCTGACTGATCAACTTATTGTTCTGTGGCAAACCATACAATTCGTTACGGTTAATACCAGATAGCTCAATCATGAAGAAGGGGTCGAGTATAGTTCCAGGCACGATAGTTTTTCCCAGGATCGTCACAGGCGTTGTGACCTCAGTTTGGAGATCGAAGTTAATAGGACAACTCGCAAAGTTGCCCCCTATGAAAAGTCGCTTTTTGTCTGTTGTTGAACCCCCCTCATCCACCGGACCAGACTGATCGGGGATATTAACCCGTTTATCTACCATACCAGTCAATGAACGGAAGTTCCCTGTGATATTCGTACCACGAACCAGGTTTACCTTGTTAGCGGACACATCTGATAAATTCGGGTAGTCAACTTGGCTCAAGAACGAGTTTACTTGAAAGTTGTTTGAACTGCTGAAGTCACCTCCAGTGTGGACTAACGTATTCGCTGAAAAACCCATCCTGTTCTCCCAGAGATCCTTTGGTTGCCAGTCGGTGATGAAAACCCCACCAGACTGGTCAGCAATATTGAACTCACCAAGCTCTTGTGGATAATCTGAGCCTTTTGGCCCAGAACGGAACTGCCTGGTAATGATCGCCCCAGATTCGGCATCGTACAAATTGGAATGCATCTGCACAATTTCAAACGCTTGGCTTGCATCGTTGAAGATAATAGAAAATGATTCCGCACCAGCCCACTTCGGACCATTCTCTCCATACACAGATGGGTGTTGATTGTACGCATTGTAGGTGAATGTTCTACCACCAGTTGCAGCTTCTGGTGGTTGAGGATCAACTGACGCGTAATCTGCAGGTAATAAACCCTCGGCTTGTTCTACAGCTGAGTTCCCGAGGTTGTCCTTCCAAGCAAACAGCGAATTAACATCTTCATCAACCCAATATGGTTGGATTGAATTCTCGTAAGTAAGGAAGTTACCATCGTCATCGTACTTCGCGACTACGTTTCCTAGGTCAGGTCCCTGAGCCTGATTAGTGTTCCAAGGGAGGCCTACTCGATTAGACGGAAAGGCTAACCCCTGATAGCCCAGCTGGACAGTGTCTGTGAGTGTACGGGATTGCGAGTAGGTTGATCTATTAACAGTGATGTTCGGATTGTCGGGGTTGTTTGACAGACCACCTGTGCCACCAGCGGGATGACCAGGACGGCTTCTAGGCACTCGATTAATCGTGTCGGTTAAGATGCGAGCCCATTCCGCATACGTATAGGTGCCATGCTGCAGTGTAGTCTCCACACCTGGTATGTCAATCAACTTTGTCGTAAACGTTCGTGCCGTGAGATGCCTTGCACCACCAGGTAGGTAAGGTTTGCTAAGCACACACTCGTGCGTCAGTTTATACGGCGGAACTGGAGCGGTCGTCTGTTTTGCTTCTGCACCCTGCGTCCACAACGGTGGGACCACGTATGGCACAGGCGGATAGTCAGGTTTGCCTTTTGCAGCGTTTCGGACTACTGGACCCCGTGCATCCTGCTGCACTATACCTGCGGTCTCATACCCATCCATGAACCCTTTCGCTGCCTCTTGCCATATGTTCCCCGTTGTTACTCTGAATGGTGCAAAGTTTTTTGCATCTGGATCCGTAGCTCCTAGAGAGATGCTAGGGTTAGCATCATACACAAATGGGGGGAATGCCGAAAAGTCGCGATCGACCAAATTGCTTGAAGAGGTATCAGGCATGTCCCCAAACCAGCAGGGAAGGAAAGTACCGCCTTTATAGACTGGATAGTTCGAATTTTGATTATCGGGATTTGTCGGTGGTAAGGGTACTGGGATTGGAAACTGGCTTGCTGGTGCTGGGAACCCATCAGAAAATGGAGCAGTGCCCGAAAAACCAGACCTGTCCCTGTCCGCAAACGGAGTGAATTGGGGGTCATAAAACTGCATCTGGTTATTGTCCTGAAACTTGCCACTTGTAGTCGACGGCGGTATGATCCATTCTTTAGAGATCTGAGCAGGCTTTGATGCTGTATATCCACTGTTTCCAGTCGATGTCCCAGGCTGATAGTAATGAAGCGTCAGGTTATAGTTGTTTACGTGTCCATTGCTCGCCTTCGATGGCCATGCATCACCACCAGACAATTTCGAATCGTCTGGGGTGTATGGATCCCATACCCATAACCACATTCCTAGGCAGATCCGATAAAGCCCAGCACGCGAGCCTGTGTTGAAGGTTATGTTACCACCCGGACTTGATGGTGCGAAGATCCAACCTTGGTTCACCGAGGTATCACCTCCAGTTAGCTCAGCATCACGATCCCATGAGTCATTTTTAAGGAACGTCCATGTTGGTACATCATCCTCCAGTGTAATGGTTATAGTTGCTATGTGGTTGGTTGTTCCGTTTGGCTTTTTCGTCCAATCATGTGCTTGTTGTGTTTGTCCTGGCTGTCCAGAAAAGCGTGCACTATATAAAAGGAACTTTGTAGGGTCAGCTGGATCGCTTCCGATCTTCAGGTTCGAGAGATAGGCAACTTTTACCAGGTCAGTTGGATCAGCAGGAGGCTGCTCGTAAGCAATAGCGTTGTTTTCTGCACTCTTCAGCGTATAATCGTTGTATTCATGAGTAGCCTTCGTCGGGTCATACAATGAATTTGGGACTAGCTCCAATGCAATGGTCGTATTCGCTGAGAGGCCTGTTACCTTTGTTACTGCAGTCTGATTGGGTGCCCCACCCGATGGATCAGGTTGAATGATTTGGAAAGTGTCGCCAACAGCGTACCCTTCACCTCTATACTTGCTATCCTGAACCATGGATGTTATCTCTCCAGAGCCAAAAGTGACACCGTTGATGTCAACACGGAGGCCTGAGCCATTGCCCGTGGTCGCCGTTGTTTGCAAGCTCGTGCCTTTGAAGTAGTTTGCCCCTGGTGTCGTGCCAGTAGTTGTGGGCGGGCTTTCGATTGAAGATACTGCTCCACCAGAAGTGTTCTGCTGTGCAGTGCCAGTGTTCAAATAGATAATGAGATTCGTAAATTGGTCTTCTGCATTCTGGCAAATATAGTTCTTTGCATTGGGTTCATACGTAGGATCCTCGGACAAAAGGACTTGGCTTTGCAATGGTAGCGGACCGTTCTTTGAATAGTTGATAGAATCGTATGTTGGTGCATCGGTCTTAGCAGGAGTGTCCTGATATCTCTCCACAGAGACCCCATTTCCGGCATTTGACCAGTAGAGACCTGTAGTGATCGAGAGCTGAGCTATATCATCCTTGGTGATGTTAATCAAGCCCTCTTCATTCGGTTGGGTGTCTACAAAAGAGCTCTTCAGCAGAACTTCATCTCCGTCTTTCAGCATAATTTCTTCGTTGAGGTTGTACGACCAGACACCTGGTCTATCGGGGTCTTTTTTTGCAGCATTGTCTTTCTCTCGAAGAATGATTGTCTTGACGCTCGGGTATGTCTTTGGTACAGGTTCGTTCGTTGCCGACTTTGCACGAGACATATTTAGCTTATGGTTAGACTTTTCTCTCAGCCTATTTATCCTGTGTATCTTAGACCATCTGGGAAAATTGAAGTAGATGGGATGATGTGAGCTATATCAAAGAAGATGCCGTGGACAAAAGAAGAAAGAGCTGCATACGATCGTCTCTATAATCAGACCCCTGCTGGGAAGAAGAGTCGGCGTATCAGCAGGTGGAAGCAACAGGGTATCATTTGCGAAGATTACGATGCTCTGTATGAGCGGTTCATGTCAACAACACATTGTGAGAATTGCAGTGTGTTGTTGACTACAGGATGGGGTAGAACGGGCAAATGCCTAGATCACGACCATGATATTAAAGACCGAGAGAACGTCAGAGCAGTGCTATGCAATGCATGCAATCTGAATGATCAATGTACGAACACGAGTGGGGTACCGAATGTGCGTTATGATAAGAGCAAAGATCGCTGGAAGTACCAGAAAACTGTGGATGGTGTGCCACACCAAAAGACTTTCAAAACCAAGGAAGCTGCGATTCGCTATAAGTATGAGTATGAGGATCAAACTGTGGACATAACGTAACTCCAGATGTTAATGGATGCTCCATTCTGGAAGTTGCCCTCGAGTTCAAGCAAGAGCTGTGAGGAGTCAGATTTCATCGGGATCGGCGTGCCAATGACAAATGCAGATTGGAGTGGATCATCCTCCGCATTTGTAAATCCGGCTGTCCCTGTTGCACCACCAAGGGTAATATCGCCCGGTTGACCAACTGGGATTGTTTGAGAGAACACACCTTCAAGCATAGACTGGTAACGGCCTGGCGGACCCATGTTCAAAAATGTCTTCTGGAGCAGGTCGTAGTGCAAAGAAGAGCCCCATTTGCCTTTAAAGGTCTGGTCAGTTGCATCTGGATCCGTCGCGTAAGTAATCGCTCGGTTCGTGACGGATTCGCCGTCAATTGCAAATCGATACCGTTCAACTTGGGCTGAACCAAGCAACTGTGAGTGAGCTGCAGCACCATTGACAGTAATAGCCATAACAACTGCAGTGCAGTTAGCAGGGATCTGGTATGTCCTCTGAGTACCAGATGTGTTGGTGAATTGGTCACCCTGGAAAACAAACCGCGAGTACTGATGTTCCTTTGGAGCTGCACCCATTGGCATATCCGATCGCATCGTAGCAACCAGTTCACACGCTTCATAGCTAATAGCTGAGGAGGTGACGCTAGTGCCTTTCACGTCAAACCGAAGAGTACTCTCTTTGCCTGTTACTGGAAGTGGAGTCTCATTAACAACACCTTCAAAATTCAGTCTCACCAACTTTGTGATGGAATCATAATCGATAGATTTGATAACTGCACGACCTGGATCTCCGTCTGCACCAGAGGCAATTTCGCCTGCAGTAGCACTGGTCTGAGCTGGGATAGTGACTGCGAGGGGCTGAGCACCAGAGTTGTGTGGTGTCAAGGTGAGATCCTGACCTACCCAGAACGGAACATCTTCGAGAGAGTCATATGGGCAAATCATGTCAATAAAAGTATCCGATTTCGCACCAGCAGCAATATTCAAAACTCGACTAACACTTCGTGCATAGCCAAATGCATCAATGTTTGCTGCCCCACTAGTTACTCTCTGTTGGTAAGCTGCTGTCCAGGTGGCATCTGTCTCATCCTGAACCTGCGTGAGGATCACGTCCTTCAATGAAAGTTCAAGATGAATTCGGGTCTGACCATAAACGGACGAATCCCATGCTTCAAATGCACCAGCATCAAACAGATCACGAAGTTGCAACCGGATCTCATGCGTCACTTCCGCAGAGCGAGTATCTCCTGAACCAACCAGTTGAACGTGCTGACCATGTACCCATGGTTGATCCTTGGCTGCACCTGCCCACGTAGTCAAAGCCTTAGCCTGTCGGGAGTCCAAATCTTCCTTGTACACAGACATAGTGCCACGGAGAATGGCTGAGTTTACAATATCTTCAACACCACCCTTAGCTTCAGAGATCATAGAGCATCGACTTACTAGGCATTCAATAGGGGTAGCACTATCATTGTAATGACAGGTTGCTGCTACCCCTGCTGCATTCACTCCCTGGTGTGCCATATGCAGTCGGACGTCATATACAGCATTGTCAGCATCACCAACAGTGAATGCAGGAGTCGCCTTAGGGACAGAAGATACTCGCGACAAGAGCGAGACATAGGATTGGCTAAGGTCATAGACACCAGAGTTTCCGGGGATGAGCAGGTCAACCAGATTGTTAGTGTTATTGAACAAAGATTGTTGCGAAGGAATTCTAATCACGGCTTCTGACATCTTATAAGTAGTGCATAGATTTAAGCTGAAGGTCTTTTTTTTTGCAAAGACCAATACTTCTAGAGTTTCAAAAAGATGTGAAGCTTATATCTTTGCACTATATATAATGGCATCACAAGCATTCGCTAACTACTCCAACACAGTGTCTAACTTGAGGAGCACATTACAGGGTGCAGCCCAGCAGGAAGGGCAAGAGAAGGAGAATGATCGAAAGGCATTCGCAGCAGAGATGTTAAGTCAGGCTTCTCAGTTTCAAAAGGAGAAAGCTCTCGAAGGAGCACCAGCAGCACTGACTTCCATCCCAGGGGTTAAGACTATAGCAAAGCAAGTATTCAACAAGGACCTTACACCGCTCAAAACCAAAGCTACTGCAGCAAAAGATGCCCTTAAAGCCGCACAAGACGACGAAGATGAGGAGGGCGTTAAAGCAACTGAAGACCTGGCAGAAAAGACTGCCGATACTGCCGCGAAAACAGCCACTAAAGCTGCCGCTGACTCTGCTGTAGAAGATGCTCAGGGAGCAGTAGATGCACTCCCGAGTGCCGCAGACTTGGCTGCAACGACTGCGGCCAAGACTGGGTTGCTAGCGGAGGCACAGAGTTCAGCCGATGCTGCTGAACAAGCCTTAACTATTGCTCATATGACCCCTATTCAAGGTTTTGACCCAGCCGCATTGCAGTCCGTAAGTGATGCACAAGATGCACACGATACTGCCCAAGGAGCACTCAGTGGTGCTAAGACTGCTCTATCTGATGCCCAGAGTGCCGAAGCTGATTTACCAGGCCAAACCACCGCAGCTAGTGACGCATTAGCACAAGCCACTAATGAAGCGTCGACAGCTGCAAAGGCAGTTAATGATGCTAAGGAGGCTGAAAATGCAGCGAAAGACGCAGCAGATGTAGCTAAGGTTGCACGGGTAGAGAAACTAGCCAAGGGAGTGAAAGATACGGAAGAAGTAGCAGAGGGTGCTGCGGAAGAGGGAAACCCAATTTCGGTTCTTGCAGGACTTGCGGTCGCAGGTATAACGGCATGGATTGGGTCACGTATTCAAGTACACAAAGCTGTAGCTCCACCAGCACCTAACATTTCACAGGAAGCGAGCTTTGGGGTTACTCCGGGCAGTTGAAGGTGGATTCAAGACGAAGGAAGAAGCAGCTGCCTACAGGGATGTGTGGATGGGTGAAAACGTCGAGTCTCGGTAGTATGGTTCTGAAGTATAATCAATCGCGAGGAAGGAGTTTCTCTCGGTAGTTGTATCCCTAAAGACCTTCATGAATTGCTTCTTTGTCGGCATGAAGTTGTGGTCCTCGCACATAGCTTCTGCTTCTCGCTGACTATTGCTAAACAGAATAGCAGATGTAGCATTAGTCCTCATAACAGTTGATAGTTGGCTATACTTCTGGCTAGTGCAGATGATAGATAAATTGATATGTCGTCCGTTGCAGAACATCTGAGAGATAACCCCATCTATCTTGCTCTTGAAATCTCCACTGTAAGCACAGTCGTCGATGACCATCAATGAATTGACTGGCTTATCACCATCATTTACAGCATCTGATGCCATGTCTTCGATGTGGTCATAGATAGCCTGCAATCGGTCTTCTGAGAACTTCATAATATTGCTTCCTGGTACGTCCAACTGGTCAGCCAGGATACGCAGTTTGTTGTCAAGTTTATTGTTAGAGATGAGGTAGATGTCTTCCGGTTGGAACTTACCACCGTAGAACTCAGGACGCAGCAGCAGGTTGAGAATAATCGTTGATTTGCCACTTAGTTGGCTCTTACCGACCACGATCATCCTAAACGGGAGGTCCGGGATGCCGTCCATCGGAGTATAGTAGGAGTCACTTTTATCTATCACTTTGAGAATTTTACGATCTGCCATTTACATAGTAGAGAGAAAGAAGCTCACTATCATTTCTTTGCATAGTTCTCCTGTGTGCCAATGGAATGCATCATTGAACCAGCTAGCTCTTTCTCTTTCTTCCTTTGATCGAGATCCATACCCTCTGTAATCCAAATGTGTCTCAGGAGGTTTATGGTGCAATGCTTGCCTGTACCAGCGAAAACTGCCTTCATAGAATACTGTACCTGCGACTTGGTGAGCGGCTTGCCAAACAAATAGCCCTCTTCTCTCCCGTCAAGAAACTCCTTAATCTCTACAGATAGTTCTAGAGAGACGGCTACTGTCATTTGACCGTATTTACCACTCGTCTTATAATCTTGAAAGATAAAGTTTATAGGGTTGCCATCCTCCAAGAACAGATAGTTGACGTTTGGCTGGATTTGCGAGAAGTCAGTGAGTAGTTCCATGCCACCATAGTCGTTCCGGGCAGGGGGCTGAAAGGCATACAGGTATGCAATCAGTCGGTTCCTACGGTCTTTAGGACGGTCTGTCGGCAATGCAGCAGCATATGCCTGTATCTCTTCTAAGGGCATCCAGTTCTCGAGTTGGGTCTCTGATTTCTCGTTTGCTCGTTCTGCTTCATTGACTACAGCAGACAAGTCAGTGAAAACACGATGATACTCTGCAGAGGATTTACTGGTCTCTCCATACAAGTGGTTGCTAATGATGAGGAGTGCGGTTACTGTAGCTCTTTGAACTGATGGGGTGAACTCCCTTAGTCGAAGAAGCGTCTTCTGATGGTCCTTAATCCACCTAATCCTAACTTTGTTATCAGAGACACCTGACCCTAATTGGTTCTGCACTGAGATTGGTGCGGCTCGTTTGAGGCTATAAAAGTAAGACTTGCTCGTGTATGGACTCACACCTGGCTTGGCTTCGTTGATGAGTGCCACAAGGGATACGGTTGCAGGCATTTGATATCTAGATAGATATTATCTCTCAATAGATTCTCTGTGTACAGTATAATGTTCGACCAGAGGCTTATTGATATTGTCGCGACGAAAGATCGAAAGAAGAAGCCTAAGTCTCTCGATAAGATCTTCAAGGGAGCCAAGGGCACACACACTATGGGCGATGGTACGGTAATGAGTGGGGCGAAGCACACCAAGAGCAGCAAGGTGCTAAAGAAGGGCACGAAGAAGGGCAAGCGTTCAAAGTATTGAAGTTATTCTCTCTAGGAATACCAATGAACACAGCAGTTCCCATCAAAGATGTAACTACCTTCTTGCACCTCTACTTTCAAGCGAGGGGCTGCCAGAAGTGGGGATGGGTCTCCTATAAAGTATTTGCAAAACTCATAAGGTATGCAACAGGGAAGAAAGACACTGAGATCATCAGAAAGATGTGGCAGGATCTCTTTGCTCTAGGGATTTTTGACAAACGAAAAGTGAAATCCTCCACCGAATATCGCTTTAGATATTCTCTCAACTAGGGATATATCAATCATGCGAGAAGTGTTTTTTGAGGACAATGACCCTAATGACCCGGACTATCGTCCATCTAGAGAGAGTGAAGACGAATTATGCGACAGTGACTGCGAGGGATGCGATGAGTGCATGGAATATGACGTCGCTAACTTCTATGACGGAGAGGGCGAGGACGCGATTATCTCTGGCCTACTGACGTTTCTCACCAATAGAGCAGCTCTGCTACCACAGCACGTGCCGTTATATAAGGAACTGCTCAGGAATCTCCTTGATGAAGCTAACTATCTCTACAAATAACGTTTGTAGAAACATTCTCACTATAGGCTATATGTCCGATAGTGAGAGTGTATTTGAACAACCTGAAGCAGAAGCCGTGACCGTCGAGATAGAGCCTGATACTGAGCCTGCTGCTGAGCCTGCTGCAGAAGAGGTTGAAGAGCCTGTTAAACCAAAGAAGAAGCGGAAGCCTATGTCCGACGAGCGTAAGGAACAGCTTAGGCAAAATCTCATCAAGGGACGCGAAACCAGTCTGAAGAACAGACAAGCCAAGGCAAAGAAGAAAGGAACCTTAAAGAAGGCTATCTCTCTCGAGGACCAAGAAAAGGAGGAACAAGCCCTGGAGATTGCACAGGCAAAGATTGCTGCTGCTGAAGCTAGGAAAGAGCAACGTGAAGCTGCAAAGCATGCACGGGCTGAGGCTTCCGAGGCCAAAGAGCTAGCTAAACAACTGAGAGTAGAACTAGATGAACTGAAGGCCGAGAGAGCTGAATCGAAGAAGAAGAAAGCCGCTATTAAGGCAGAAGCGGATCAGAAGGCTGCGGAGGCGGCGAAGAAGGCAGCTGAGGCTGCGGCTGCAGAACCTGTTGCTCCGCCCCCCACGCCAACCTTGTCTGGTCGTGCCCTTTCCCGCCTGATGCGAGGTCTTTAATCTTCTGTTTGCACTTAGCAGACCGTTGATGAGATTTGATGTTTGGCTTGCTAATGATAGCACCACATGGACACACCTCCCGTTGGGCTCGATAGGCCATGAGGTACTGTCGTGTATCCGCAGCATCCCTGTATCGCTTGTTCTTCAGGTAAATGCGTTTCGCGTATTCACTGGCCGTAAGCATATCATCCGGTAATGCCACTTTAGCAGCCTCCGGATCAGGCTTATGTTTCTCCTCAAGTGCCCTCGCTATGTCTCCCCTTCCAGCCCGTTTCATAAGGGCATTGTATTCTTCAAGAGAATCCATTTTTATACTCTTGAAGACGTCTCTCTCTCAATCATTAATCACCATATCCATATCTCAGTCGCCGTAACCGTAGAGTAAAAATTGCCCATAGGCTTCAGCATTCATCAGAAACACCTTCATCTGCGTCTTATCCCTCCCTTCAATCCTTTGCTTTTCCAAACCGTCGTACGTATATACGGTGGTTGGTAGCTTCTTTACATGATGTATCTCTTCATCATACTCCTCATATACAATAGGGATCTCGCACTTGACAGATGCAGCCCATTCTTCGATGTTAGCCTTAAGGTAGGTACATGGCTTGCACCATTCAGCACCGATAAGGGTGATTTGACTCATTTACCTATCTTAGTGAAGAAAATTGAGATCGTTTTCTAGAGTGAACCCATAGGTTAACCACAGGGTATCGAATGGGCATCTCTTCAATGGTTCGCCTCCAACCTCGAACTGAATCCTCTTCTTAGGTACGACTACCTGCATCTTACCTTGAGCAAACCTCATATATTTCTTAGTTATGGTCGGGATAGGGACCAACATGGCAAACGGTAGGTCTAGTTCCTGCAACCTGGCGAAGATCTTTGGTTTGATAGTATACGGCGGGTTGGAGAGAATCAGGGTAGTGTCAGATGGTGGTTCTGTGTCGAAGAAGTCGGTTGTTGTAGCTACAATAGTGCATTTAGGGTAAGCCTTCTGCATACGTGCTACGGAGTCTGACTCACCCGGGAAGGGTTCCCAAATAACACTACCATCTGGTACATAGGGTGCAAAGTCTGTCCATACTTCCTGCGGTGTATAATAATCATCGGATCCATCCTTTTTCTTGGTACTCAGAGAGATAGAAGCCATTTATATGATAAGGGGGTATGTCTCTCTGCCCTATTCTACATTAAACCGAAGAATGTCTGGGACATCCATTATTGTAGCTCCCTTTTTGATGCTGCTGACGATCTTCATGTACGTAACCGCTCCATTACCATACATTGTTTTGATCTTTGTCCAACCTTCTGAGGTCAATACTTCATGCTGTTCTGGCTCAACATGGTACGGGGAGATAAGAATGACACGACCACTGCTTTCAGCTATTCTATAGAATTCTAAGTGGTCACCCCACCATCCACAACCGCCACGTTCTTTAGCCAGGGGGTGGTGATTTTCTAGAAGCGTCGAGTAATTTGGATAATGGAGGATATTCAATTCCTTAGCTAAGGTGTTGCGGTTATTCCAGACGTCTTGATCCCAGTCATATGTCCCTACCCCCCAATAGCAGTGGTTAAAGACATTCGGGTAGTTGGTTCGTTCAGCGTTGTTTGGAGGCATGTTCTTTCTTTGGCGGGTCATGTTATTGTATTGCTGTCGTTCTCTCTCAGTCAATTTGCAATAATATGGGAAAATTGATTGGGGGGGTGATCCTGATATATATCGTATATTACAATGGCTGAAATATATGATGTAACTGACCAACGGGTGCTCGATTACTGCAGTGCATTTGTGGCCGAAGAGGATGAAACGTTTGAGAATCCCTTCCTATTTGCAAACAATATGCTCAGTAACTCGGGACATGAGGTGTTTGGTGCGGGGTATGACGACCGTGTACTTAAGAATTCAACGTTTGCAAAAGCAACTGGGTCTATGTATGACATTAAAAAGTTCCTTGAAACGCACCTCAATCCCACGCTCGCTTATGTATACATCATCTATGCATCCACACCGCACTTCATTCCGCAGTACATCTTTCAAGAGTTGACTCCTGAAATGGAGCAGCAATGGAAGGATGTGCAATGTTCCTTGAAATTTAACTATTTCGGCTGGACAGCACCAGAGAGTTTCACATCATTCTTTGCTCCTTATGGACTGGAGTTCTCTCAAGCTCAAGCTGGCTAGGATTAGTATGAAAGGTTGTGATAATTTGTAGTAATTGTAAGTATGAGTCTTCCAGGGTACTGTAAACAGTACTATACTTAGTATAGTATTATTTTTTCACTTTACGTAAAAGAAGTAGAATACTTCATAGATAGGGGGTAGAGAGAGAGTACCAACAAACCGACAAACTCAGACACTTCTGGTATGTTGTATAGATAGAAAAATTAGTAGGAGAAGCACATACAGATAGTGTCCAGTTTTGTCGGTTTGTTGGTAGCCAGAATCTTACACATCGAGACTCTCTCTCCAATTCCAGATACAATTTGCATGCTTGGTCTTACCTTCCCACTTCACAGCGATGTAGTCAGTCTTTGGTAATTTCTTGGCTACATGGTCTTGTAATCTACCCTTTGTCCAGTACTTTTTATCGTCACGGTCTAAGACAGTGTATTCATCCGACTCCTTAAACCTCTGGAACAGAACCTTCATCTTAATAGGCTCGACATGCTCATCGGTATCAACCTTTTCATATGTAGATTTGAACCATTCCATAGCAAAGTCAGACGACATCACATATTGATCAGCAAATGCTGTGCATTGAGGCGTCACTATCAACTCGGTGCCATGCTCGGTAGCAAATACCCTGATCATCTCAAACACGGCATGCCGCATACTAATTTGCCAGGCCGGTAGCTTATACAGAAGGTTTGCAGAGTGAACATGTGGCGTTCCTGCAACAATGTCTTCATCATTCAGATCATCAGTGTACTTTACCTTGAATGGGATCGTTACGATTCTTCGCTTGACCGAGTCATCCATTTTCCCCGAAATCATAGGAAGCTCATTGCACTCCATGATAATTGAGCTTTGATTCTGCACTGACATATTGCCACTATAAAGTTGCCTAGCATTGATAAGATTATCGCCAGTTAGAGTCTTTACCGTCGCTTGATTCAGCTTTTTACCGGCATCCGGTTCAGTGAAGGTTGTTTGTCGTTTATTGTGCATGTTGGCAATTGCCGGATTGGCACCTCCATCCTTGATAGGTTCTAGCAGGGTAGCAACAGTTCCCTTGTAAAAATAGTGACCCAGCGTCTTAGCTAACAGTTCATTAACTACACCCTTCCCATTGCCACCTTTTCCAGTACATATGACAATCTTCTCGAGCAGTGTACCTATACAGGCCGTTGCACAGAGGGACATGTATGTGACATAGATATCATCTTCATACAAGATCTCTCGATAGAGCTTATTGAGAGAAACAACATCCTCTTCTTTCGGGGTAACATAAGGATATCCAGTTGTCATGCTAACGTAATCCTCCTTCTTTAGACGGACGAATTGGTTGCTTTCAAAATCATAGGTCTTACCACAGCTCCAGGTAAAGTACTTTGGTTTGACATTGTTAAACTCAATGCCGCTATTTACGGGGGCCGTATCCTTGAAGATGCTGTAGATGTTATTAATGCCAGAGTTGGAGCTAACCTTCTCCCTTGCCTTGTTGTATGGTTTCGCAGCATCGGACATACCCTGTAAACCCTGGAGTTCTTCAAGCAACCAATCATCCAGTAAATCACTGATCCTTACCCGGGTGTTTCCACCTCGACGATCCATGTTCCAGAGTCCTAGCTTGGAGTCATAGACGAACAATACCCTGTTCTCTCCATCAGCATCTCCGATGTTCACTATCTCTCCATCAGTCAATTCAAGAGCCTTCAGAGCAAGGAACTTGTCGCTAGATACCTCATGGTTGGACTTGGATACTGAAGATGTAGTGCTGACTGTCCGAGGACGGTTAGCACAGATGGCAGCATGTGCTTCAGAATCAGATAGTCGAGAGAAATGCTCAACAGTGCCCCATGAAGTGCTTTTTGAAGCATCCCAATCCTTCAGGAGCTCTTGCACACATCCATCTTCATAGTTGTTTGCCTTTGAGGAGTAGTCCTCCATTACATCTTCGCTGATCTCTTCAGACTGCATAGCATAAATGAGGTTACGCCAAGTCTCTCTATTCTCCCAGTGCTTCATAGCAATGTTGTCAAGTATTCGCTTCTTAAAGACTACGTCCTCCTCAGTCTTAGCAACAGGTATATCTGATTTCTTTACTGCAACCTTAGCTACAGCAGGACTGAATGCTTCAAACACAGGCGGTTCTGTCTCACCAGCAGGAATAGACATGAGCCCATCAGGATCTTCCCAGATTTGAGTGTATAGGTAGTCAACTCCGGTTCCATCCCTATCAACATCATTCCTGCATGGATCTTCAGGGTCTTTAAGACGATAAAGGTGTGGTAGCCCTCGCCGGGAAGATTTGGTTTGCCACCCTTCTCCGTAACAAGCGACAGTTGACTCTACACTCTTAGGATCGTCAATGTCGATCACCATGTAGTTGGTCTTGGAGAGATTGATTGCAATGATGTTACCAGGATGCGTCTCGTTCCACTTTTGACATTTGTCAAAGTCCCATTTAGTCCAACCCGGTTCAAGTCCCGTTAGGTGTTTTTTTCCATTACCATCAATGGTCTCAGTCGCATTGATATAAGGCATTCGGCATTCATCTGCAACTTTTCGCATCTTCACTTCTGGCATCTATACTATAGGCCTACATTCTCTCTCTCTCGTTTACGACGCAATTGTTAGTTATTACAAACGAAAAATCGGTTGAAAGAATGTCTAGTGGTAGAGCATAATATGTCAGGTCCAGCCATCCTTCACCACCGTGTCATTCCAAGTTCTTCCTCTGAACAATACAGCCCTAACCAAACTGTGGATTTCCACCTCCAAGTTCCAGGTCGGAAGATTATCAACGGATCTGTCCGTATTGAGGGTACTGTATCTGCTGTCAATAGCCTGGGTGACCCAATTGCGTTTGCGGACAGTTGCAAGCTCGATGCTTTCGTTGGAGCTCACGCCTTCCTGCAGCAGATGTCTACGGAAGTTGAGTCTAAGGGAATGATTGAAACCCTCCAGCAGTACCCGCGATACGTCTCGGTTGCATCTAAGGCATCCATGTCTCAGGATGACACTTTGTCGTTGAACATGCAAGCCGAACTCCGATGCGGTGGCAAGTCGGAAAACGGCAAGTACGCTTTGCAGCGAGTTGTTGACCGTACAGATGGTGGTACTATCGCTTTGACAGATAGTGTTGACCCATCGTTTAGCATCAAACCAATGGTTGCTATTAACCGGGCTTCAGGAAACAACTACTCGTTTGACCGACTTGGATTCATGCGAATCTCTGCGATTCTTTCACAGAGCCGAAACGCCATGTTTGGACTTGATGGACAGACTCCAGCACTTCCATGCACATACACTCTCTCAAACCTGGCTATTCGTTTTTCGACTGTACCTGAGGACGGAGATAGTAGCCCAATGCTGTGCCGATCGTACTTTTCCACTACAAATTCTATCTCTTCTACTAACTCGTCGCTTGTCTCCAGAGTCCCAAGTACGCGTGTGAATGGAGTCACTGTAGCATTCATTAAGCAGGCTGATTCCCGATCCGCCAGTTCTAACACCACAGCACTTCAGCGTATCCCACAGTTTATCTCTACTGAGTACCTCTTCCAGAACAGTGTCTCAGGTGGTATTGAGTATGTCATCAACGACGAAGGAGAGGCAATCCAGAGAGGTATCGATAGTCTGTCCATGACTGGGCATAGCAATGTCTCAACTCAGCTCTTGCAAGCCAACGACGGGTTCCTCTTGGGTTTCGCGTTTGACAGCTATTTGGATCTGTCCCAGTCGCTCTTCTCGCAGCGTCTTGTGATCGGTGACACGTCTGTGTCTAGTTCTTCATTTGATGCGGTGAGTTACTTTCATTCGATTCTAGAGATGTAATTACTTTTCACACTTCGCAGCATATATGGTTTGGCATTTTTTCGTCTTCTGATGCACCTGAATACGCGTAACAGCAACGTTTGTACCGCATAGGTTGCATTCCATTCTGGCTGCTTTTCTCTTTTCATAATATCTCTTTTGATACGCAAGATAATGCTCACGATTAGCTGCAACATATGCCTTAGCTTGGTCAAGTTTCCGTTGCTTAATATGTGGGTTTTTATACCAGTCAAGTTTCCGTTGCTTAATATGTGGTTTTTTATACCAGTCCTGATTTTGCCTTTTTTTATCACGCTGATCACCAGCACCATATTCCAAACGCATACTATTCACACAGTCAAG
>Ga0209425_10003428_pt1 | contig 16808 bp, 12 predicted proteins | sample COG_05_FD_184749 | JGI IMG/M metagenome (GOLD analysis project Ga0209425, IMG submission 184749) | Pelagic Microbial community sample from North Sea - COGITO 998_met_05 (SPAdes) (version 2) | ecosystem: Environmental > Aquatic > Marine > Neritic zone/Coastal water | place: Helgoland, sampling...
AGATCAGACTATAAAAGATGCTGAAGCCAAGACAAAGCAATCACAGATTGATGAATATAGAACTGAGCATGAATCTGTTAGAGCTTCTTATGATGTTGCCCAAAAGAATTTTTATTCTGTTGGAGCTGATATAGCAAGACAGGAAGCAGACATTCAGAATGTTACTAGAACTCTTTCACAAAGCAAGACAGATCTTGAGAGGGCAAAAGAAAGTTACGCCAAAGCAATTGAGAAAGAATCTACTTTTGACAATTTAACCCCTAAAGAAAAAGAATTAAAACTAAATATTTCTATTCTTAGGGCTTTGGAAGCTTTAGATAAAAAAGCTGAATTAAACTTACAAATATCACCACTAGAAAATAGTATTAAAGAAAAATCTATGGAGTTAGATAGTCAACTTTCTAAATTAGCTGAAGTTAAAGAGAGCTATGCTGCTATAACATCGGAGTTTGAAACAGCGAGATCTTCTGCTTCATCTATTAATTCTGATATAGCTATGCATGAGGCAGATTTAAGAAATATCAGCAAGACCGAAACTCAAAGTAAAATTGATTTAGATATAGCTAAAGAAAGTTATGCCAAAGCATTAGAAGAAGAAGCAAATATTGAGAATTTAACCCCAAAAGAAAAAGCCATTAATTTACTTGATATGATCATTGATGCATTAAAGGCCATGGGATCAGGTGGGAATGGAGTCTATCAAAAAGCAATTGAACTAAAGGATCAGCTAACTCAGATTCTAAATATTGCATCTGCTCAGTCTAAATCTTTAACAGACGAATTTCTTAATAGACAGAATAGTTTATCTGATCTTATTAAAAAGAATGCGGAAAAGAAATCTATTACCGAAAACGAATTAAATGAATTAGTTCAAAGAAAATCTAATATAGAAATTGAATTAGAATCTTTCATTGCTAATCGTAATCAAGTTGATGATTTAATAAGAGATATGGAAAGCAAGAGATCTGTGTCAGCTGCAGACTTACGTTCACTTGAATCAGAAATAAATTCACTTAAATTAGAATTAAGAACTTTTGAAGTAAATCTAGAAAACGCCTCACATGCTTTGACCAAGGAGGGCATTAACCCTAATGACCTAAATCCGGCAGACTTTCAGGGTATGGATTTATTAGAGCTAGAGGACTCTTTAGATAAAATTCAAGAGAGTATTTCAGCACTAAGTTCTGTTAATCTTGCCTCGCCTGATGAATATCTTACAAGACAGGATGATTTATCTAAGATAATTAAAGAAACCGAAACTAGAAAAAAAGTACTAGAAGAAAGTATTTCTGAGCTCGTTCAAAAAAGCTCCTCTGCTGAAGCAGTTTTAGTAAACATTCGACAAGAGCAGTCAAAAGTAGATCAAGAGCTTAGGGATCTTGAAAATAAGAGATCGGTAGCTGAATTAGACCTCAGAGCTATTTCAGAAAAAGTAACTAACATCAAACTAGAGCTTAAAACTTACGAAATTAATTTAGAAAACGCTAATGAAAGAATTAAAAAAGCTGGTATTAATATTGAAGATGTAAATTATGAAGACTATGACGATTTAGTAATCAAAGATATACAAGATCAGCTTACAGAGATTCAGGCAAGAATTATAAGACTTGGAGCAATTAATCTTGCTGCACCAGATGAAATAGCTGAAGAGTCAAAGCGAGGCAAAAAGTTAGAAGAGCAATATAATGAACTTACAGACGCCTTAGATAAATTAACTAATGCTATTAAAAAAATTGATGTTGAGACTAAATCAAGATTTAAAGATAGTTTTGATGCTGTGAACGCCAGATTAAAAGAAGTTTTTCCAATTCTTTTTGGAGGTGGATTTGCTGAATTAACCCTTCAAGATGACGACACTTTAAATGGTGGTGTTGTTCTGATGGCAAGGCCGCCAGGTAAAAAGAATGCATCTATCTCACAACTATCAGGTGGAGAGAAGGCTTTAACAGCACTATCTTTGGTTTTTTCAATTTTTGAACTCAATCCAGCTCCATTTTGCATGCTCGATGAAGTAGATGCTCCTCTTGATGATCTTAATACTCAAAGATTAATTAATATGGTTGAAGAAATGTCAAAGACAATTCAATTTATATTTATTACTCACAATAAAGTTTCTATGGAACGAAGTGATCACCTAATGGGTATTACCATGCAAGAAGCCGGAGTATCTAGACTGGTCTCTGTAGATGTAAACCAGGCCTTAGAATTAGCAAATACGGATTAAATGCAAACCAATTCAGATATATATTTAATCGGCCTCTCAATAGCAATATTTTTAGTAATTACATTCTTTTTTCTAAAAAAAATAGCTAGTTCTAACGAGCTTAAAGTCAAAATAGAAGAGGTTCCTGACCTTTTTGATAAAGATGCTGAGGAAGCTGAACGTCGCTCTCAATCATCTTTTAATTTCTCAGAAAAATCGAAAGATTCTCAGGATTATGAGCAAGAGTTGATTGTCTTTAATCTAATTTCGATGGATGGTTCTTTGTATGCGATGGACCAACTATTTGGATTTTTAGCGAACTATAATGCGAAACTTCGTAATGGATATTTTTCTTATACAAATAATAACAAAGAGATTTTTAGAGTAGCTAATGCACTCAAGCCGGGAACTTTTGATACAGACACTAGTTCCCATGCTATTTTGCTTGTGGCTGATCTCAATGATGTTGATGATGCGACTCTTACAGTTAACCTAATGCTTGAATTTGCAACCCAATTTAGTGAGAACTTTCATGCGAGTATCTGCGATGGAAATAGACTCCCATTAACTAAACAAATGATCTCTCATATTAAATCAACTGCTCAAGAGGCCTCTAGATTGAAGCAAGTGAGTGATTTCGCATAACTCTATGCAAGATATGAACTCAAAGTACGAATCTTTAAAAGAATTAATCAGAAAACATGATCACAATTACTATGTCCTTGATGATCCTGAAATAAGCGACCAAGAATATGATTTACTTTTTAAAAAGCTTCTTGAGCTAGAAAATACGAATCCTGATCTTGTTTCAACTGATTCTCCAAGTCAAAGAGTTGGAATTACTCCCCTAGAGAGTTTCAATAGCTATAACCATAAAAAACAAATGCTCTCACTTGCTAACGTATTCAGCAAAGACGAGCTAGTTGATTTTTTTACTAGAGTAAATAAGCGTCTAGTTGATACAAAGGAGTATAAAGTTTTTTGTGAGCCTAAAATGGATGGAGCTGCCATCTCACTTATATATATTAATGGAATCTTAACTACTGGAGCTACAAGAGGAGATGGAATTAAGGGTGAAGATGTAACATCTAACGTTAAAACCATTAAATCTATTCCTCAAAAACTTTTAACCAGTAAAAAATTTCCAATACCTAGTTACTTAGAGGTAAGAGGTGAAGTTTATATATCCAAAGACGACTTCATTAGCCTTAATAAAAATGCATCCATTAATAATCAAAAAATATTTGCTAATCCAAGAAATGCCGCAGCTGGGAGTTTACGTCAACTTGATTCAAAAATTACGAGCCAAAGACCTTTGTCGTTTATAGCCCATGGATTTGGTGAGATCGAAGATATTGTTATAAATACCTTAGAAGAATTTTTTGAAATACTCAGTGAATTTGGATTACCAGTTAATCCTCTCAATAAAAAAGTGTTAAATATTGATGGATGTCTTCAATATTATGCTGACATTCTTAAAAATAGAGAGAGGATACCTTTTGATATCGATGGAGTGGTTTATAAGATTAATAATTTTGGTTATCAGTCTAAACTTGGAGAGGTATCAAGATCACCTAGATGGGCTATCGCACATAAATTTCCAGCTGAAGAAGCAACCACTTCGATTGAATCAATAGATTTTCAGGTTGGAAGAACTGGAATATTAACTCCAGTTGCTAGGTTAAAGCCAGTTAAAGTGGGTGGGGTAATTGTAAGTAACTGCACTTTACATAATATAGATGAACTGAAGAGGCTAGATCCAAGAGTCGGTGATACAGTTATTATAAGAAGAGCCGGCGATGTAATACCTCAAATTATTAAAGTTGTATTATCAAAAAGATTATCTAATGCCGTTAAAGTAAGCATTCCAACGACATGCCCATCCTGTGGCGCTAATACCCTAAATGAAAATGCTTCTGATTGGGTTGTGATCAAGGATGACAATAATCAACAAGTTAAAAAGTTTGGTTCAAAAATTGAAGCTGATCATTTTAAATCACTTGAGAATAACAACTACTTAATTAAAGAGATCAAGATCAAAGCAGCTTTTGTTAAATGTTCTGCTGAGTTTACATGTCCTGAAATCGTAAGAGGGAATATTGTTCATTTTGTATCCAGAAAGGCTTTTGATATAGAGGGATTAGGCCAAGAGATTATTAATACTTTCAATAAAAACGGGTATTTAAATGATGTTGCAGATATTTATAATCTTAAAGCTCATAAAAATGATCTTATGGACATGGATGGTTTTGGTGAAAAATCTATTTCAAATCTGCTAAATTCAATTGAAAAATCAAGAAGAATAGATCTGCATAAGCTAATTTATTCACTAGGTATTTCAGAGGTTGGCGAAGCTACTTCTAGAAATTTAGCTCAAGAATATAAAAATATTTATTCTTTTCTTGAAGCGGATTTTGATCAATTGCTAGAAATTGATGATATAGGGCCAAAAGTTGCAAGTAATATTGTGAACTATATTAAAACTGATTTTGCACAATCGCTTTTACCAAGAATCATTAAAGAATTAGATGTTATAGAGGTAGATGAGGTCAATTTAGCAGATTTACCTTTGAATGGAGTCCAGGTTGTACTTACTGGCAAGTTAAATAATTTTTCAAGAGATGAAATAAAGGAAAATCTTATTCTTAAAGGCGCAAAGGTTGCATCAAGCGTCTCATCTAAGACTAATTTTGTTATTGCAGGAGAGAATGCTGGATCAAAACTAAAAAAAGCAATCGAACTTAATGTTAAAATCTATGATGAAAATGAGTATGAATCAATTCTTAAAAACCCATCGCAATATATTTAGCATAATTGTATGTATTTGCTTTATTCAGGCATGTACAACCGCGCCACCAGAAAGTCCTGATAATATTTGTAAAATTTTTAAAGAAAAAAAGAGTTGGTATAAAGCGGCTGTGCAAGCTGAAAAAAGGTGGAAGATTCCTCCATATGTTCTCATGTCATTTGTATTTCAAGAATCAAGTTATAGAGCTAATGCTAAGCCTGAAAGAGACAAGCTGCTGGGCTTTATTCCTTGGTTTAGACCATCATCCGCAAAAGGCTATTCACAAGCTCTTACTAATACTTGGGATGACTATATGGATGAAACAGGTAATTCTAGAGCTAAAAGAAATAACTTTAAAGATTCAACTGATTTTATAGGATGGTATGCAAGTAAGGGTTACTACCAGGGTTTTGAAAAGACTGATGCTAGATCTTTATACCTTGCTTATCATGATGGCTATGGCGGTTTTAAAAAGAAGACCTATAGAAAGAAGCAATGGCTTATAGCTGTTTCAGATAGAGTTCAAGCCAGATCGTCAATGTATCAGCAGCAATACTGGGGTTGTGCGGAAGACTTAAAAAAGAAACGTTTTTGGATTTTTTAATTAAATTACTTTAATTTCAAATCCTTCTTCTTCTAAGATTTTCTGGAAACCTTCACCTGCCAAGACTGCTCTTTTAGGATCAGTATTAAAATATTTTGCAGCCATATTTTTTAAGTCACTCAGCGAACATTCTTTAACCCTAGCTCTAAACTCCAAACGTTCATCTTGAGATTTATCTTGAATTAAATTTAAGAAATCATTGCCTGCTTCTCCTGCAGGTGACATAGGCTTATCAATACTAGAAATAACGCCTAAAATACCTTCTTCAAGCTGAGCGCTTGAAATATTTTCAAGAGCCCATTCTCTTGAATTAGAAAATTCAGCAAAAGTTTCTTTGCACTTAGGGTCTCTATAAGAGTAGAAAAGAAAAACTTGTGATTTACTATCATGAGAGGCTCCAGCTCCATAAGCACCACCTTTTTCTCTAATAGCAGAATGTAAATAACCATTTCTTAAGACAGTTGCCAATACACTTAAAATAGGCGCATCAGGATGAGAGCTATTAACCGTTGGAAAAGCTTCTGCACAAAAACAAACCTGTGACCCAGTTATCCACCCTAGTTCTTTATTTTGTTTAGGTACCATAGCCTGATCTTTGAAAGTCAGATCTGACATGAATGCAGGTATACCTAAATTAAGCTCTTTCTGGTCTAACGAAGAGGCTGTAAATGAGTACATTGGAGAGGTGGATATTTTATTTTGAATTCCAACAAGAGAATCAATATATTTAGCTAGAGTTTCGTCATTGGTTATTGATTCTTTTAGTGATTTAAGACTATTTACATATGTAAGTCCTGATATTAGTTCATTGGTAGCAGCTCTACTACTTATTTGAGCAGCAGCACTGCTCATAGCAAGACTATGACCACTTTGAGTAAGAGCTTTTTCTGCATCTGCAGAGCTAAATTCAATAATCTCTTTGACTCTTTTTGGATTTAAAAAGTTTGTATTGCAAGCAGTCTCAATCATTAGATCTTGCATAGCATCTGCATTTTTTTCTAGGCAACTACTTGTTATCTTTAGACCTATTTTTTTAGTTTCACTATTACTTCCAGGTAGCAAAATAAATGATGCTCCTAGACCACCAGTTATAGACGCTTGGCGTTTTTGAATTTCTTCAAAAGATTTATCACCTAAGCCTAAATCTGTTAAAAGTTCAGAGTAGTTCCTTGAAGCATTGAGTTCATCGAGAGTTAAATCCTGACATGGATATATTAAAGAGTGATATACAAGACCATTAGTCCCAGTTTTATAGTAAAAATCATTATTTACTTCTGTTGAATTATTTCTAATAGCTGAAGGAAATTTTCTGGTCAAGGGTATATCAGCAACAGTTACCTGAGGCAGAACATCAGGATCATCTTTAGATTCCTGTCTATCTTTTAAATCTTTAGCAAGCGTATTTAGCTCATTTTTGTCATCTTCACTTAGATTTTTAGTTTTTTCTTCTAAGTAATTTTTAATTTCTTCTTCTTTTTTTTCATTTAAGCCAGGCTCAGGCTTTAGTTCATAGTTAACTCTATGCGGATTATTAATTAAGTGTTTCTCAATTAATTTTTCAAGATACCTTTCAGTCTTTAGATTTTCTTTTAGCTGAGTAAAACTTTTATCTAAATCTAGAATCTCAAGCGGATCATCTCTATGAATGCATGCAGGAAGACAGCCTAGCATTAACTCTAAACCATATGGCATTCCACTTCCTGAAACTTCTCGTTGCTTAATCTCCAATTGATGAACTGAAGAATCTATAACATCTTTATCAACTCCATCTTTTAAAAGATTATTTAAGGTATCAAGAATCAATTTTTCTACTTCAATTTGATTGCCTTCTGAAACTCCCTCAAGACCTGCTGCAAAAACAATTTCTTTATGACTAGTTTCAATTCCGGTCAATGGGGAAGGAGCTATTCCTAATTCAGAGCTTTCAAGGGCTTTACGCAATGGAGAGGCTGAATTATCTAAGAGAATATTTGAGAGCAGATAAGTTTCTAAAAGCTCAATTGGATTATGACTTTCGTTCAAAAGCCAACTTAAAACTACATGATGGTTATTATCATCACCTGGAAGTGGGTTATAAGTATCAGAGCGCTGAATAGGAGTTGTGATTCTTGTCTCATTTTTAACTTCAATTATTTCTAAAGAAGGTTCAAAGTTCTTCAAAACATTTTTAGATACTACTTCTTGAATATCAGCAGGATCCATATCTCCAAATGTAAAAAAAGTTGCATTGGAAGGGTGGTAATGTTTTTTATGAAAATTTACTAACTCTTCATGACTTAACTCAAGAATATTTTCTGGATTACCGCCACTATTAAATTGATATGTTGAGTCTGGATATAGGTATTTAGAAAGACCATGCCAAAGCTGACTAGGTATTGAGCTCATAGCACCTTTCATTTCATTATAAACAACACCTTTGATCTCTAAATTACTTTCATCATTTATTTCAAGGCGATGACCTTCTTGGGCAAAATCAAGACTATCTAAGTTTGGAAAAAATGCTGAATCAAGATAAACATCTAACAGGTTAGAGAAATCTTTTTTATTCATGGTTGCAAAAGGGTAAGCTGTCCAGTCGCTTGAGGTAAATGCATTCATAAAAGTATTTAAAGATCTTCTGATCATCATAAAAAATGGATCTCTTACAGGAAATTTCTTTGACCCACATAATGCTGTATGTTCAAGAATATGTGCAATACCCTTAGAATCCTGAGGGACTGTTCTAAATGCAACCATAAAAACATTTTCAGTAGACTCAGATGCTAAATGAATATGTTGGCAATTAAACTCATTTTCAGTAAAAACCTGAGCTTCGAGGTTTAATAAAGGAATAAACTTTTTTTCTTCTAATTTGAACATTGGCTAAATATGGTTTTTTCTTTAAAATAAAGAAATGATTAATAATAAAATAAAACAACTCAAAAAAACTTCAATAATTATAAGCTTAGTCTTTATTCAAAGTTGTGCTTTAAATCTTAATACTTATGATTTTGAAACTGATTCTCTTGAAAGTTTCAACTTGGCAGATTATAACGAATTCTCGTTAAATATGAACCAATCTAATTTAAGTGCTGAAGTAAATCCTATTAAATTTGAAAAGTTAAAAGTTGCTTTAACAGAAGCTTTAGAGGATAGAGGTCTTGAACTTAACTCTGAGGCTAATTTAAGCATTGAGTTAATTATTGAGCCTAAGGATAAGCTTAAGCTTTCAAAATATCCAAGAAGATACTCATACATGTATGGTTATGATGCTTGGAATCTAAATGAGCTTGAAACCACTGAGCAATTTATCTTAAGAGTAAATATAAAAGATATTAGTGCCAACAAGACTGTATGGACTGGATTAACTAAATGGAGAAAAACTTCTTCTAAAGATCCTCTAACACAAGAGTATCTTCAGTTTATTGTTGATAGCATTCTCCAGGCTAATTAATCATTAAACCTTAAAGGGTTTATAGCTTCTCTAACCTCTTGGCTGATAGGGCTTGGTATATTACATATATCATTCATGATTGTTTCAGCTAACAAGGGAGCTAGACTTAAACCTCTTGACCCAAGGCCGCCTAACACAAAAACTTTATCCTGATCGATTGGTCCAACTACAGGTAGATAATCAGGAAGGGAAGCTCTAATTCCTGTCCATGTTTTTTCTATATTTTTTATATCATCTTCATTTAACAAATGATTATTTTTATCAATAATATTTTTATAATCTATAGTATCTTCATTTAACATTTCATCATTGCTGTAAATAGATCCAGCCCAACTAAGACCATTAAATTTTGGCAATATATAACCATTATTATTAATAGGATATTTAATAGCATTAAGTTTTTTATCCTTAAAGCCAGCTATAGCTCCATGCTTCAGTCTAATATTTGGTATGGCTGATTTTAAAGAGCCCCCAGAAGCTAAAATAAGATGAGAGTATCCCTCATAGTTTTTATCTCCCTCAAATTTTAATTTAATTTCCTCATTAATCTCATATTTCAAAAAATCTGCATCACTAATAAAATTTATATTTTTATGCGTTAACAGAGTTTTATTTAATTCATTGATTGAAATGCACCCACCTAGATTTGTTATTAATCCTGAATATTTTTGATCAATATTATTATGTTGATTTATATCCTCAGCACTTAGCTTGGTAAAAAGATCAGTTCGATCAAGTTTCATAATTCTTTCAATCCAAGAACTTCTATCATCACCATTATCAAGAAACGTAATACCCGTATTAATAAAAGCACTTAATACTTCTGAATAAAATTTGTGTGAGTAGAAGTATCCTTCAACCAAAAGATCACTTCTTGAATCAAGTCCCAGTGAAAATTTTGGATACATAGCAGCCCAAGGATTAAGATTCAGGTCTTTCTTTTTATCAAAAAGATCAACAGTTATATTTTGATTTGCTAGCTTATAGGCTAGACATGTACCTGCTATACCTGAGCCAATAATAGCTATTTTTTTTGGCACTATTTTTAATTTAAGATCACCATCCTCTTTATTAAATACCCCCTGCAATCTATGCCTTTTATTTCCAAAACCTTTAACCTTAACAACATCAAAACTATTTTCTTGGAGACCTCTTCTAACAAACCCAGCTGCTGTATAAGTTCCAAAGGTTGCATTTTTATTACTGAGTAAATGTATATTTTTAAATATCTGTGGAGACCACATAGATAAATTCTTATTAGGATCAAATCCATCCAAGTACCATGCATCAAATTTATTGTTTTTGTTGCCGATTAATGATTTCAAAGCCTCTTCAGCATTATTAATAATAAGAGTTAGCCTTATTTTAAATTTGGGAAGTTCAATTCTAGTAAAGCCATTACACTCGACAGGAAAGTGCTCAATAAACTCATCAGTAAATTCTTTTAGTTGAGGATAATTAGCTATCGCTTTTTTAAAATCCTCTATATTTAATGGAAAACAATCAATAGATATGTAATCTAACCACTTCTCATTGTTTTGACTGTGTTGATGCCAGTATTTTGCAGTAATAAGAAAATTTAATCCAAATCCAAAACCAAGCTCTGCAATTTTAAAGTTATTTGGCTCTTTAATGCGCCAACGCTCTATAAGATTATTTGCCTCAATAAATACCTCACTAGTTTCATCTATAACATTAGCTTGAAAAAATCTATCATCATGATCAAGACTATGAGGCACATTATTATGCCAATTAAGTTTTCGAGAATTTATTTTAAGCGGATGAAGTTTGTTCATTTTTTATAATGAGTATTCTACTATTAATGGTTTTAAGTAATGCCCTATAATACTTATATACATATGAATACTAAATCCTATCATTTTTTCTTACTTCCACTAATTTTTTTATTAAGCTCATGTTCGGATGAGGCAATTAGCCAACCAAAGATCGAGTTCACTTCCTCTGTTGAAAAGCTTGTAGAACATACTAAAGAATTTATACCTAAAGTTTATTCATATGATAATGGAATTCATGTTGCTGTTGGCTTTGGAATAGCTAATTCAATTATGGTAGAAGGTGAGGGCGGTAATATAATTATTGATGCAGCTGACAGTGTTTATGAAGCTGAAAAAATATATTCTTATTTTAAAGAAATTAATTCAAACCCAATAAAAGCAGTTATATATACCCACAATCATGGAGATCATACCTTCGGAGCAGCATATTATTACAATCTTAGTGAAGAAAAACCTAAGATAATTGCGCACGAGACCACTGCTTATTATATGGAAAGAATTCTTGGAATTTTGAATCCAATTATCTCTGTCAGAAGCTCAAGAATGTTTGGTACTTTTTTGCCAGAAGAGCAATTAATTAATGTAGGAATAGGACCATTTTTGGGAGTTTCTCAAAGTGTTCCTGGGTACATTAAGCCTGATATTACTTTTGCAGATGAACTTAAATTATCTATTGCAGGAATAGATATTGAGTTGCATCACGCTATCGGGGAAACAAATGATCAATTATTTGTTTGGCTACCGCAAAGAAAAGCCTTAATGCCTGGCGATAATATTTATAAAACTTTTCCCAATCTTTATACCATTAGGGGAACTACCCACAGAGATGTAAAAGGATGGGTTGATAGCCTTGATCACATGAGATCATTAGATCCAGAATTTCTATTTCCAAGCCATACTAAACCCCTAGAGGGCGATGAGGTAATGGCAACTCTGACTATTTACAGAGATGCTATTCAGTATGTTCATGATCAGACAATCAGATTAATGAACCAAGGCCTGTATCCTGATCAAATTATTGAATTAATCGAGTTACCTAAAGAAATCGCAGATTCTCCATTTTTAAATGAATTTTATGGAACTATTAGGTGGTCTGTAAAAAGTATTTTTAATGGATACTTGGGCTGGTTTAATGGCAATATTGCAGAACTTGATCCATTGTCTAGAAAAGATGAGGCCTTAAGGCTTTCAGATATGGTCGGAGGTATTGAAAATATTTATTTGCAACTTGAAATGGCAGTCGAAACAAATGATATGCAGTGGGCTCTTCAACTAAGTGATCATCTTATAGCACTTGATTATAAAATTAAGGATGTAAACAAACTTAGATCTCAAGCAGCAGATTACATTGGTCAACGATCCTCAAATCCTAATAAAAGAAATTATTTATTAAGTTCTGCGCTTGAATTACAGCCTGGCTTTGAATTAGAAAATATACTCACCAGTGACTCTCTGCTATTAGAGCAGCTATCTATGGATAATTTTTTTAATATTTTATCTGTTCGCTTAAATCCTGATGCAGTTGAGGCAGATCCGTATAGGGTTTGTTTTAAATTCGATTCAGGCCTTATAAAAACTATTACATTAAGAAATAAGATAGCTGAAATATCATCCATCACCACTAACTGTGATTTAAATATTGAGCTTGCTGATGATCTATTTAAAGAAGTTTTAGCAGGGCTTCATAATCCAATTAGAAAAGTTGCAGCTGGTGATATTAATACCAATGGAAAATCAGCTGAGTTTCTTATCTTTCTATCAAAATTTAGAGATTAATTATTAATTAGAGCCAGAAGGTATGTCTTTATAGGCAACACCTTTATCTGCTCTTGGGTCTTGGGGCAAACCTAAAACTCTCTCAGCAATAATATTTCTTAAAATCTCATCAGTGCCCCCAGCTATTCGCAATCCTGGTGATCCTAGCCACGCTCCTTGAAAACCATGAACATCAGAGTCATCTGTTTTTAGCATTCCTGCCATATCAAGGGAATCAATTCCGAAATTACCAATTGCTTGAAGTTTATTTGCACTAACTACCTTTGTTATAGAGGCTTCAGGACCAGGAGTATCTCCTTTTGAGAGTGCTGACATTGTTCTTAACTTGGTATTCTTTAGACCATTAGCCTGACAATACCAGTCCGCAATAGATTCTCTTACAGCTCTACTTTGTATCAGTGGTTCTCCATGATCATCTTGTTTTTTGGCCCACTCAAAAGCTTCTTTGGCATCTGCACCATTTGCATCACCTACAGCTAGACGCTCATTCATTAAAGTAGTAATTGCGACTTTCCACCCATCACCAATTTCACCAAGCCTTTGAGAATCAGGAATTCGAACATCATTAAAATAAACTTCATTAAATGAAGATCCACCTGTAATTTGTTTAATCGGTTTGATATCTATCCCAGGGGATTTCATATCTACAAAAAAGAAAGTCATACCTTTATGCTTTTCCAAGTTTGGATCATGTCTAACAACTAAAATGCCATAGTCAGAAAAATGAGCACCTGATGTCCATACCTTTTGACCATTAATTATCCAATCATCACCGTCTTTAACTGCTTTACTTCTTAATCCTGCAACATCTGAGCCAGCCGATGGTTCTGAAAATAATTGGCACCAAATTTCTTTACCTTCTGCCATAGGTGGTAAATATCTAGCTTTTTGTTCTTCTGATGCATATTGCATCATTACAGGACCAGCCATTCCAAGACCAATTTCGTAAATACCTCTAGGCACGCTAAATTTTGATTCTTCTTGTCCCCATATAATTCTTTCAATAGGAGAGGCTGCTAGACCTCCATACTCTTTTGGCCAATGAAGCATTGCCCAGCCAGCATCAAATTTTTTACTTTGCCATTTTTTTGCTGATTCTAAAAATGCTTCCTCCCCAACCATGCCTTCTTTTCTATCTTTTGCTGCTTCAGTTTTCAGTTGAGCATTCTGCTCTAACCAGCCTCTACATTTAGTTCTAAATTCTGCCTGTTCCTTAGAATCATTAAAATCCATTTGATACTCCTTTAATTTGAATTAGCTAGGTTTGATTTCTCTAGACCACTTACTAGTTTTTCTTTCCATGTTGATAGTGATCCAATATTTAGTGATAGTAATTTTGATCTTCTGTAGTAAAGATGACAGTCATACTCCCATGTAAAGCCGTTACCGCCATGAGTTTGAATATTCTCTTTAGAGCAAAATTGGAATGCTTCTGTTGAACTAACTCTAGCAGTAGCAGCTGCAACAGCTAATTCTGATGAATCTGTTAAGAGTGCCCATGCTCCATAAAAAGAGTTAGATTTTGCAAGAGTTATTGATATGTACATATCTGCAAGCTTATGTTTAATAGCTTGGTATGATCCAATTGCTCGTCCAAATGCAAATCTCTCTTTAGCATAATTATTAGCCATATCAAGAGAGGCTTGAGCTCCTCCAATTTGCTCAAAGCTAAATAACACTGCAGCTTGATTTAAAATACTTTGAAGTAATTCCCAGCCATTTCCAGCTTCACCAATCAATTGGCTTTTAGCTTTATTAAAGTCCAGTGAAAAATGACCTCTACTTTCATCAATATTTTCTTGATTAGTGCTAATACAACTTTCTTGGTTTAACTTTACAAGCCTTAATTCAATTCCATTAGCTCCTTTACAAACTACAATGGCATGAGTCGCAACACCAGCATCAGGAACAGCAATTTTTTTACCTGATACCTCATCATTTATCGATGTAACACTTATGTTATTTTCAGTAGGGGCAAGTAGATCTTCTGTCACCGCAAGAGTTCCAACACATTCACCCGAAACTAATTTTGGTAAAATTTCTTTTTTAATATCTTCACTTGCATATTTAATAATCGTTTCGGTAAATAAATATACTGATGAAGAGAAAGGCACAGGCGCTAGCGCTCTTCCAAGCTCCTCAGCAACAACACAAAGCTCTAAGTGACCCAAACCTAATCCGTCATACTCTTCTGGAATTCTGATGCCAGTCCATCCCATGGCAATAATTTTTTTCCACAATTCAGGATCTAGACTATTTTTGGTATCTAATACTGACCTATTTCTAGCAAGAGACCCTTCTTTTTCAAGAAACTTTCTAGCCTCTGATTGAAGAAATTTTTGATCATCTGAAAAATCTAAATTCATAATTTTTTTATAGTAATATAATGTTAATAAATGGTAATAGAATATAATTCTAATTACTATATTTTCATTAAACTTATATTCATTTAAATAAAGATGACAATCCAAGATTCAGAAATAAAAGTTAATAAAGCAGACAGCAACTATCTTAATAAACAACAGCAATCTGGCGGTTTATTTCTTGGCTTTATATTTGTTCTTATGCTCTCAAGTATTCTGGCCTTAGCTTTGTGGGTGAATCAAATCTCATCAGCCAATGACTATAATATTACTGGATATGAGGAAAGAATTTCCTTGCTAGAGGAGCAATTGAGCATAGTAGATTCAGTGAATACCGACTCAATGACTGGAATTGCATCTCAACTTCAGTTTTTAGATAAAGAAATTAGAAAACTTTGGGATCTAAGTAACAAGAGAAATAAAGTTAAGATTCAAGAAACAGAGACTGTAGTTATAGATCTAAAAAATAGATTTCAAATTCTCCAAAATACTGCGACTGAATTAGAAAAATTAGCTAACCTTAATGGGACCAGCATTCAAAATCAAAGCAAAAGAGTGCAAACAATAGAATCATCTAATAAGTCTTTGCCCCAATTAAGAAAAGATATTCAATCGTTAAATACTGATATTTTATTGATGGAAGAATCTCTACAAGCATTTAACAATTACAGAAAGCAGAACAATGCGGTCATCCTCCAATTACAAAATGAAATAAGGTTATTAAATTCTTCTCTAATAGAGATAAATAAATCATTTAAAGAAAATGATAATTCTTCAGTTCAAGAAGATACTATTGAATAGAATACCTCTGATATGTCTAGCTTTTAAGCATATATTTTTTTCAAAATTGACTTTGATACAAATTCGTAGTTTCATATATTTAATCGAATGAATAAATGGATTTTACAGTTCTTTCTCTTTCTGGCTTTTATACCTTTAGCTATTCTTATTGGCTATGGTGTTATTGTATTTGCCCCAATTTTCTGTTGCTTTAAAGCCATAAATTCCTATCGTTTCGAAAATCCTAAAGAAATGTATTTTTGGATAGCACTCGGGTTTGTTTCATTTCTTTTGGCCTTAAAAATGCTCGGAGCAATCTGATGGAAAAAATAGTAAAACTTATCTTAGCTTTATTTACTTGTCTTTTCTTAGTTATTGGTTGTTACGTTATGTTCAAAGCCGACCTATCTTCAACAATATTTCCTTTTACTATTGATAACCTAGAAACAGCAGCAGAATTTAGAGCTGTTTTTGGCGGTTCTTTGTTAGCATTTGGTTATCTTTTGCTTAGATTTTTAACCTCATCTTCCAATGTTACAGTTTCATCTATTATTATTTATATTCTAGTTTGTATAAACTCTGGAAGAATTATTAGCTTTTTCTACGAAGGCTTTTTAAGCTTCACTTTATACTCTTGGTTTATAGAATTATCGTTACTTATTTTGGTTTGGTTTGCGCACAAAAACCGTAAAAATAAGATAGACTATTACTTATAAAATTTTCTAAAATAATACCTGACTTGAGGAAGTCCGATATGCAAAAGAACAATCTATCAATAACAGTGTTTACGTTACTATTTATCGCCGCGTGTGGCGGTGGTGGCGGTGGTGGAAGTGCTCCAGCACCAGAACCAAGTCCAACTGCAAGCCTTTCTTCATCCTCTTCATCTGTGCTCCTTGATACGGTTATATCTCTAACTTGGTCTTCTACTAATTCAACTTCGTGTTCTGCTTCAGGAGCATGGTCTGGATCAAAAGCTATTAGCGGATCTGAAGATGTAACCATTGCAACTCCAGGCAATAATCAATTTACCATTACTTGTTCAGGAGCTGGTGGCTCACAAGC
>Ga0209425_10003436_pt1 | contig 16788 bp, 19 predicted proteins | sample COG_05_FD_184749 | JGI IMG/M metagenome (GOLD analysis project Ga0209425, IMG submission 184749) | Pelagic Microbial community sample from North Sea - COGITO 998_met_05 (SPAdes) (version 2) | ecosystem: Environmental > Aquatic > Marine > Neritic zone/Coastal water | place: Helgoland, sampling...
GAAATACCTACTTTTAAATTAATGAAAAACAAACTATCTAAATCTGTTAGAAGAGATAAAGAGATATTAAAAGTGATTATTAAATTAAATGCCCAAGTAGTTAAAAAAAATTTTTTTTATAAAGTTAAAATAACAAAAAAGAAATATTTAAATATGATTCGAAACCGATACATATCAACTTTATTAACTTTCACAAAAAAGGAATTAAATAAAGGATTGAGGGAAATACAACTAAAATATAAAAAAGATATAAGCTTCAAAGATAAATTAATTTGTTTAATCTTACAAAATTCGTCTAAGTAAATTTTCTTTAAAAAGTATTTTGTGAATAATTACTGCAGAAATATGCAATAAAATTAATGCTATTAACGTATAATTTCCAAATATATGTATTTCATAAAAAAGTTTAGCTAAATTAAAATTATCTTTAATTTCTAAATCAAAAAAAAACAAATCAAGTATTTCACCATTAAATAATTTTTTCAAAGCACCAGAAATAGTTATTACCAAAATTGATACGTATAAAAAGACATGATTCAATTTTGCTATAATTTTCTGCCCAGGAAAAAAACTTTCTGTTAACACTGGAGTGGGGTTAATGAGTTTATAAAATAGTCTCAGAATAGTTAGATAAAAAATACTTAAACCTAAAGTAACATGAATACTTTCTATTGTTAGTCTTTTATCACTAAAATCGAGATCAACTAAATAAAAACCCAAAGGTATTTGTATAAACAATACTGCGGCACTTAACCAATGAAATATTTTGGAAATAAGTCCATAATCTGTTAAGTTATTTGTTAATCTCATACGATGCAAAAATATAACACAAATTTTTTTAAATTAATTTTCTTTATTTTTGTAAGTTTATTATTTTCATTTCCAGTAAATTCTGAATTGTCTGTTGAGGAGATAATTAAAGGACGAAAAGCGCTATTTAGCAAAAACTACAGTACCGCAAAAAAAGTTCAAACATTTGCATCAAAAGGAGATTTTGATAAAGCTAAAAAACTAATGATAGAAATGAGCGAAAACTATAAAAGTTTAATTGAATATTTTCCCAAAAATACTAAAGAAGGTTTTAAAACTGAAGCACTACCAATAATTTGGGAGGATAAACAAAATTTTAATAACTTAATGAGTAAGGCGTCATTAGATATGATCGAGTTAACTAAAGTTATTGAAGACTCAAATGATATAAGGGGAACATTAAACCAATTTATGTGGAGTAACTGCAAAGCCTGTCACAGTAAATATAGAGTAGAACATTAATTTTTTTAAAACTTGAGAGAGGTTCGCTCTTTCAGTTTCTTCACCAAAAGAGCTCCTCTCATTTTGCCTCTTTGGCTTTTAAATCCAAATGGATTTTAAGTTTTAGTTTCTTTTGAAATATGTAGCTACCCAGCTAAGTGTCAGGTGGCTTTTGATTCATTTAAATAACCTCCTTAAATATAAAGATAAATATTAAAAAGGTTGTATTCAATTAATTTATTTATTTTTAATGAAAATATATTTCTTGAATACAACCTCGCTGTTTTATATTATCCGCACATCAAAAAAAACTTCTATTATTAATTGAAATTTTAAATTGCATTAAAATTAAATAAAGATATTGTCTAAGTATGAAATATATAAGTGGTTTAATAAACTTAATAATAAGCCTAATTGTTTCAACGATTATAATCTATGCAATAAATTTTATTGCAGGCTTTGCTGGTGCAGATTATTCATTTACTAATGGTGAAGTCTTTTTAATTTGGATTTTAATGGCAATTTTAGTGAATAACTGTTTCAATAAATAATTCTTTTTTAAAAATGAATAAATCAGTTAAAACTGATGATGTAATTTTCAATTTCTTTAAACAAATTTGTGATGAAAAAAATGATGAAAAATGTGTTGAACTTGGAAATAGCTGGATCAATGCAATGGAAATGAATTTAAAAAATATGGAATTTAATTTAAATGAAAAAGATAATATTAAACACAAAGAAGATATTCAAAATAATCGAAATCACCTAAACAGCCTTAAGGATAAAAGCTCATTAGAGTGGAGAGAATATGCAACTAAATGTATGATTGAAATAATGGATAACAAAACAAAATAATGAGTAATCAAGAAAAAGTTTTTATAATTATCTGTGTTTCATTAATAATTTTTACAGTTTATTATTTAATTGAAAAATAATTGATCTAGATTTTACTTTCTTTACCAATAAATTTAACATATAAACCATCTATAGGGGTGTCTTAACAGACTGAGATTAAACCCTAAGAACCTGTCCGGTAATTCAGAAAGGGAGAATAATGGATAAAACATATTTTATAAATCAATCTACATCATTAACATTAGCTGTTGTTATTAGCTTAATATTTGTATTTTTAGGCATATATCATTCAAAAAAATATCAGGGATTAAATAATTATTTAACAGCTAACAGAAATATTGGATTATTTTCTTTAACTACCAGTTTAACTGCATCAGCATTAGGTGCGTGGATTTTGTTTGGACCCGCTTCTGCCTCAACTTGGGGAGGGATTGGTGCAATCATTGGATATTCTTTAGGAACTGCATTTCCAATGTTTTTCTTAATATTTTTGGGAAAAAAAATTAGAAAAGAATTTCCAAAAGGATCGTCTTTAATTGAATTTATGAGAAAAAAATTTGGAAAAAGTTTATTTAAGTTAATTTTATTGATGAGTATTTTTTATATGTTTATTTTTTTGTGTGCTGAAGTTACAGCTGTAGCAATTTTAATTAATTATATATCAGGTACAGAACTTTGGATAACAGCTTTAATAGTCTTGTTGTCAACGCTTGCATATACTTTATATGGTGGATTAAAAGCCTCAATATTTACAGACAATATTCAAATGATTGTAATTGGAATTCTATTATTAATTTCGTTCATGCACATAAATTCTTTTATAGGTTCTGAATTTTCTTTTGATTTCATTAAAGAAAAAAATCCTCATCTTTTAAGTGCATCTTATGTGCCAAGCTATACTGCTGGATTAACATTTTTTATTGCAGTTGCGGCAACTAATTTGTTTCATCAAGGAAATTGGCAACGTGTTTATGCTGCAAAAAATTTTGAAATCTTAAGAAAAAGTTTAATGATTTCTTTTTTTATAATTATACCTATTGTTTTTTATATGGGTTTTGCGGGTATGGTTGCTTTTTCTTTAGACTCAACAATTAGACCAGATTTAGGTTTTTTTTCATTATTACTTAAAGAACAAACGACTTTATTTTCGTTAATTGTAATTATACTTGGTTTAGCACTGACTATTTCAACTATAGATACATTGATCAATGCAATATCAAGTTTAATTGTAGTAGATGGTAAAGACACATTTAAATTTAAAAAAAAAATAGATTATTTAAAATTTTCTAAATATATAATCATTTTTTTATCTGTAATTTCTTTTATTGTTGCCTCAAAAGGATTTGATATTTTATATTTATTTTTATTAGCAGACTTATTTTGTTGTGCTTTTGTATTAACAGTCTTTAACAGTTTTTATAATAAAAATATTAATGAAAAAACTGCCTACGTTGCAATTATAATTGGATTGATAGGTGGTTTTTTAATGTTCCCAAGTCCTGACTTTTCTAAAAGTTTATTAGTTGGAGTATTGATACCTAAGGAATTGTTTGGACCTTTTGTTTCTCAATCATTATTATTTTTATCTTTTGTAGTGGCAACTTTTCTACCATTTTTCATTTTTAAAGCTAAAAAATTTTAATATTACTCGATTGTATTAATAAAATTAATAGTTATATATCTGACTCAATGTCAGATAATCAAATAGTAGTTAATAATCTCTCAAAAATTTATGACAATGGTTTTGAAGCTTTAAAAAAGATAAATTTAGATATTAAAAAGGGTGAAATTTTTGCAATGCTTGGACCTAATGGGGCGGGTAAAACAACATTAATCAACATCATTTGTGGAATTGTAACTCCAGGTTCTGGTAAAATTACTGTAGATAATTTTGATATTATAAATGACTACAGAGAAACACGTTCAAGAATTGGATTAGTTCCACAAGAATTAACTTTAGAACAATTTGAAACAGTTTTTAATAATGTTTCGTATTCTCGAGGACTTTATGGCAAAAAACCCAATCCTTCTCATATAGAAAAAATTTTAAAACAATTAAGTTTATGGGACAAAAAAGATCTTAGATTAAGACAGTTATCTGGAGGAATGAAACGAAGAGTTTTAATCGCCAAAGCCTTATCTCATGAACCAAAAATATTGTTTTTAGATGAACCTACAGCTGGTGTGGATGTTGAATTGAGACAAGATATGTGGAAAATAGTTGAGTCACTTAGAGAAACAGGAGTTACTATTATTTTAACCACTCATTATATCGAAGAAGCAGAAGCAATAGCAGATCGAGTAGGGGTTATTAATCAAGGAGAAATCATAATTGTAGATAAAACTGAGTCATTACTCAAAAAAATGGGGCACAAGAAATTGACTGTTGATTTACAGGAAGAAATAAATGAAATTCCTAAAAGCCTTGAAAAATATAACTTAATCTTGGGAAATAACAAGATGTCAGTAGACTATACATATAATGTGCAAGCAACACAAACTGGAATTACAAACTTATTACAAGATTTAAAAGATGCGGGCCTTAAACTAAAAGACTTAAAAACTGAACAAAGCACATTAGAAAAAATATTTGTTAATTTAGTAAGAGAAAATAATGAAGTTTAATTACCAAGCTTTTAAAGCAATTTATTTACATGAGATGGATAGATTTAAAAGAACGCTAGGACAATCCTTACTGTCACCGGTGTTATCCACATCCTTGTACTTTATTGTTTTTGGATCAGTCATTGGTGGATACGTTGAAAACATAGATGGCATTAGTTATGGATCATATATTGTTCCAGGATTGTTAATGTTAACATTATTAACTCAATCTATCAGTAATACATCTTTTGGAATTTTCTTTCCTAAATTTAATGGAACAATTTATGAAATTTTAGCTGCTCCTATATCTACATTTGAAATTGTTCTTGCTTTTGTCGGAGCTGGTGCAACAAAAACCTTAATTGTTGGTGTTGTAATATTTATTACTTCAACATTCTTTGTTGAAGTTTATGTACAGAAACCATTTTTAATGATTATGTTACTTATACTAGTAGCATTTACTTTCGCTTTATTTGGTTTCTTAATTGGTTTAATGAGTTCTAATTTTGAACAAATGTCTGTTGTTCCTACTTTAGTTATTACACCAATGGTTTTTTTAGGAGGAAGCTTATATTCGTTAGACATGCTGCCTCCATTTTGGCAAACAGTGACTTATTTTAATCCGGTGGTTTATCTAATTAATGGTTTAAGATATTCTTTCTATGGAGTTTCAGATTTCAATATTTGGATTAGTATTAGTTCAATGGTTATTTTTTTAGTTATTTGTGTTATAGCTGTCAGTACACTTTTGAAAAGAGGCTACAATATTAAATCTTAAGAAGAAGCAATTTTTTTCTTGGGGTCATAAAATGGTTTTTCTACAATAGTACAATTAATATCACTATCATTTATCTTTACTTTAAAATTATTACCAATTTTTGATTGATTAATTTCAACCACCGCAAGAGCTATATTCTTTTTTAACCTAGGTGAGTAAACAGCTGAAGTTACTTTACCAATTTTTTTATCATCTTTAAGAATTGACCAAAAAGTTGTGTTGGGACCTTTTAAAGGCTCACAATCTAACTCCAAACCAACCTGTTTCCTTTTTATTCCTTCTTGTTTAATTTTTTTTAAAGCTTCTTTACCAATAAAATTAATTTCATTATCTAAATTTACTAAACGATCTAAGCCTAATTCAAATGGATTGGTATTAATATCTGCATCTGCATGATAAGAAAGCATTCCCCCTTCAATTCTTCTTATTGACGATGTGTGACCAGGCTTAAGACCAAAATCTTTTCCAACTTCCATTATTTTCTCATATAAGTCATTACCTTTAGATCCATCTCTTAAATAAATTTCATACCCAAGCTCACTTGACCAACCAGTTCTTGAAACAATAAGAGGAATTCCATCTAAATCATATTCTTTTAACCAATAATATTTTAAATCTTTAATGTTATCACCAAATAAATTAATCATAACCTCCCCTGAGGTCGGCCCCTGCAATTGAAGTGGCGAAACATCTGGTTCAGTAATTTCAACATCTAAACCTGAGTTGATAGCAACTCCTTGAGCCCATAACAAAACATCGCTATCAGCAAGAGATAACCAAAAATGATTTTCAGCTAGTCTTAAAAGCACTGGATCATTAATTATTCCACCTTTGTCATTAACAATTAATACATATTTACATTGTCCAATTGATAATTTTGAAAGGTCTCTGGGAGTGAGTAGTTGGATAAATTTGTAAGCATCAGGACCAGTAATTTCCACTTGCCTTTCAACAGCAACATCACAAAGAATAGATTTCTCAATTAAATTCCAAAAATTTTGCTCAGGACTACCGAAGTCTCTCGGAATATACATATGATTGTATACAGAAAATCCTGTTGCTCCCCATTTAACAGTAGAGTCAAAGTACGGAGATTTTCTTATTTGGGTACCAAAACCAAAATTTTTATTTACCATAATCGCTCATAACATACAAAAAATAAATTATAAACAAATAACATAACTGACCCATTTCTGGGTCAGTCGATTGATTATTTATTAGAGGATAGTTATTAAAATTGTTCAGACTCAGTTGAGCCATCCATTGCTGTCGTTGAACTTTTCCCACTACTAATAGTATTGGAAACAGCATCAAAATAAGAGGTACCAACTTCTCTTTGATGTTTTACACTTGTGTAACCATCTTTCTCACGAGCAAATTCTTGTTCTTGAATTTTTGAATAAGCAGACATACCTTCTTTTTTATATTTTTCTGCAAGTTCAAAAATCGCAATATTTTGTGTATGAAATCCAGCGAGAGTAATAAATTGGAATTTGTAACCCATTGCACTAATTTCTTTTTGGAAAGAGGCTATTTCAGAATCAGACAAATGTTTTTTCCAGTTAAAAGAAGGTGAACAGTTGTATGCTAAAAGCTTACCAGGAAATTTTTCATGAATTGCATCAGCAAATTTTTTAGCTTCTTCTAAATTTGGAGTTGCTGTCTCACACCATATTAAATCTGAATATGGAGCATATGCAAGACCTCTAGAAATTGCTTGTTCAATTCCAGCTTTAACATAATAAAATCCTTCAGGTGACCTTTCGCCAGTCATAAAAGGTTTGTCATTTTCATCATGATCATTTGTGATTAACTTTGCAGCGTTTGCATCTGTTCTAGCTAAAATGATTAATGGTACATCTGCTATATCAGCTGCTAGTCTAGCTGCTTTTAAATTTTTAATCATAGTCCCTGTTGGTACAAGAACTTTACCACCCATATGACCACATTTTTTTTCACTAGCCAATTGGTCTTCAAAGTGAACTCCAGCAGCACCTGCTTTAATAAATTTTTTTGCTAATTCGAATACATTTAAAGGTCCACCAAAACCTGCTTCTCCATCTGCAATAATTGGAAGCATGTAATCTACTCTTTTTTCTTTTTTCATATCTCCATCTTTAAGTTCCATATGTTGAATTTGATCTGCTCTGATTAAAGCATTATTCATTGACTCAACCAATTTTGGAGCACTATCGTAAGGGTATAAAGATTGATCTGGATACATTTCACCTGCACTGTTTGCATCAGCAGCTACTTGCCAACCACTTAAGTAAATTGCTTTTAAACCAGCTTTAGCATGTTGAACTGCATGGTTGCCTGATAATGAACCTAAAGTATTTACGTATTTTTCTGTATTGAGAAGTTTCCATAATTTTGTTGATTGTTGTTTACAAAGTGAGTATTCAATTTTAATAGAACCTCTAAGTCTTTCCACATCTCCCGGTGTATAATCTCTTTTTATTCCTGCAAATCTTTTTAAATCGTATGAGATATTTTCTGCACTCATTATGGTTATCCTGTGATGTTAAAGTTTTGTTTTAAAGAAATGAATTAAGTTGAACGAATTAGAACTAGTTTGAGTCGTTAAGGGTCTCAACTAGATCTTGCATTCCACTTGAACCCCAATCACAATGATCATCTCTCATGTAAATACCTCTGCTATTATGTTTAGCAAGATCTTCATGCTTTATGATTTGAGCTTCATTTTCGTTATTTTTTAATTTTTCGTTCATGTAAATTTTATAATTTACAGGATTTACAAAATCTACAAAAAAGTATAAAAGTCTTGTAAATTAAGGAAAAATTTTGTAAAAATAAATTTACAAAATTTACAAATAGAAAATATGAGTCAATTAGATTTAAAAATTGGGCCAAAAATCAAGGCTTTTAGAAGACAATTTGGCCTTCAAGCTAATAAACTTGCAGAGGAATTGAATATTTCCCCTAGTTATTTGAACCTGATAGAGGGAGGTAAAAGAAAAATTGACGGTGACCTTCTTTTAAAAATCTGTGAAAAATTGAATATTGAACTTTCTCAATTAACTTCAAAAACAGACATCAATTTGGAAAATACCCTATCTGAAATTTTAGATGATAAATTATTTGAAGATTTGGATATTTTAGGCCCTGAAGTGAAAGATCTTGTAGGAACCAATCCAAAAATTGGAAAGGCAATTGTAAGATTAGGAGATATTTTGAAAAAAAAAGACCATGAAATGATTAATAAAATTGAAGTAATTTCAGGTAAGATTGTTGATAATAGAAAAAATTCTTTTCCAGGAGAGGTCATCTCAGATTTTTTACAAGAAAATAAAAATTATTTTCCTAAATTAGAAGAATTTGCAAATAATGTTTTTGAGAAAGTTCAAAAAAATAACAGGACAAGATATATTGCACTTTGTGATTATCTTAAATCAGAATATAAAATAACAGTTAAAGATGTTATTCCAGAAGAAAACAAACCTTTTTCAAAAATATTTCACAAAAATAAAAAAGAACTTTTATTGAGTGATTATAGCTCACTGGAAACTAAAAAACTACATGCTGCTGCTCAAATAGCTCAAGAAGGTGCTTTAAAAGAAATAGAAGAGTATTTATCTAAGTTTAGTTTTCCCTCAGATGAATCAAAAAAATTAACAAAAGTTGCTTTATTAAATTATTGTGGAGCAGCAATTTTGATGCCCTATAAACTTTTTCACACAGAGTGTAAAAAACTTAAATACGATTTAGAATTATTGCAAAATACTTTTGCTACATCATTTGAACAAGTTACGCATAGAGTAACTTGTTTACAAGACCCAAAACTACCAGGGATTCCTTTTCATTTTTTAAGAGTTGATATGGCAGGAAATATATCAAAAAGATTTTCATTATCTGGTATTGAAATACCTAGATATGGAGGTGCATGCCCTAGATGGAACGTTTATTCAGCACTAACAAGACCAGGAGTAATTCAAGCTGCTGTTAGTAAAATGACTAACGGAGAAAAATATGTTTGTATTGCCAGAACTGTAGAAAAAGGCATAGGAAGATTTGGTCAGTCAAAAAGTATTTTATCTATAGGTTTGGGGTGTGAAGCAAAATACGCAAAGGATTTCGTGTACACAGAAAATATTAATATAAACGATAAATCAACAGAAATACCAATTGGTGTTTCCTGCAGAACATGTGATAGATTAGACTGTTCACAAAGAGCATTTCCTCCTTTACATAAGAAATTTGATGTTGATATTAATTCGAGAGGGGTTTCAGTTTACGTTGGTGATAAAAATTAATCATTAAAAGTTTATGCTTAAATTCATTATTCCAGCAATAGTCATTTTTTTAATTGTCTTATTTTGGGAAAAAATAAAAGATTCAGTTTATAAAAAGTTTAACATTAAGATTAACAATATTATAATAATTATCTTTTTATTAATTTTAGTAATTATTTTATCGTTACTATACTTTTGATTTCATGAATAATTTTGATTTTAAAGAATACGAACTTGCTCACTCAGACGGTGTATTTACTTTAAAAAATATCAATACAACTATAGGTTTTGTTAGATTTAATAATATTGGGGAGGTTGAATATATATTTGTACATCCTACATTCAGAAGGAAAGGTTTAGCTAAAAAATTATTGAAATTAGTCAAAGAAAAAACAGGAAAAAAATTGGTATTTCAGCAGCCAATCAGTCCTTTGGGTGAAAAGTTATTTAAATCAGTTGGGAAATGAAATAATCAAAGCTTAATTGAAAATAAGTCACTAAACAAGACATTATAGATTAAAAGATTATTTTTAGTATAAATTATGAGAGAAATATTGAAAACGGTAAAAGAAAAATTAGTTTCCAAAAATTTAAAAAATGATACCTCAAAAATTACTAAAAAATTTAAACCTAGAATTAAAGCTAGATTAAGAAAAAATAAACAATATTTAGTTAAAAATATAGATAACCTATTTGACTGGATAAAAGGTGCAGATTTAGTTGAACTCAAAGAGTGTAACACCAATGAAGATCCGGTAAGACCAGAATTAGACAATAATTTTAGAAGAAATTATGGCAGAAAAATCTATGGGGTAAAATTTAAAGGTGAAATATATGCAGTGATGTGTTTTGCTTACACCAATGATATACCAAAAAGCGTTGATGAATTAGATAAACTTAGTCAAGATGCTTATCTACAAAGTGCACTTAGAGGTCAAAATGTTGGAAAGATTGCTATCGCCTATACGGTATGGTCTAAAAAAAAAGGTGGTGGAAAGTTAATTGTTAAAGAAGTCTTTAAAAAAATAAAAAAATCCAATCATTTAAATAGATTGATAACTTTGTCACCTCTTACTGATATGGCTTATAAATTTCACAGTAAAAATGGAGCAAAATTAGTTCAAATAAATGAAACGACTCAAAACTTTGAGTATAAAGTTATGAAGAAAAATTAAATCTTAAAAAATATGTACGTTAATAATGGGTAAATTCTTGATTGGACTAAAAATAAAAACTATTATAAAACATCGCAATTAAATGGCGGGGTAGCTCAGTTGGTTAGAGCGCAGGACTCATAAGCCTGAGGTCAGTGGTTCGATCCCACTTCCCGCTACCATTCATCATTTATCTAAACCTAATCGATTTACGATGTCCTCTTTATTCAATTTTGAAAAATATTTTAGATTATTCAAATACCAATCAAAAGTTTGTTTGAGTCCAAGTTCAAATTTTGTTCTAGGTTTCCACTTTAATTCTGTAATCAATTTATTGCTATTTAATGCATATCTTACATCATGACCTGGTCTATCTTTAACAAATTTTATTTTAACATTTTTTCCTAATTTAATTTTAGTTTTAGCAATTTGAAGTAATTTTTTACAAATATCAATATTGATAACATTTTTATTTGAACCAATATTATAAAAATTTCCATTTTTACCTTTTTCAAAGATTAAGATTAATGCTTCACAATGATCTTTAACATATATCCATTCTCTTGAATTTAAACCTTTTCCATAAATTGGAAGCTTCTTATTAGAAATAATATTATATATTATTTTTGGTATTAGTTTTTCTGGATGTTGTTTAGGTCCAAAATTATTAGAACAATTTGTTATTATTGCCGGAATATCATAGGTACGAACATAAGATGAAACCAGGTGATCTGAAGCTGCTTTTGATGCTGCATAAGGTGAACTTGGATTATACGGATAGGACTCCTTGGTTCTTCCTTTAAGAATATCTCCATAAACTTCATCAGTTGAAATATGAATTAATTTAGCTTTAGGTTGAGATTTGTAAAATTTTTTAAAAATTTCTAGAATATTAAATACTCCTAAAATATTACTTTTAATAAAACTTTCAGGACTATCAATAGATCGATCTACATGTGTTTCTGCTGCTAAGTTAAAAACACCTATAGGTTTATATTTATAAAAAATTTTACTCAACTTTTTATCGGCGATATCGCATTTTATAAAAAGATAATTTTTATTGTTTCTAAATTCTTTTATATTATAAAAATTTGAAGAATATGAATTTTTATCAATATTAATTACTCGGTAATTTTTTTTAAGAAGAAGCTCTATAAGATTACTTCCAATAAAACCTAGGCCGCCAGTTACAATAATATTTCTCATTTGAAGTTATTATAATATTTAAATATAAAGTATATATATCTTTTATAAATATGAATAATTTATCCAACTTAACAGTTGTAATAGTAACTTTTCTAACTGATAAAAAAACACTTATGAATTGCCTTAATTCTATTGATCGAAGAGTAAAAGTAATATTAGTTGAAAATTCACATAAATTTAAGGATAAAAATTTTTTTTTAAATAAGTATTCTAATTTAAAAATTTTTTGTTCAGGAAAAAACCTTGGTTATGGAGGTGGAAATAATTATGGATTGAAAAAAACAAATACTCAATATGCTTTAATTCTAAACCCAGATACTATTTTAGACAAATATTTTTTTAAAAATATAAAATTAATTTTAAACAATCAAAGCTTTTCGTTAATTGGTTGTGAGTTATTAAAAAACAAAGGTTTTGCAACAGGTGGTTTTTTTGACTCAAAAAAAAATGATGAGTTTAAGAAAAATTTTTTGATAACTTCAAGAGATAACTTAACTAAAGTTGATTGGGTGACTGGAAGTTCAATGTTATTAAATTTTAAAAATCTTAAAAATAAAAAAATATTTGATGAAAATTTTTTTTTATATTTTGAAGAATTTGATTTTTGTAAATTTTTAAAAGAAAAAAAAAGAGAAGTATATTTGTCTAAAAATCTAAAGATTAGCCACCTTGGTTTTAAAAGTTCAAATTTAGATATTCCAGACTTTAGAGATGAGGCTGAAAAATTGAGAAATTGGCATTGGATGTGGTCTTTATTTTATTTTCATAAAAAAAATTATAATTATTTTTATGCTATTTACAAAACCATTGATAAATTCTTTAAGTCCTTCATCAAAATATTTTTTTACATGTTAATTTTTGACAAGAAAAATAGTTTTAAATACATTTTTCGTTTATTGGGATTATCGGCGTCAATGATTGGGTGTAAATCGTATTATAGAGGAAAATTTTTTTCTTAATGACCAGGAAATTCAATTAAGTTTTCTACTTTATAACCTTTTTTAATTAATTTATCCGAACCATTCAAATCAAAAAGGTTTATAACAAATATAAAGCAAGCAACTTTTCCACCAGAAATTTTAACTAATTTAGCAGCAGCTTCGGCTGTACCCCCAGTAGCGATTAAATCATCTATTATTAATACATTATTGTTTTTTTCAATCGAGTCTTTGTGTACCTCAATAGTTGCAGTTCCATACTCTAATTCAAAATCAACAGAGTGAACATCTGCAGGTAACTTATTTTTTTTTCTTAACATTATAAAAGGTTTTTTTAATATATATGAAACAGCAGCAGCAAAGACAAAGCCTCTAGATTCTATTGCTGCTATTTTATCAAAATTGAATTTTTTTGATCTTTCAACAATTTGGTCGATAGTTTCAGCAAAAGCTTTTTCATCTTTAATTAGTGTAGTAATATCTCTAAATAAAATCCCTTTTTTAGGATAATCTGGAATAGATCTAATAAAATCTTTTAAATTCATAATAGTTATTTATAAAACTATAAATAAATTAATTTTTGAACATGACAATAAATAAATTGGCAATTATTGGTGGAAGCGGTCTTTACGATGTCGAGGAGTTTAAAGGTAGAGAATTACTTAATTTAAACACCCCCTGGGGAAAACCTTCAGATCAAATTCTCAAAACAAATTATAATGATAAAGAGGTTTATTTTTTACCAAGACATGGAAGAGGTCATTTTATTTCTCCATCAAAAATAAACTTTAGAGCAAACATTGATGCGCTCAAACAATTAGGTGTAACAGATATTGTATCTGTTTCAGCTGTGGGTTCATTAAAAGAAGATTTACCGCCTGGAAAATTTGTGATTGTAGATCAATTTATTGACCGAACATTCGCGAGAAAAAAAACATTTTTTGATGAAGAGATTGTCGCTCATGTTTCAATGGCTCATCCAACATCTAATGGCTTGATGAATGCGTGTGAGGAGGCAATAAAAAAAGAAAAAATAGAATATCAAAGAAATGGAACTTATGTTGTGATGGAAGGTCCACAATTTTCAACATTAGCAGAATCTAACTTATATAGATCATGGAAAGCAGATGTAATCGGTATGACCAACATGCCTGAAGCAAAGTTAGCAAGAGAAGCAGAAATAAGATACGCATCAGTTTCAATGGTTACAGATTTTGATTGTTGGCATCCAAATCATGAAAATGTAGATGTTCAACAAGTAGTAAAAGTTTTATTAGGTAATGCAGCAAAAGCTAAAAATATGATTAAAAATTTAATTGATAATTTTGAAAAACATATTGATCCTAATGATCCAACTAATAATTGTTTAGATGTAGCAATAATTACAGCACCTGAAAAAAGAACACAAAAAACAAAAGATAAATTAAAAACAGTTGCAGGCAGGGTTTTAAATAAATGAAAATAGATGGAAAAGAATATCGCACTATTTGGTTTGAAAGTGAAACTGTAAAAATCATTGATCAAACAAAACTTCCACATCAATTTATAATCAAGGATCTAGAAACAGTTAAGGATGCAATAAATGCAATCAAAACAATGGAAGTAAGAGGCGCACCTCTAATAGGAGCCACTGCAGCTTACGGATTAGTCTTAGCTATTATTGAAAACAATGATCAATCATTCTTAAAGAAATCAGCTGAAAATTTAATTAATTCAAGACCAACAGCAATAAATCTTAAGTGGGCAGTAGATAGAATGATGAGCAAATTATCAGGTGTTAATAGTGATAAAATTTTAGAGATAGCTACCAGTGAAGCAAAAGAAATTTGTGAAGAAGATATTAAATTTTGTGAAAATATTGGTTTGAATGGTCTTAAAATAATTGAGGAAATTTATAATAAAAAAAAAGATACTGTAAATATTTTAACCCATTGTAATGCAGGGTGGCTTGCAACTATTGATTGGGGGACAGCAACTTCACCAATATATCATGCACATAAAAAAGGTATTCCAGTTCATGTTTGGGCAGATGAAACAAGACCAAGAAATCAGGGGGCCAACTTAACTTCATATGAGCTAAATGAGGAGGGAATTAAAAATACAATCATTGCAGATAATACAGGTGGGATTTTAATGCAAAGAGGTGAAGTTGATATGTGTATTGTTGGAACAGATAGAACTTTATCTAATGGGGATGTTTGTAATAAAGTTGGAACTTACTTAAAAGCATTAGCTGCTCATGATAATAAAATTCCTTTTTATGTTGCTCTTCCAAGCTCAACAATAGATTGGAATACAAAAGATCATAAAGAAATTCCTATTGAGGAAAGAAATTCAAATGAATTATCTCATATAGAAGGTTTTGATGAAGAAGGGAATATAAAAAAAATACAAATATATCCAAAAAAAAGCAAAGCAATGAACCTGGCTTTTGATGTAACACCTGCAAAATATGTAACAGGATTAATTACTGAAAAAGGTATATGTGAAGCATCAGAAAAAGGACTTAAAGACTTATTTAAATGAAGAATTTAGATCAAAGAAATCAAATTATTGAGTATTCTTTAAAGTTGAACTCTACTAATCTTTCACCGTTAAGATCAGGAAATATATCTTTGAGAGCAGAACAAGATAATATTAAAGGTTACTTAATTACTCCATCAGGAAAAAAATATGAAACACTAAAACCTGAAGATATTGTTTTTATGGGTTTTAATGAAGATCCAGAAAATAACGACTCAAATAATAAACCTTCTTCTGAATGGAGGTTTCATAGGGATATTTATGTTAATAAAAAAGATGCCCGAGCCATTGTTCACGCCCATTCTCCACACGCAACAGCTGTATCTTCACATGGAAAATCTGTTCCTCCATTCCATTACATGATTGCACTAGCTGGAGGTGAGGACATTAAATGTGCTGATTATGCTACTTTTGGAACAGAAGAGCTTTCGAATAATGTAATCAAAGCTTTAGAAAATAGAAATGCTTGCTTAATGTCTAATCACGGCCAGGTTGCTTTTGGAAAAAATTTAGAGCAAGCTTTTGAACTTTCACAAGAGATAGAAAATATTTGTCATCAATACACTATTGCACTAAAGTTAGGTGAACCTAAGATTCTTTCATTTGAAGAAATGAAAAAAGTTTTAGAAAAAGCCAAAAATTATAAAAAAGGGTAAGATGATAAAAGTTGGGGAGCATATTACTTTAGATATAATTGGTACTACTAAGGAGTATGATCCTTCAGTTTATGAAAGGGTTATAAATAAAATCGCAAAAGCAGCAGATGTTACTATTTTAAATATTTCAAAATATAAATTTGAACCCCAAGGATTTACAATTTTAGCATTATTAGCTGAAAGCCACATAAGTTTTCACACCTTCCCAGAGAAAGGGATCATAAGTTTTGACTTTTTTACATGTGGAAAAATAAGCCCATCCATAGCAATAAACATTATTAAAAAAGAATTTGAGCATAAAAGAATTGTTAAAAAAGAATTTAATAGAGATACAAGATCTTTATATCATGATATTTATAGTTCACCCGGTCTTCAAAAATCTTATGTTGTAAATAATGTTTTAGAAGATTTTAAATCTAAAGTAGGTCAACATATAGAAATTTTAGAATTAGAACAATTTGGAAAATCTTTGTTTATAGATGGCGAGATCCAAGTGGCATCAACAGATGAACATTTGTATAGTTCAACTTTTGTTGGTGCAGGTTTAAATTTAAACAGCGATAATGAAAG
>Ga0209425_10003438_pt1 | contig 16784 bp, 21 predicted proteins | sample COG_05_FD_184749 | JGI IMG/M metagenome (GOLD analysis project Ga0209425, IMG submission 184749) | Pelagic Microbial community sample from North Sea - COGITO 998_met_05 (SPAdes) (version 2) | ecosystem: Environmental > Aquatic > Marine > Neritic zone/Coastal water | place: Helgoland, sampling...
AATCTTCTAGCGTTATGAAAGAAATGGAGAATGCGATTTCGGGCATGGACGAAGAGAATCCTGACCCTCGTCAAATGGGTTCATTGATGCGTAAAATGTGCGAAATGACTGGTGAGAAAATGGATGGCGTAATGGAGGAGGTTGTTAGGAAATTAGAAGAAGGTGCCAATCCCGAAGAATTGGAGGAAAGTTTAGGGAGTGCCATGGAAGATGCTGATGGAAATGAAGATGGGACAGAATCTTCCATAGATGGTAACTTAAAGAAGGATAAACCAAGCAGGAACCTGACTCGTGACCCAAAACTTTATGAGTTTGAAGATTACTTATCTCCCCCTAAAAGCTAAAGCTGTGAAGTATTTTCAATGGTTATGTCTCTTCATCATTTTAGGGTGTGACGACGGGCAATTAGCTAGGAACAACGATTTTAATGGAACAGAATCTGATTTTGTAGAAAGTTTTGAATTTACTGAATCGGTAAGTTCAGATGTAGGAACACCTACTTTGCTAGTTGATCGTAGTTCGGGTAAGCCTTACACCGGCCATGTCGATCGACTTGGTAACCATCAGTCAACTAGCCAAAAATATTTGAATGGACTGCTCAACGGTAAAAGCATTAAGAAATCTCCCGATGGCTCTTGGGTAGAGGCGCAATACCTGGAGGGTCAGCTGCATGGGCCGATGAGGTTTTACGATGCTGATAGTAATATAAGGACCGAAGTGTTTTATGAAAATGGCAAGTTAGTGCCGGGTAATCCCCTTTAATTATTGATCTTCTCTCCTTGGATCGAGGGGGAGGTAAAAGAAAAAAGATGTGCCTTTGCCCGGTTTTGAATTGAATCCAATCGTTCCTTTGTGGTCCTCGACAAAGAGTTTGCAGTTGTAAAGGCCGAAGCCTGAGCCAGCACTCGAGTCTTTGGTTGTAAAAAATGGATCAAATATTTTGTCTGCAATATCAAGTTGAATTCCGGATCCATTATCAGAAATGATAACTTCTGCCCCGTCTTTTAATACTTTGGTTCGTTTACCTCGGTGGTTTTCAGTTAGTAAATCGCCCCGCGAAACTTTTCTTAAAGTAATTTTAATTTTACCTCTTTTAGCAATTACATCGCGGGCATTAATGACTAAGTTTAAGATTACCTGCCTAAATCCAGTTTCTTCGATATAGGCCAACATTGGTTCTTTAGAGAACTTAGTTATGATTTTTGCACTAGGAGGTATTAGAATGCCAACAAGGTCCATTTGGTCACTCAAAAGGGTTTTTAGATCATGGAGAGAACGAGTTGCAGGTTTGTCCCGATGGAGGTCGATAATACGACGAACTAGCTTTTGTGCCTGTAAGGCACTTTTTTTAATCTGCCCCATCCCGTTTGCCATGGGGTCATCCTTTTTCATCATTGAATAGTAAAGTTCACTAATAGAAAAAATACCTGCCATAAGGTTGCTAAAGTCATGGACGAGCCCATTGGTTAAGGTTGCCAACCCCTCCCTCCATACTGAATTGGTAAGCCGGTGCTCGGCAATCGCTTGTCTTGTTATGTCAATAAAAACACCATCAAAACCTAATGTTTTATTTGTTGCAGTTATGATGGGAGTGCGAACATCTAAAAGGTAGATGATTTTGTCTGCAGGTGGAATCCGAATTCGATAACTTAAACTAAAAGTTCCATTGATTTTTTCGTGAGAAGTTAACTCTCTTTGGAAGTGAGCTCGATCTTGTTCGACAATTTTTTCAAGAAAGAGTCCACCGCTCCTATACATTTCTTTGTAATCTAAAGGAAATAGTTTTTGTACTCCTCTTGAAAGATAGCTAAAAGTCATGTCTGGTCGTTGGGTAAAAAAGATCCCAGGAAAGTTGCTTACATAGTCAGACAGGCGACTTTCAGCTTTTTGGAGTCGAATGAGTGTATTCGCAAGCGCTCTTGGGTCTTTCATTAAATCTCCCAGGAAAGCTTTTCTGAGTGATTCGTGGGGAGCCAGGGATGTGGAGATAGCAAGCACACCTAAAGTCTCGTATTTACAATAAACCAAGCTTAAGCCAATAGATGATTCTCCTTCAGTAGAAGAGATCGGCAAAAACTTTTCGAACGAATCTTGGTGAAAGTTTTGATCAATAACGAGGCTCCAACTAGGGTCTACACTCGTAACGAGTTCGTAAAAATTTCGACTTAGAAGGTTATCAGTGGACTCTCCTATCCATGCGGCAAAGGATTCTGCCGATTGGATAATACATCCTCTGCCATCCAAGGCGACTTGGCTAATTTCAAAATTGGGAATTTTCAAGTTACCTTGATAGGTATAGCTTCGCTTCCAGCAAAAAGGCAATCTTAGTTCTTCCAGTGTCACATTAAACCAAAATATTTCCTGAAAATTAAGCCTCTATTTGGCACGATGTTTGCATTGTATTCGCCGATGACTGCCATTCTTGACAATCTTTACAGCCAGGAAAACTACCTTGTTTCTAAGAAACTGCTGGATGCTACTCACCTCAGGCATGAGGCTTTGTCCAACAATTTGGCCAACGTGGAAACTCCTGGTTTTAAAAGAAGAGACCTGCCGGAGAATTTTTCTGTTGAATTAAGAAGGGCAGTAGATCGTAAGGATTTTCGCCGCGTTAAGGGAATGTACCCTCGAAGTGTTGAGGATCGACAAGCTAAACCGGTTCGTATGGATGGGAATACTGTTCAACTAGACGAGGAGATGCTCGCGATGAACCGAAATGCTTTAAACTATGAGTATTTATCCAACTCAGTTGGTGGAACATTGAAGGAATTAAACTTAGCCATTAAAGGTAGAATTTAAGACTATATGACTATGAATCTTATTCCAGGGGTCGAATCGACAGGCAGTGCATTGTCTGCAGAAAAAATTCGCCTCGAAGTTATTGCCCAAAATATCGCTAATTCCAATACGACTCAAGATGCGTCAGGAAAGGTTTACCAACGCAAGGAAGTTGCTTTTGAAGAGTTTGTAAAAATCCCAGAGCGTCGCACTCCAGGATATGTAGACGAGAACCTCTATCAGGGAGTTCGTGTGGTTGATGTTTACGATGATCAAACACCTGGAAGAATGATTTTTAATCCCGGACATCCCCATGCTAATAAGGACGGGATGGTTGAAATGCCTAATGTTGATGTTTCTAGAGAAATGATTGACCTTATAAGTGCTTCTCGAGCTTACGAAGCCAACCTTTCAGTTGTTAAAACCTCGCGTCGCATGGCTCAGCAAGCCTTGGCGATCGGTAGATAAAACTTTTTTTATTATGGACGCAGTATCATCCCTACCATCTCTCAATGATTTGCTTAGGCAAAACCCTAATCTTAATCCGCAAAAGTTCTCTAACAAAATTGGATCTGAACAGCATTCGTTATCCGGTATTTCCCAAACCGGTCGAATATCTTCCCCAATTATAGATAAAACAACTCCTACAGATCGGGTTACTGCACCTGGCTTTTCGGAAATGTTTGAAAAATTCGTTCGTGGTGTTGATCACAAAAAGAAGGTTTCCGCTAAAGAAACTCAAGATCTTATCCTTGGAAGGTCGGACAATATACACGAAGCTGTGGTGAAGTCAGAAGAGTCCAAGGTAGCGTTTAATTTAATGATAGAGGTCAGAAACAAACTTGTAGATTCGTACAAAGAGCTTATGCGAATGCAGGTCTAGAATTTTTAATATTTTATGAAAGAAAGATTAAACAGATTAGGAGAAATTTGGAATGCTCTGTCTACCTCTCAAAAGTTTACTATGGCTGGAGCTTTTGCCGGTGTACTCATTGTTAGTGCGGCAATTTTGTCTTTTTCTGGTGGGAGTAAAGATCTTAGGCCTTTAGTAAGTGGTGCAGATGCAGCTGATTTAGGTGAGGTAACCGAAGTTCTAAAGGCCAATCAGATTGAGTTCGAGTACGGTTCTGGTGGCGATTCTATCTTGGTTACTGCAGACAAGCTTGCTGCGGCACGGATGGAACTTGCGATGAAAGGCCTGCCTAAGAGTGGGGATGTCGGTTACGAAATTTTTGACGAAGGTAATTTTGGGATTAGTGACTTCGTTCAGCGAACTAATCATACCCGTGCCATTCAAGGGGAGTTGGCCCGAACTATTTCTATGATGGATGCAATCAGATCTGCGAAGGTCTTTGTGGTAAAGCCAGAAAATAATCTTTTGCTCAGCGAAGACCCTAACGACCGTCCAAGTGCGTCTGTTTATGTTGATACTGGGGGTAACACCTTGGATAAAAGCAATGTGAATGCCATACAGTTTTTAGTAGCACGTTCAGTAAAAGGAATTAATAAATCCAATGTAGCAGTACTTGATAATCAAGGAAATCTTCTTTCAGATGAGGGAGAGGTTGAGGGGGCTGCGGGAGTAGTTGGTCAAATGATGAAAGCATACCAAGCTCAAGAACGTAGACTTGAAGAGAAAATTGAAACTATGCTTGCCCGGATTGTGGGCAAAAATAATGTAGTCGCACGAGTTTCTGTAAACCTTAACACCAAATCTTCGACTCTTTTAGATGAACAATTTGACCCAGAAGGACAGGTTCCAAGAACGCAAACTTCTGATAAGGACATGGCTACAACAGTCGAAACCAAGCCTCAAAATAGAGGTGCAGGAATGGGTGCCAATGTGCCTAATGTTAGCCAAGATGCAACAGAACAAGAAGCCCTTATGGCTCAAAGCGATGAAAAGCGTGAAAGTAAGACCACTGACTTTGAAATTAGTCGTACACTTAGGGAAGAAGTTCAGGAACCGGGTTCCATTGTTGGGCGAAGTGCTGCTGTTCTTATTGCCAAAGGTGAGTCTCCGAGAACCACCCAAGAAATTGACGGTATTCGCGATGCCGTGGTGAATGCAATTGGGGCCCGTTTTGATCAGTCCGATCTCAGTACTCATGTTACTGTTCACGAGGTTGAGTTTCTGCCTGCTTTTGTTGGTCCTGCTGGGGAAACCCTGAACCAGTTTCAACAAATACTTGATACCTATGGACCGCATTTGAAAAACTTACTTGGTGTGGTGCTCGCTATAGCAATTTTTGTAGTTTTCTTGAGAATGCTCAAGAAATTCAAGCCAAGTGATGCTGAAGTTCAGGTCCTTAATGAAGATGACCAGCAATTACTCTCTGGCACTAGAAGTTTGGGTAGTGGCTTAACACCAGAACTTCTAAATGATTTAATTCAGGAAAAGCCTGACAATGTAGGTACAGCTTTGAAAAGATACTTAGAGACGGGTACGACTCGGTAATTTTGATTCGATCTTGGGTTAAGTATGGACGAATTAGAGGAAGAAGAAGAAAGCGTTTCCGAACGCTATTCAAGGTTGTCTAGGCATGAGAAACTAGCCCTCTTGATGATTGCTTTAGGTCCTGATGCCTCCTCCACTCTGCTAAAGCGTTTTGAACAAAAGGATGCGGATAGTATTTGTAAAAAAATTGCAGATTTCCCATTGGTTAATCAAGAGATGAAGGATTGTGTTTTGGATGAGTTTTCGGAAATTATAGAATCCAGTGTGAATTCAAACTTAGGGGGGTTATCTTTTGCTAAAAAAACCCTTGAGCTTGCCCACGGGGATTTTAAGGCGAATAATATTTTGAACCGCATTTCCCCAGTTCGAGACACTCTCGAATTTATGGAGGATATTAAAGAGATGGATCCTGGTCAGATTTACAATGTATTGCGCTTGGAACAACCTCAGACAATAGCATTTATTTTATCCAATTTAGACGCTGATAAAGGGTCTGAAGTGTTATTGATGATGCCACCTAATGTTCAAGAACAAGTGGTTGAAAGGGTGGGGGGCATGGAAACAACTCCACTTGCCCAGGTTGAGCTTGTTGCCAGCACTCTTGGTGCGAGAATCGGCCAAAAAGGCCAGTCTCCCCGGGTTGTTTCTGGTGGAGTAAAAGCAGCTGCCGATCTATTGAACTGGTTTGATAAGGAACAAAGCAAGGAACTTTTGAAAAGTATTGAGAAAAGAAACCCCAAACTTGGTGGTTCAATTCGTCAGAGAATGTTCCGTTTCGAAGATATTGTACGTCTTAGTCCAGGTGATATTTCCAAAGTTACCAAGGAGGTCGATCAAGATGATTTGGTCATTGCTATGAAAAATGCTTCTCCCGAGCTTAAAAAAGCGATTTATTCGACTATGTCCAAGCGAGCGGTTGAAGCCTTGGAGGAACAACTTGGATTCCTCGGACCTAAGCGCCTTTCTGAAATCGAATCTGCACAAGATCGTGTCATACAAATCCTCCGAGAACTTGAGGAAGACGAAGAGATTATCTTGGATACCGGAGGAAGCGACGTTGTCGTTCAATAAAAAAGTTTCTTTCCCTATTGATCTAAAGGGATTTAGTGTAAGATCAGTTTCTTCTCCGCCCGTTCCAATTGAAAAGGTTGCTGAACAATCAGATCAAAAATTTGAAGAAGGGAAGAAAAGTGCTGCTGACTTTTATCTTGCTGAGATAAACAAACTTAGGAATGAGTACGCAGCCAATCAGCAAAGTGTCCTGGAAAACCTAAATAAAAAAACGGATCACACCCTTGATCAATTAAATGAAAACCTTCCCGATTTGGTAATGGAAATTATTGAAAAAATAATTCCAGGTATTGAATTGGGTGCAAGTGAGGTTGAGGGAATTGTCCGTTCCTTAATCGGCGAATTTGCGGATGAAGATGAAAACCTCCAAGTGTTTCTTTGTCCTGAAGATCTAAATCTTCTCAAGGCCATGGGCAAAGAGATAAATGATCAAGAAGTCGACGACAAGAATGCTTCGCAAGAGGAGGATGGTTTTGCGAGTGCGATTGCGGGAATTTTTGATAATTTGGATGGCGAAGAGGCAATTTTAGCAGATCTTCCCAGAGTGAAATTTTTCGAGGACTCATCCTTATCCAAGGGAGATTGCCAAGTGAAGAGCAAGTTTGGTCTTTTGGACGGTAGAATCGCTACTAAGATGCGAAAGGTAAGAGAGGAACTGACTGGAAATGGTTAATTCTTTGTCAGAAAGATTTTCTTTTTTGCAGGATGGTGTTCGAGGTGTTCGAACCTTTGACAAAGTTGGCGTAGTCCGCCGTGTAACTGGTTTAGTAATTGAATCCGAAGGTCCGGAAACCTCAATTGGTCAAGTTTGCTCAATTACATCTGATCGGAGTAGCGAGAAAATCGAAGCTCAGGTTATTGGTTTCCGTGAAAATGTTGTTCTTTTAATGGCTTTAAGTAGCATCCATTTAATCCATCCTGGTTGTAAGGTGATTTCTCGACGAAATTCGAATGAGGTACCATACGGACCATCCTTACTCGGCAGGATTATAGACGGTATGGGTCGGCCGATTGATGGGAAAGGCCCTTTGGTTGCGCCTTCTCGTGATGGATTTTATGCAGACCCGCCTAATCCTTTGTCTAGATCCAGGATTAAAGAGCCTTTTGCTTCAGGGATTAAGTCGATAGATTGTTTTGTCCCCATGGGAGTTGGGCAAAGAATGGGAATTTTCGCTGGAAGTGGTGTGGGGAAATCCATTCTTTTAGGCATGATTGCCAAGGGTTCAGATGCCGATGTAAATGTTATTTCTCTTGTAGGGGAAAGAGGTCGTGAATTACGAGAATTTGTCGAAAGCGATCTAGGTGAAGAGGGATTAAAAAAATCCATTGTGGTTGTTTCAACTTCTGACCAACCGGCACCCATGAGAATTCGTGCATCTATTTTAGCAACTGCAATTGCTGAAGGGTTTCGAAATGAAGGTCAGAAAGTTCTTCTACTGATGGATTCTCTTACCAGGTTTGCCATGGCTCAAAGAGAAATTGGACTAGCCTCTGGAGAACCCCCAGCGTCAAGGGGCTATGTGCCATCTGTTTTTTCACTGTTGCCCAAGTTATTAGAGAGAACCGGTACGAGTGAATTAGGTGCAATTACTTCAATTTACACCGTTTTAGTTGAAGGGGACGACATGAATGAACCAGTCGCCGATGCTGTTCGCGGTTTTTTGGATGGCCATATTGTTCTTTCCCGAAAACTTGCAAATGCAAACCACTTCCCTGCAGTTGATGTCTTGAGCAGTGTTAGTCGTTTGGATCGGTCGGTTTGCAATGAAGAGGAGTTGTCCTTAATTTCCCAAGCGAGAGATCTTCTATCCACTTATCATCAGAATGAGGATATGATTAATGTTGGTGCATATGTGAAAAACAGTAATCCAAAAATAGATCTTGCTATCGATAAATTTACAGGAATCCAAGATTTCTTACGACAGAGGTTTGATGCTTTATCCAAGCGCGAGAATGCTTTTTCTGAATTGAGGACTGTACTTAGATGAAATCATTTGTGTTCAAACTAAAAGCACTTTTACGCCTCAAAGAGAATAAAAGAGATGTGGCTCTGTCTCAGTTTGCGGGTTCGGTACAGGAGGTAGAGAAACTAAATACCAAGTTAACAGAAGCCCGGGACAGGCAAGAGGTGGTTTTTCAACTTATGCAGGAAAGACAAAAAGGGACTTTTCGAGGCCAGCAAATTCAGTCTCTGCAAAGCAGTTTGGACTTAGAGCGTGATTGTATTTCCAAGATCGAGTTGGAGCTTAAGCAAGCCCAGGAAATTAAAGTTTCTAGAAGGGAAATATTTTTAAGCAAAGATTCAGAATATAAAGCCGTTCTAAAGCTGCAAGAAAAGCAAAAAGAAGCCCATTATTTCCAAGAAAATTCAAAAGAACAAAAAGAACTCGAAGACATTATCGGTGCTAGATTTCTTTTTCAAAGAATAAACCGCCAAGCCTAATTTATGAAATTCTCTGCATCTGTTATTGTCCTCCTTGCCGTCTTAATGTCCGTTGCTAGTGCCGGGCTTATGTTGTTTTTAAATTTTGACGATCTTTTCAAACTAGCTCCGGTAGTTAAAGCGGAGTTTACCAGCGTTGAGTTCGATGCAGATGATACCAGTTATTCTCCTGCAGAAACTCATTCAATGAATCAATTATCCAAGGAATTATCCTTATTGAAAGATAAGCTTTTGGAACGAGAGAAAGACTTGGACGCCAGAGAATCCGCTCTTTCGATGGATCTTGAATCCTTGGAAAAACAGAAAAGAGAACTTAACCGGATCCAAGACGATTTGTCCTCACGGCTTGCCGAGTTTGAGTCTAAGAAGGGGAAAGATTTAAGTGAGGAGAAATTAAAGGAGTATAAGGACACAGCTAATAGGTGGATTGAAATGGGACCTGAAGTGGCAAGCGTAGAAATCCAAAATTGGAGGCAAAAAAGGAGGTTTGAAGAGGCTCTAGGAATTTTTGAAATGCTTAAAGCAGAGGATAAAGCTCCGATCATCGCATTTATGTTAAATAGTGATCAGGATGATCTAATCGAGTTGGCAGATGCACTAGCGATGAGAGATCGTGGGCTTCTACCAAGTGTAAGTATGGAGTAATCAGTTATGACTGAAGTTTCTTTTAATCCCAGCACCAAAGGCCCTTCGCAAGGTCATCAGGCTATGGGGTCGGCTGGTTCTTTTTGGTTACCCCCAAAAATGCTTGCTGAAACTTTTAATTCTAATTTACAAAAATTCAGCACATCTTCTAATGCAGTTTCAAAAAATGTTTCTGAAAAAGTTTCTGTAAAAGGGAATAATCATATTTCTCATTCAGTCGTAAGCAAAGATTCTCCCAAAGCTAATTTTATAAAGCCTAACTCTGGAACTAATCACGAAGGTTCCGGTTCATCTGTGAAGGCATCTAAATTCGGAAATTTAAGTTTTCATGGTCGCCAAGCCTTAGCATTGAAAGGGCAAAGTTCACCCTTGAATTCTTCGACGCCTTCGAAAGTGATTCCTCAGACTTATGCACATTCGAATCCAACTTCGATGTTTGCTCCTCAATCTAAGATTTCGGGTTCTGTGTCCCAACAAATCCCAACCGTTTCTGGCCAGAATGTAAGTACAAGATTAAGTAAGATTGTCGATTTAGGTTTTGGTGGCACACAAAGTGCTACTTCTTATTCTAATCTTGATGATCCTACCTTTCATAAAAAACCAAAAAACTCATTCAATGACAATGAGCTTACCCACTCTAATCCTTTATCTCATGACGAACTTCTTGATCATGTTGAAGGTTCGTTTGTTACCGGTGGTATTGGTTTTTCTCACAATAATGGAATTCTTCGTTTTGCGTTTTCTCTCGACAATGGAAGTTCAGTTTCGGTCCGTATCGAGAAAGCTGCCAATGATTTTAGGATTTGTTTCATTTCCGATAACTCAGAGACTCGTGACTTCTTAGCAACTAAGCTTCTTTCCTTTTCCAATAACCTTCCAATTCCAAACGAGCATTCTTTAAACACTCATATATTTAGTTCTTACAAAGAAATGGACCATGCCTTTTCCAATAAACAAATTTCACCATGATTGATACAATTTCCAATTCTGCTCTTTTGAATAATCAACCAAGCCTCTCAGCTAAAGACGCATCTGAGAGTAATAGTCAGTTGAAAATGGATGACTTCCTGCAATTGCTTACAAGTCAAATTACGAATCAAGACCCTTTGGAACCTATGAAAGATACAGAATTTATCTCTCAAATGGCTAATATCGCTTCCCTCGAACAAATGCAGCAGTTCACTCAAGGGTTTTCAAAATTCGCAGACTCGCACGGTGAAATGCTCGCCCAAACTTATTTGGGCAACCGTGTGGAAATTCTTTCCGATAACAAAGAAGTTAATGGAATCGTGGAAGCCGTAAACCGCTCTGATGACGGTACAATTGAAGTTGTTGTAAATGGGGATTCTTATGATCCTTCAAGTATTAAACGGGTTGAATTGGTCAACTCTGATAAGTAATTTTGTATGATTCCTTCACTCCAAAACGGTGTATCTGCCCTCAAAACTTTTTCTGAGGGATTACAAGTTCTCAGCAACAATATAGCCAATGTTAATTCCCTTGGCTATAAATCTGCCAGAGCCAACTTTACTGACAATTTTTATATTCATCAAAATAACACCGGACCTGCTGTAGATGGAGAACCACGAAATACTACAAGAAACTATGGTACTGGAGTAAGCGTGGGTTCTTTGTCCTCCAATTTTAATCAAGGAGTTATCGAAAATACTGGTCTTGATTTAGACTTAGCTATTCAAGGGGAAGCTTTGCCCAATGCAGGAGGTTTTTTTGAAGTCATAGACCCAGATTCTGGTGAGATTTTTTACACAAGAGCCGGTTCTTTTGAATCAACTGCAAAAGGTATAGTTGTCACCCGCGATCAAAATCGTTTCCAATTAATCGACATTGAAGGTCAACCTCTTCTTCTCGGTCTTCAAGAGGGCGAGGATTTACTAGCACGCCGAATTGACGAAGATGGAGTAGTCAGCCTTATTGTCAGTAAAGATGGGCAGGACTCAATTCGGGTTGCGGGGCAAGTAAAGATCGCCAACTTCCAAGCCCCTCAGTACCTTCAGCGAACTGGAAATGGTTTTTATTCCAATGGTCAACTAGAAGATAATTTTGCGGGTTTAGTGGATAATTCAATTCCAGGTTCTGGTTCGAATGGAAAGATTAAACAATATGCCCTTGAACTTTCTAATGTCGACCTGACGAACGAATTTGCTATGATGATAAGTCACCAAAGATCATTTCAAGCTGGTTCGAGAATTGTGACCACTTCAGATGCCATTCTTACGGAAGCAGTCAACTTAAAGCGTTAACCCTTAAACCTCTTTCCCAAATGTGTGCAGACCAACTAGATGAGCTACCAACCAATGAAAGTGAGAAGAATTCCGGCGGCGGGAATTTGGTTCCAGCTTTAATTGCAATAATACTTGCTCCGGCATTGACTGTGGCAGCAATGACTTTTGTGATTAAAATGAATAAGCCAGAACAGGTCGTAAAAGACCAAATTATCGAAGGTGGTCAACCTTTGAATATGGAACCTTCTGGAGAAGAAAAATTCTACGAATTAAAGCAACTCATAACTAATTTGGGTGGTCCAATCAAATCTCGTTACATTAATATCGAACTCAGAATGGAGGGTCTTGCTGGAGACTTTGAGAAAGTTTTGGAAATGAATGAGCACCGTATCCGTGACAAGGCACTCTCAATAATGGGTGGATACACTTACGAAGATGCTCAACTAGATGGGTTTCAAGAACGAGTTAGAATTGATTTAAAGAAATCATTTTCTATGGTACTTAGAAAATATCGAGATGGAGAAAGTGATTTGATTCGCCAAATTTATTTCACTCAATTTGTGGTTCAATAACTAACATTTGTTTCTCATGCCTGATTCCGATAATTTTGAAGACGAAAGCTTTGATGTCGATGAACTGAGTGGCAAATCTGGTGGTGGACAGTTCATATTTTTGCACGATGGTACAAAGGTATCAGACTCATCTGATTTAAAAATTAAGAGCTATGATTTTACGAATCCAATTGTATTATCTGAAGCAGATCTTGCTCTTCTAAAAACAAAATCTGAACAGTTTGTCTATTACCTTTCAGGGCATCTTTCGATGTTCTTGCGTACAGAATTTAATCTGGAACTTGAAGATTTAAATGCGGATCTTTATAAAAGTTTCGTTTCTTCGATTAATTCCCCCTCCTGTGTGACTCTCTTCAAATTACAGGAACTGAATGGTGTCGGACTGCTTGATGTAAACGCCCATTTATCAGCAACGGTTGTCGATCGCATTCTAGGCGGGCGAGGATCTACCAACCCAGAAGAACGCGGACTCACAGACATCGAGAAAGCGTTGGTAGAAGATTTTAATCTCATAATTTTGGAGGAATGGTGTAAACAGTGGGACTCAATTAAGAAACTCAATCCAGTTGTAATAGGCACCGAGACAACCGGGAAATTTCTTCAGACTTCCCCTCCACATGCGATGATGTTGATCCTCAGTATGGAGGCATCGTTTGGTGACGTTTCTGGTCCTCTGCGAATTTCGGTACCTTACTACACCATGGAACCCGTGCTAAGTGGATTACTTTCCCAAACCAATACTCCAAGTAAGGTAAAGCAAACAATCTCGCCCAAGTGGCACGAGATTTATGACCAAATTCCTGTTGATGTATCTATTGAATGGGATGCATTCGAACTTAGCGTTCGGGATTTATTCAATTTAGAAGTCGATGATGTCATCGAATTGAATCCAGAAATTATTTCTAAAACAAAAGCCAGAATTGAAGATCGTACCTGTTTTACAGGCGAGATCGGATTAACAGGCGATCAAGTCGCTTATCAAGTAAATGAGTGCATGTCAGAAAGTCTTAACTTAATCGGTAAATCTTATGGATAGCAAAAAAATGGACATTGTTATGGATGTAAAAGTCCAAGTCACGGTTCAGTTGGGTACAGCCCAACTGCCAATGAAAGAAATTGTAGAATTAAGTCCTGGGTCCCAGATTCAATTAAAACAGAATGCCAAAGACCCTGTCAGTTTGCTGGTTAACGGTAAACTAATTGCCCTTGGTGAGGTTGTTGTAATTGACGATCGGTTCGGGCTTAAGATTACCGAAATTGTCGATTCGATATCCTAGGTATTCATCCTTTATTTCATCCCTCTTATTTACATTTGCCTCACGCTCCTTTTTAGGAAAGTGATCATTTTGTCTTACCATGGGTCAACTCGAAGAATTTAGCCAAATTTTTCGTGTCATCGGATTTTTAGGTATTTTAGCTTGCTTAGCTTACCTTCTGAACCGATTCGTTTCTAGTAGTCAACTTTCGAAATCTACGAACAACGGGAAAGGAATTAAACTAGGCGAAACCCGTTCTCTTGGCAATAAGCAGTTTCTTGTAGTCGCCGAATACGATTCACATAAATTTTTGCTTGGGATAAGTCCCGGTCGTATCGAACGCCTGGCAAAATTAGATCCAATAGATTCCACAGGTACTGACCAGGTTTGAAACTAATAATAGATATTCGTGGCAACTTTTATGGGTAATTTAATTCGTTTTAAGTTGGGTTGGGTTCTGTTGTCTTTTACCCTCTTGGTATTCTGTAATTTTGCTGAAGCACAAACTACAGGGACAGGCTCTCCAGGTCTGAGAATCGATGTGAGTGGTGCTAACGAGGAGGGTGATTTGGGGTTGGCGATTCAATTAGTAATCGCAATGACCATTTTAACGCTTGGTCCATCCGTGATTATGATGATGACCTGTTTTACTCGGATCATTATTGTCCTGGGTTTTGTTCGAAACGCTATTGGTGTAAATGCAGCTCCTTCTAGTCAAATAATCATAGGTCTCGGATTATTTCTTACCTTTTTTATCATGGGTCCTATATGGAATAAAATCTATGATGACGCGGTCACACCTTACATGGAGAAGGCCATGAAGTCCTCTGAGGCCCTAGAGATTTCTACTGCTTACATGAAGGATTTTATGATGAACCAGACGCGACAAGAAGATGCCCAGTTCTTTTTGGAAATTTCTAGACAAGGAGCTATGACTCGCGATGAACTGCCACTTAGTATTGTTGTTCCATCCTTTATTCTTAGCGAATTGCGAACTGCATTTCAGATGGGTTTTTTGATTTTCATACCTTTTATTGTCGTAGATTTTATTGTAGCTTCAACGCTTATGTCTATGGGGATGATGATGATGCCTCCAGTCGTTATTTCCATGCCTTTTAAACTCCTTCTGTTTGTTCTTGTTGATGGTTGGTACCTAATCGTTCAATCCCTAGTGGGTAGTTTTAATATAACTTAGTTTAAGGTATTTGTTTATGACAATGGAATTGGCAGTTGATTTGATGAGGAATCTTTTACAGACAGCCTTATTAATCGCTATTCCCATCTTGGGTACCGCTACGGTGGTTGGTCTTTTAGTTAGCTTTATTCAGTCAATTACAAGTCTCCAGGAGCAAACTCTTACTTTTGTACCCAAATTAATCTGTGTTTCTCTCGCAATTGTACTCGCTTCAAATTTTATTCTTAAAACTTTGACCGACTTTTGTATCTCGATGTTTAATCTGATCCCAACGATGGCTCAGTGACCATTGAAGCAGAACAAATTGTTGTTTGGGTTTTAGTATTGCTTAGAACTGGGGCCTTCTTTTTAGGAATTCCTCTATTTGCAGGAAGATTAATACCTGTTCGTATACGAATGGCATTTGGTCTCATGCTTTCTTTGCTAACCAGTCCATATGTTCCAGCTGACCTTGAGCTTTCAACTCATTATGTTGGTGTGATTGTCTTAGCTATGAATGAAGTTTGTATTGGTCTTCTGCTTGCCATGATGGTGCGGATGGTTTTCTTCGCAGTTGAGTTAGCGGGGTATTTGATTTCCTACGAAATCGGACTTATGGCAAGTAATAGTATTAACCCCCTGCTTGGTTCGACGGATGCTACATTAAGTAGTTTGTTTTATTATTTTAGTTTATTGATATTCTTTATTGTTGGAATTCATCATGAGGTCATTAAGGCATTCACCTTAAGTTTTGAACTTCTTCCTATTGGAACTTTCTTTCTTCAAGCCAATCCTATGGTCGAATATGTGACTGAAGTATCCAATGTCTTTGTTTTGGGAGTCTTAATGGCTGCCCCTTTTATTGCCTTAAACTTCATCGTTAATATATCATTCGCGGTGCTTGGAAAAGCAGTGCCCAAAATGAATGTATTTATAACAAGCTTTTCGGTGAGAATTATAGCGGGCTTAGTTCTGCTGGTTTCATCGATTTTACTTTTTTCCTCCTATGTGATCGAGCATAGTCGAAGGTCTGTTAAGGTTATGCTCGACATCATCCAGGCTGGATAAAATTTTTGGATCGTGTCAGACGTAGATAAAAGTTCAAAAACAGAACCACCTACGGAAAAAAAACTTTCCGAGGCAAGGTCACGTGGACAGTTTGCAAAAGCCCCCGAAATTGGAATGACGGCCACATTGCTTGCTGGTCTTTTGGTACTATTTTTTTGGGCTCCAACCAAGGCTGGTGAACTTATGCTTTTTACTAAATCTATTTTTCAGAACCTAAACAGTATACAGGCAACTCAAGAAGGAATGTCCACAATGTTTAACGAGTCTTATCTAGCCATGGGTTTGATCGTCCTTCCAATGCTTGCCGGATGTTTTTTTGCATCATTAATGGCAGAAGGGGTTCAAACTGGCTTTAGTTTTACCCCCAAGGCTCTTGAGCCAAAGTTTAGCAAAATGAATCCAATAAGTGGGGTGAAGAGAATTTGGGGACTAAAAGGACTCAAAGCTTTTGCCGTAGATTTCCTTAAGTTTCTGGCTATTGGTACTGTGGTTTGGCTTACAATTCTAATTTTCCTTAAAGATCCAATTTTCTACGCACCGATACCGATTCAGCATATTCCTGGATTTATTTATGAACTTCTTTTGGTAATGTTTGCCCTCCTCGTACTGATGTTGCTTGTTGTGGCAATAATCAACTTCATCATTAAGAAAAATGAACATACTGAAGAGATGAAAATGTCCAAGCAGGAGGTTAAAGAGGAGCGGAAAAGCAAGGAGGTTGCCGAGGAAGTTAAGTCTGCTCAAAGAAAAAAAGCCATGGAAATGGCAATGGGTCAAAATTTACAGGATGTTTCAACTGCAGATGTTGTTGTAACCAACCCCACTCACTACGCCGTTGCCTTAAAATATGAAAAAGGCACGGATAATGCTCCTGTGGTTGTTGCGAAAGGACATGATATGGTAGCCCGAAGAATTAGAGCAATTGCAAATGAGTTTGAAGTGCCCATGGTTGAAGATAAACCAGTGGCTCAAATGCTCTTCGCTTTGGGTATTGTCGGAGAAGCAATTCCGATGCAATTATATCAAGTTGTCGCCCGCATCCTTGCTGATGTGTATAAGCAAAATGCCTATTATTT
>Ga0209425_10003439_pt1 | contig 16782 bp, 15 predicted proteins | sample COG_05_FD_184749 | JGI IMG/M metagenome (GOLD analysis project Ga0209425, IMG submission 184749) | Pelagic Microbial community sample from North Sea - COGITO 998_met_05 (SPAdes) (version 2) | ecosystem: Environmental > Aquatic > Marine > Neritic zone/Coastal water | place: Helgoland, sampling...
AGAAACCAACTGTTGCCAAGAAACCAACAATCCCTAAAAAACCGAGTAATTTATCCATAAAAAAACTAGGAAAAGTAGCCCAACTTAGAAAAAAGTTTGAAAAATAAACTAAAAAATAATTTCTGTGTGTAATTTATAAATATGGAAGGAACTCAAACAACTAATATGCCAATTATGCAACAACCCGTTCAAGGAAATTCACAATCAAACATGTGCCAAGCGGCTCTTCAAGAAGCAATGGAAAAATGTAATATGGAACAACAGCCACAACAACCAATGATGCAATCAGATCAACCACAGCCACCTATGATGCAATCAGAACCACAACAACCAATGATGCAATCAGATCAACCACAGCCACCTATGATGCAACCTGAACAACCACCTATGATGCAACCCGAACAACCACAGCCACCTATGATGCCTGAACAACCTCAGCAGATGCCAATGATGCCTGAACAACAGCCACAGCAGATGGACACACCCATGACAGAACAAGTGATGGAAGGATTCCAAAGTGAAATGGCTCTTCCTAAACCATCACCAACTATGGTAAATAATTTAATGAACGCATTATTGATGATGTGTTTGTTTTATTTACTTTCACATAAAGAAACATTAGCATTTGTAATGAAAAACCTTAAGGGTGTTCGTGGAGCAAATGTCCAAGTATTAATGACATTAGTATTTGGGGTATGTTATTTATTTTTAAAAAGATATTTATAAATTCCTATTGATATTAGCTTATGGCTAAATTTTTTTTATTTAAACCTATAGGTAAAACACCTTTAGAAGTTATCAATGACTACAAAAAAAATCATACTGAAAACTTTATTAATAAAATATGCTATGTATATCGTTTAGATCCTATGGCGTGTGGTATGTTTCTAGTGTTAACAAATGAAGATTGTTATGATACTAATAAATACTTAACAAAAATAGATAAAACTTATAGATATAAACTATTAATAGGTATCCAAACCAATACATTAGATTGTTTGGGAAATATAGAGGAAATTAAAAATAGTAAAATAGAAAATCTCCAAGAGAAATTGAATTATTTCTTTAAGAAATATTACACCAATAATATAGTTCAAACATTGCCAAAATATTGTGGATATAAAATACACAATAAGCCTTTGTGGCATTACGCAAACAATAATATAGACATTGAGCTTCCAAAGCGTCAAGTTCAAATATATAGAAATATAATCAATAGTATAGAAAAAATCAAAGGTAAAGAATTAAAAGAATATGTCAATAAGTATTTAACTATTATTAAAGGGGATTTTCCAATAAAAGAATATTTGGAATCGTGGAACACAATAGAAAATACAGATGAATTCACGCTTGTAAATATAGAAAGTAAAGTTAGTTCAGGAACGTTTATAAGAAAAATATGTGAAGATTTCGGACATTATATTCATATACCTTGTATGGCATTTTATATAGAGCGTTTATCGATTCATTTGGTTTAATAATGTAAGTTCGGTTTTTTCTAAGAGTTCTTTATGTAAACCATTGTCTTTATTATCGTACTTTGTCTGAAAGCCTTCATATCTATTTTTTTGTATTTCACTTAGTTCATCGCTTGTAATTTCATTGAAATGTTCATCCAGTATAAAATACTTACCATCAATTAAATCTTCCATTGTTGTTTTTTTATCTTTATAGATCCATTTTCCATTTTCATAGATTTTAATATATTTATCTTTCTTATTCACTATCATAAGGTTCTTGTTTTCTGGTTTCAAGTCATTAAAATGTATCTTCTCTATCATTCGTTGAATCATAATATATGGAATCTTCAGCATTTGAGTTTTATCACTATAAGAAATATGACTTAGGTCTTCACTTCCATAATTATTTAATTGGATGTTATTAGTTTGATTATTATTTATAGTTGTATTACCTACCTTTGTTAATAGGATTTCGATTTGTTTCATTAATTCTTTCTTCTGCTTTTCCATTGCTTTCTCGTGTTTCTTAATTTGATTTTCTTTTTCCCTTTCGAGTTTCTTGATCTGGGTTTCGTGCTTTATAATAATAGACTTAGAAACATTATTATTATCTTTACATCGATGTAATTCATGACGACGTTTATTAGAAAAATTAGTGAATGTTTCCTCACAATAGTTACAAGGATACATTTTAAGCTTTTTGTGGATGTTTTGTGGATGTTTTTGGATGTTTTGTGGATGTTTTTGGATGTTCTTATCATTTTCGTTTATATTTTTTCGCCGGGTTTCTTCATTGACACGATGTTTCTTTGTTTTCAAGTGTCTATTTAGATGTGATTTTATATTTGTTGAATAATTACAAATTATACATTCATACGACACCATAATTCTTAATATATCACAATATTTTTTATTTTTTTAAATCAATAATTCATACTTTTTTATACTTTTTTATACTTTTTTATACTTTTTTATACTTTTTTTATACTTTTTTTATACTTTTTTTATACTTTTTTATACCTTTTTTTTTAATGAGACAATTATACCTAAATAATATATTATATATCGTAAAATCATAAGGATAAATCAATAAAAACCCTAAAATCATCCAGCAAATCAACCTTTTTTTTGAGGGGGGGGGGGAATTTGAACTATAAGGATTTCATTTTTAAATTTTTGAAATCCTGAAAAGTTTCAATAAAAAAACATTTTTATTACTTTATATTAATGAGTGACTCAAATATTCAAGTTTTAGTTAATAAAAAAAAGGTAAAGAAAATGGATAAAACCAAAACAACTATTATTACTTTCTTTTTAATTATATTTGTTGCCATATTGGTTGTAATTGCGAATTTCATTGGTCCACATTTTCTCAATGTATTCTTATTTTCGTTATTGTTTGGATTTCCACTATTGATACTATACCGAGAACAAATAGCAAAACAATTGCCTGAAAATATTGCTAGTTATTTAGTTGGAACACAAGAGACAGTAAATACCGAGGTTCAAGAAGCTCTGAAGATACATAGTAATCCATTATTTGCTCGCGAAGTTCAAATATTTATATTAGGCATAATTAGTTTAATAGTGGCAATACAAACGTTAAGACAGCGTCATAAAGAATTTATTGGAATACTAACCAGTTTGTTCTTCACCATATTGGCTATGATTTTTATGAACGATTTATTTTGATTTAAAGATTTACAGTTGATAAAAATACATTAAAAATGGTTGAATACGTCCTTGAATTACAAACCGTACAGGCTTCTGCTTTTAGAATATTAGTCGAAGCACTTAAAGAAATATTAACTGATGCCAACTTTGAATTTGATGAAAGTGGAATGAAAATTGTTGCTATGGATTCATCGCATACGGTTCTAGTTCATTTACGATTGAATGCCAATAATTTTGAAAATTATGCTTGTAACCGCACTAAATTAATATTGGGTATCAATCTTATTAATTTATATAAATTAATGAAAATAATGGGTAACAACGATACATTGTCATTAAAGGTAGAAGAAGATGATTTGAGTTCGCTACATATTTTTATTGAAAACAGTGAAAAGAATTCCATCACAAAATTCAAACTAAATTTGATGGACTTACACGAAGAAAATATTGAAATACCACCACCTTCATTCGATTCAGTAATAACAATGCCATCATTAGACTTTCAAAAAATATGTAGAGATATGCATAACTTAGCAGAGGAAATTGAGATTAAAAGTATTGGTCATCAACTCATATTTAGTTGTAAAGGTCAATTTGCTGAGCAAGAAACTAGCATTGGAAGTTCAAGTAATGGATTAGCATTTATACAAAATGAAGCAGATAAAATAGTTCAAGGCATTTATGCTTTAAAACATTTAGTCTTATTTAGTAAATGCACTAATCTTTGTAATTCGGTAGAACTTTATCTCAGAAATGATTTTCCACTTATCATAAAATATGCGGTTGCTTCGTTGGGTGAAATTAAACTATGTTTAGCACCGAAATACGATTAGTAATCGGTAGTAATCGATTAGTAATCGATTAGTAATCGACGACAATAATAATTAATAATAATTAATAATAATTAATAATAATTAATAATAATTAATAATAATAAAAAAAATTAATTTCTAGATTTATGAGCCTTGTAAATACATTGGGCTACAAACAACTTGGGAATTTTCTTTGAAAGTAAATCCAATGAGGAATCAGTTGAATCTTTATTCCATATTTTCAAGATACAAAATGATTTCTTAGGACTAATAGATATACCATTTATATTACTATTTATTTCATTTTTCAATATTTTTTCATTAGTCAAAGCCATGGCCAATTCGATCCATGAATTATAAATATCTCTTTTGGAGATCTTATAAGACCAACAACCGCCGTTAACATTATCTTCATTTTCCCATAATGGTTTTATATCATTTTTCATTAAAAAAAACATTCCTTCTTGGATTTTTCTTTCATCTAAGACCTTGTGTAAAATCCAGAAATCTTCAATAGTATTAATTGTCCATAATTTCTTATAACTATCAATACTCCAGTCTTGGTCCTTCGGGTCGTGGAACCACAAAACCCAATTATCCTTAAGATTATTCATAATGGACAATATATTATCATATAATGTTTTTTTATTCTTTATGTAGTATATTTAAATTATTTATCTCTAGTTTGAAATCATATAGGTCGGTATTAATATTACCACTATTATCAATAAATTCAAAATGTGTAATTTTTCCATTAACCTTAGTATGAAATCTATTAAAAATATTAATCCAAACAGGAATCATATCTTCGGTAAAATCCAATACAGCATCATTTAAACTAAACATATTCATTAAACTTGTTATATCTTCGAATTTATCATTATCACAATAATAACCGAAAAAGGCAAATTGTTTATTTAAACCGTAGTCACCACTGTATTCCTTAAACAAAGCTATATTCTTTTCAGTGTCGTAAATTATAAAATTAGTCTCTGTATTAATATCATCTTTATTAGAACTATAGTCAAATTTGACCATTTGCGGGGGATTTATATAACTATTAATAAAATCTTCTATTTTGAAATAAATATCATATAAAACGTATATGAATTCTTGTAGACTTACCATAATTATTAGAAATAAATATATTTTGTATTTAGGTAAAAAAAAAATATTTTAAATTTATATAATGAATAACTTGCTTTTACTATTAACTGTAATTTTAGGCGTTGTTGCTATTGTAGATGAAATGAATCTTCTTAAAGTAAAAATCCCCGACACCACTAAGGTATTACTATTGATGTGCGTTTTAGTTCTTTTCTTAAAAACACACAAATTAGAAAAATTCCTTCTTAAACAAGAATTAATTAAAGAAGGAGCCAATGAAGGGAAGAAATGTGGATACGCAGGATTAGATTTATCTAAAAACGAATATGACCCTAATAAATTATGTAACTACACTATACCAGACACTAATAATATTCCACTTAAAGAAAAAATGGTATATCAAATGCCTAATTCTTTTAAATCGGCTGAATTCAAACCCGATGGAACAAACAAAGCCTCATTAGACGGAAGTGATGAATTAAAAAACATATCTAATTTCACTTTCACACAAAACGTTTCAAGTCCAGATTGTTGTCCATCAGTATATTCAAGTAGCACAGGATGTGTATGTAATAACCAAACCCAGAATCAATTTATTCAGAGCCGCGGTGGAAACAGTTCCCATTTAACCGAATTTTAAATTATGATGGTTATTTGTTTAATATATTCATAAACATTCGAAATATTTACCACCTGAATAATAATACCTTGTTATATATAAGGTAATTAATATTATTATTTATTATTATTTATTATTTATTATTATTTATTATTATTTATTTTAAAAAATTGAATTTCTTCATATAAACAATTTAAAAAAAAAATATATCTCTATAGTAAAATGTCGCATTTGAGCAAAGAACTCGACTACAATTCTAAAATTAGGGATGTTAAAGCAGCTCAAATGAGTGTTTTATCCCCAGATGAAATTAAAGAAAGATCAGTGGTCCACGTAAAAGAAACTGTTCTTTATAGTTCTTCGGGAGAACCTATTGTCGGTGGTCTTTTTGATCCTCGTATGGGTGTTATTGATCACGGAAAAATATGCCCTACAGATGGACTTGATAATCGTTTTTGTCCAGGTTATTTTGGACATATAGAATTAGTAAGACCAGTCTATCACGTTCAATTTCTGGATAATGTTATAAGTATTTTTAAATGTATTTGTAAAACGTGTTCGAAGTTACTTGTGGATATTAATGATCCAGAAGTAAAGAACACATTAATGAATCTTGAAAATAAAAAGAAAATGGGTTATATTATTGAATTAGCTTCAAAGGTGAAGGCGTGTGGTGATTTCAACAATGATGAAAATGGTTGTGGAGCACTTCAACCTTCTAAAATTTTTAAAGACCCAAAGAAACTTTGTAAACTTTATTGCGAATTCAAAGAAAATCTTATGCCAGATTCTACAATTGAAGAACGAAAGCAAGCTCTTACACCTGAAATAGCCATCAAACTTTTCAAACGTATTAGTAATGAAGATGCTATGGCTATGGGTTTGAATCATAACTGGTGTCGTCCTGAGTGGTTAATCTGTAGTATTGTTCCAGTACCACCACCAACTGTTCGTCCATCTGTTAGACAAGCAAATGGAACTCGTAGTGAAGATGACATTACACATAAACTTATTGATATTTTGAAAACAAATAATCAATTACGTAAGAAATTGGATTCGGAAACTACCAAGCAATCTACCATTGAAGAATGGATGAATGTTCTTCAATATCACGTAGCTACTTTTATTGACAACGATTTACCAAATGTGAATCCTTCTAGTCATCGTTCCGGAAGACCATTGAAGACATTGCGAGAACGTCTCAAAGGTAAAGAGGGACGCATTAGAGGAAATCTTATGGGTAAGCGTGTCGATCATTGTGCTCGTAGTGTTATTACACCAGATCCGAATATTAAAATTAATGAATTGGGCGTACCTTATAAAGTCGCTACAAATTTAACATTTCCGGAAGTTGTTAATAAATACAATATGGTAAGATTATATCAATATGTTCGTAATGGTCCTTTTAAGCATCCGGGTGCTAAAAGCATTAAACGTCTGGTAGATCAGGGCACCACTTCATTGATGCACGTGGATACGAGCACTATTACACTCCACGAAGGTGATATTGTAAATCGTCATTTAATTGATGGGGATACAGTTCTTTTCAATCGTCAGCCTTCACTTCATAAACTTAGTATGATGGCACACACTATTCGTGTTATGGCTTATGATACATTTCGTTTAAATGTAAGTGTTACAACTCCATATAATGCTGATTTTGATGGTGATGAAATGAATATGCACGTTCCACAGTCCCTTCAAACTTCGTGTGAATTAAAGTATATTGCGGCGGTCCCAAATCAGATTATTAGTCCTAGAGAGCATTCTCCTATTATTACACCGGTTCAGGATACATTACTAGGTGTAAATAGAATAACCAAGGATAATGTGTTTTTCACACGGAATGAAATGATGAATATATTGATTTATGTCGATAGTTTCGGTGGCGAACTTCCAGAACCACACCAAAAGAAACCCGAACGATGGACGGGACGTCAATTGCTTTCAATCATCATACCTAATGGCATTAATATAGATATGAAGAATAATTCGTTTGATGAAACTAAGAAAGAAGATAAAATTAACCACGTTATTATTAAAAATGGCGAACTTATTCAGGGATGTATTGATAAAAAAATTATGAGTAGTGGAACACGTGGTCTAATTCATGTAATTTTCAATGAATATGGTATTGAAAAATGTCAGAAATTTCTGGATGATCTACAGAATGTAATTACTAGATATTTGGTAAAAACTGCTTTCAGTGTTGGTATTAGTGATCTTATTGCTAACAAGGAAACCAACGTTCTTATTGAAAAGGCAATTATTTCCAAGAAAAAGGAAGTCGCTAAATTGACACAACAACTTCACAACCGAACTTTCGATAAAGGTCCTAGTGATACTGTTAGCGAACATTTCGAGAAAAATATCAATAAAATTCTTAATAAGGCTATTGCTGAAGCCGGTAAAATTGGATTGAAATCCCTATCTAGCGACAACCGTATGACAAATATGGTATCGGCTGGTTCCAAGGGTAAATCAATTAATATTGCCCAGATGATTGCTTGTTTAGGTCAACAAAACGTTGATGGCAAACGTATTCCAAATGGATTTAATGATAGAACTTTGCCACATTTTACTAAATATGATATTAGTCCAGAAAGTAAAGGATTTGTCGAAAACAGTTTCATCCGGGGGTTGACACCACAAGAATTCTTCTTTCACGCAATGGGAGGGCGAGAAGGTCTTATTGATACGGCTGTTAAGACGTCTGAAACGGGTTATATTCAAAGAAAACTGATCAAGGCTATGGAAGACCTTAAAACATCATTTAATTTGTCCGTAAGAAATGCTAATGGTACTATTATTCAATTCTTATATGGTGAAGATGGTATTGATGCTTGTAAACTTGAAAACCAGGTGTTTAATTACTTGAAAGATGATTATGAAACTATTAAAAATAAATATAGATTTAGTGAGAAAGAAAAATGGAATACCTTTATGACTATTCAAGCCATTAATGAAATGAAAGAAATAGAGGATTATGAAACTAAACTCGAAGATCATTTTAGTGATATTTTCGAGGATTATAAACTCGTTAAAACAAAGATTTTCGCCAATTCGAAAGATACAAATATTAAGGCACCTATTAATCTCTATAGAATGATAGATACTGCTAAGAAAACATTTGAAATAGTTGGAGCGAACTTATCCAATCTTAGTCCTGTGTATGTATTAGAAAAATTAGAAGATCTTATTGATAATCTTAAAGTTAATAAATATGATAATTGCACTCAACTCTATTCGATCTTCTTGAGAAGTTATTTGTCTCCTAAATTAGCTATAAAATATCATAAACTCAACAAAATGGCGTTTGATTATATTATAACAAGTATCAAAGCCAGATTTCAAAAGAGTAAAGTTCAACCGAATGAAATGGTGGGTCCTGTAGCGGCTCAGTCTATTGGGGAGCCAGCCACACAAATGACATTGAATACATTTCACTTTGCTGGTGTATCTGAGAAATCGAATGTTACTCGTGGTGTGCCGAGATTGAAGGAATTGCTTCATTTATCTAAATCCATCAAGGCACCTTCATTAACAGTATATTTGGAAGACGCTTATTCACAAGATAAAAACAAGGCGAAGTCCATCTTGAATAAAATAGAATTAACGAAACTTAGTGAAATTGTTTCAAACATTAAAATATATTATGATCCAGATGATAATAATTCTCTTATTGAAGAAGATCGTCCATTAATACAACTGTATAATGTATTTTCGGAAGTTGATAACGAAATGGATATTGACGACGATTGTAAATCAAAATGGATTATTAGAATTGAATTTGACAAGGAAATAATGATGAATAAAGATATTACTATGGAAATGGTATACTTTAAATTGAATCAAAAATATGGAGAAAATGTGTCGTGTGTATATAGTGATGACAACTCATCGAAGTTAGTGTTTCGTGTAAGATTATTTAAAACTAAGAAAATCGATTACGATAAAGTAAATGATTTGAATTACATTAAATCCCTTATTAAGGATATGCGCGAAAAGGTAATTATTAAGGGTATTTCACAATTGAAAACGGTTACCATGTTTAAAAGTAATACTAAACTAACCCGAGAACAAAATGACTATAAAACTATTGATGAATGGGTATTGGATACAAATGGAAATAATATGCTTGAAATTATGAATGTTGAAAATGTCGATAAGAACCGCGTTGAATCCAATGATATTTATGAAATATATGAACTATTGGGTATTGAAGCAGCGCGTTCGGTTATACTCAAAGAACTTCGAGATGTTATTGATGGGGCTGGTTCATATGTCAATTACAGACACTTGTCATTATTAACCGATATTATGACAAATCGTGGAGCACTCATGTCGATTGATAGATTCGGTATTAACCGCGGTAATATTGGTCCATTAGCCAAGTGTTCGTTTGAAGAAACTACAGACCAGTTATTCAAAGCAGCTATATTTGGTGAAGTTGATAACTTAAAAGGTGTATCGGCAAATATTATGATGGGACAAATCCCGCCTTGTGGAACAGGTGCTACTGAATATCTATTAGATGAATCTAAACTAGTAGATGTTCAACCTACTAAAGAACTTGAAGTAGGAGATATTGAAACTTGGGAAGAAAAGGCGACTTATTGTGATGAAAATATAGGCATTGATTTCGATATTGATGCGATTGAAGCGGAACATATGATGTAAATGAATTAATTTAATTGAATTTTATTATGAAATGAAAATCTTTTTTTCTTTTATTATATTATAATGGGAACAGGAACAAGACAAGCACATGTAAAAAAAAAAACAACAAAGCCAACAAAGCCAACAAAGCCAGCAGGTAAAAAAGCAAGACAAACTGGTGGTAAAGTTCATATGCCAGCTGAATATTACGGTGTAGATTCAGGTGTATATACTTCTAATCCAGTAGCAGGATACAGTGCTCAAGATGTGCCAGTTAGCCACGGTGTAACACATAACGGGGTAGCAGGACCTAGCATGACAGTAACACCTTTATTTATGAAAGGTGGTTGTGGTTGTGGTTTTAAACCAGTTATGGCTGGTGGCAAAAATAAAAATAAATCTAAAAAAGTAAAACGCGGTGGCGCCCATTGTGGAAGTCATAATACAACTCAACAACCAATGAGTGGTGGCAAAAATAAAAATAAATCTAAAAAGGTAAAACGCGGTGGTGCCCATTGTGGAAGTCATAATACAACTCAACAACCAATGAGTGGTGGTTCAAAGAAATCCAAACGTTCAAAAAAATAAATAATTAATACCTTTTAGGTTGTTTTTTGGTGCGACGAAACATTCTTTTAACGCGATTTCTCATTCTTGTTTTTTTTTTAACAGTATATACGTTTCCAACACGATATGGATTACGGTTTCTATATTTTTTACAACTATGTTTAATTGCTCTAAATGTTTTTTTTATACTATTTGATGAAAAAGAATCGCTTGATTCTCGTTTACATCTTTTACATTTCAAACAAACGCTGTTACTATTACTACATTCTTTTAGTAATATGTCTGCCAAATTAACATTAACGTCTTTGGAATCATTATTGGTTTTAATAGATGACTTTTGTTTAGGAAATAAAGGTCCATTAATATTATATTGTGTTTTCATAGGCATCCATGTTGTCATTATATAATATAAAGCATATAATAATTAATAGTATATATTATTAATAATTATTCATTATTATTCATTATTATTCGATAGATTGATAATAATATTAAAGTCTTGATCATAAGGAATCATAGATTGTGTTTCATTTTTTTTGAACTTATCAATAAGTGAATTATTATTTTTAATGGAATCAAATAATTCAAGTGCTTTAGTAAAATATTGTAATTCATTCATAGGTGTAAACATACAACTACCGTGTTTTTCCCATTCGTGTTTCCAGAAATCAGCGTCCGGTCCTTCAGTGCTATACCATTCATTTTGTAATTCATTCATAATTGAGTCTAATAGGTTTACATCAAACGATACATTTTTACAATATGATGGATAGGATTTTAAGGAATATTGTGGCCATAACCCGTGAATACTCCAAGCGTTTTTATCTTCATTAAAAATCAATGATAAATAATAGTAATTGGTAGTGCTATTGGTAGTGCTATTGGTAGTGCTATTTCCAGAATCATTGTAAAAATATCCAGAAATCCATTTTAAACATTCCATAGTATCTATAAATTATAAAATTATTAAAATTATTTAATAATTAAAATATTTAAATAATTTAATTTCAATTTATTCTATACGATGTCGAAAGCAATTGGAATAGATTTAGGTACGACATATAGCGCAATAGGAGTATTTCAAAATGGAAAAGTTGAAATCATCGCAAATGACCAAGGAAACCGGACAACACCTTCCTATGTTGCCTTTACAGAAAATGAAAGGCTTATTGGTGATTCGGCAAAAGCACAATCTTCACTTAATGCCGAGAATACTATTTTTGATGCTAAGCGTCTTATTGGTCGCAAAATAGATGATCCAGTATTAACCACAGATATAAAGCATTGGCCGTTTAAGGTTATTGGAGACAGTAACTTGAAACCTAAACTCGAAGTGTCTTATAAAAATGAAACTAAATCATTTCATCCCGAAGAAATTTCATCTATGATTCTTGGACATATGAAAGAAATAGCAGAAAGTTATCTTGGAAGTGAAGTTAAAAACGCGGTTATTACCGTTCCAGCATATTTCAACGACGCTCAAAGACAAGCAACAAAAGATGCTGGTGCTATTGCTGGACTAAATGTTCTGCGGATTATTAATGAACCTACTGCGGCGGCCATTGCGTATGGTTTAGAAAAGAAAGCCACCTCTGAACAAAATATCCTCATATTTGATTTAGGTGGTGGAACTTTTGACGTAAGTCTTCTTACTATTGATGAAGGTATCTATGAAGTCAAAGCAACTGCGGGAGATACACATTTAGGTGGGGAAGATTTTGATACACGTTTAGTTTCACATCTAATTGATGATTTCAAGCGTAAAAACAAGCGTGATATTAGTGGCAATAAAAGAAGTATGAAGCGCCTAAGAAATGCGTGTGAAAAGGCTAAACGAACATTGAGTTCATCAGCAAATGCTAGTATTGAAATAGATTCCTTATATGAGGGCATTGATTACTATACAACAATTTCACGAGCAAAATTTGAATCATTATGTGATGATTTATTCCGTGGGTGCCTCGAACCAGTTGAAAAGGTTCTTCGTGATGCTAAAATGGATAAAGGGCAAGTTCACGAAGTAGTTTTGGTGGGAGGATCTACACGTATTCCCAGAGTTCAAAAGCTTCTTAGTGATTTCTTTAATGGTAAAGAACTCAATAAATCAATTAATCCTGATGAAGCAGTAGCTTATGGTGCGGCAATTCAAGCTTCTATTTTAAATGGAGACACGAATGAAGAAACCGACCAATTACTATTATTGGATGTGGCACCTTTATCACTCGGTATTGAAACGGCTGGTGGTATTATGACTAATCTTATTAGCAGAAATACCACAATTCCATCAAGACAAACACAAGTTTTTAGTACATACGAAAACAATCAACCAGCGGTTACAATTAAGGTATATGAAGGTGAACGTAAGTTCACACGGGATAATAATCTTCTAGGCAATTTCGAATTATCTGGTATTCCACCTGCGCCTAGGGGTGTTCCACAAATTGAAGTGGTTTTTGATATTGACTCAAATGGTATTCTTATTGTTAGTGCTTCTGATAAATCGACAGGAAAAATCGAAAAGGTTACGATTAAAAATGATAAGGGGCGTTTAAATCAAGAAGATATTGAAGCTATGATTAATGATGCTGAAAAATTTAAAGAAGAAGATGCAATGAATGCGAAAATCGTAGAAGAACGGAATAATTTAGAAAATTACACCTATGGTATTAAATCGTCATTAGAAAATGATCAACTAAAAGATAAATTTACCGAACAACAAAGAACTGAATTAAATGGACTTGTAGAAGAAACCCAATCGTGGTTAGATAGTAATCAAAATGAAACTGCTGAAGCCTACGAAACTAAAAGAAAGGAATTGGAAACTATATATAATCCTATTATTCAAGGTATCTATCAATCGCAACCAGAACCGGCACCAGCGTCGGGTCCTTCTTCGTATGAAACAGTAGAAGAAGTAGATTAATCGGGACACGATTAAAAATATAATAAAAATATAATAAAAATATAATAAATTATTTAAAAATATTAGAAAATATAATTAATATACTCTCTTAATCATGGAAGACACAAACGTTCAAGTGAAACTTTCTCTCCTTTTAAATATGCGTTCTATGTTTCAAGTTATTTCGCAACGCGGTGCTTTTAAACCCGAAGAATTTAAAATTGTCGGCACAGTTTATGACACATTAACTGCAGCAATTCAACCACATATTCCAAAAGATCAACAACTAGATGAGGATGATGATGAAACAGGTTTGGCGGCTTCGGAACACCCCGAACCAATTGTCCAAAAAGATACAACTAAAACTATGAAAGTAACAAATCAAATGCCTGGACCAAATAAATCTAAAGCTAAGGCTCCTCGTGGCAAAAAGGCGAAGGAACCGAAGGAACCGAAGGAACCGACTGAACCCAAAGAAGTATAGATTAAGATTAATCTTATATTTTACCTTTATTTAATTTATCTATCATTAATTTTTATTCTTCAATAAATTGTTTTATGTATTTCCATAATTCAGCACTTTCTTCCATTGTATAAGCACCTCGTTTATGAGCGGTTTTTATACCTTCAATTATTTTTTTTAATGCGAGCAATTGTTCTTCGTCATTATTATCCATCTTTATATATTCATTAAGTTTTGTTTTTTTTAAATAAATAAATTTGAATTTTTACTATATATTGTAATTGTAAATAATATTTTAATATAATTATCATCATAACAATGGCGCAATTATCTTATTGTGAAGAACTTGAGGCGCTAACAAAATATAATGATCCCGAAAATGCAGAAGAAAGGAATTTATATGGGGATATTGATTCTGCCATACTTAAATTAGTAAGAAACGGTAAAATTTCTACATTACCAAGATTTATTAAAAGCAATCCAAATTTAAAAATAAAAGACGTACTAATAAATAATTATTTCAGTAAATTTTGCTGTTATGATTGGAACCTTGAAACGAAACACGCAATAAAAAAAATAAAAATAATGACACACATACACGTATGTAAAGATTTATGTAATCTATATGGTGGAAATATTAAAAATCTATTTGAAAGTATGGAAATAAATTATTTGGTTTCAATGAATAACGCAATGTTGTTTCTGAAAACGTTCAAAAAGTATTTGATTATAAATTCCCACAGTTATAGGAATTCAAACGTCGATTTCATTTTAGATGCGTGTAAATATGGAACACTGGATACAGTGAAATATTTATGTAAATACAATAATCATCGCTCGGTAAATTTAGTTTTCGTAGAAGATATGTTTTCAAGCGCCTTTGAAAATAAAAATACAAATATATTGGAACATTTATGTAAGAATTTTAAGAATCGTCAAATTTATTTAGGTTTTGTAGCTTCAAGTTCTAAAATTACATTAAAAAAAATCAATATACTTTTGAAATATATGGACAACCATTCTCACGATGATATATTAACATGGACTATAAAAAACCCTGTTTTAGACTACATCCAAGTTAATTCTATTTTAGTAAGAAAGAATTTCACAATTACCGAATATGATAATTATTATTGTTGGGATGAAGATAGTTTATATATAACCAATGATACCTTATTTGATATATATATACAAAAAGCAAAAGATAAAAGATCTCATAATAACATGGTTTATAAAAAATGTCTATCTATGTTTAGAAAAAATATTTATATGGTTAATTTACCTATAAAAAATACTATATCTAAATACCTAAATGACTATTCAACCAAGATACACCTATTATATACCATATTCGAAAAAATATTATTAAATGCTTACCTTAAATATACACGACGCGAATTAACAACTACAATAATGTATTTATTCGAATTAAATGATTACAATACTATACAACTCGCTAATTATCACAATAATAAATGTCTAGGGGAAATAGAGTTAAATGAAACCTATATTAAAACACTATTTTATTGTGGTATTAACTTGACTAAACTATTTAATTATTGTACATTAAAACACTTATTGACTAATCCGATATTTCTAAAGTATTATAGGGTACATCGTATATTATATAAAAAAATAAAATCAATACAAAAGAAAAAACGCTCATATCGCATAAATAACTTTAAAGAACTGGTTTCGGTAATACCTAAAATGAATACAAGTAAACCCAAACGCATAATTCCCGTTCATTTTACTCCACTCAATTTCGTAAAATTCTTAATAAACAACTCGACATTCTACGTTACACCTAAGGCAAATGGGGTTTATGATGTAATCAATCTATCGATGTTTTACCCTTATATTGACTTGTATTCAATACGGAAAGTTAATTTCGAAAGTGAAAAGATGTCTGATAATAATATCCACTATGTTTTTGGCAATTATAATGACCTAATAAAATTACGCAAACTTCACGACGCTACATCTTCCTTGAATATATCCCATTATGTAGCCAATAATCAAGAGGAACTACTATATATTTATAATAAAGAAAAGGAACTTATTAAAACATTTATAGATGAAAATAAAGACAATAATGAACCTTTATGGTATCCGAAACTTATGGTTAAAATTACTAATCCGGAAGTTATGGATTATAAAGCGTTACACGACGGAAAAACAATAGACACTGAATTCGATAATGATGGCTGGATATTCATTAATAAAACACAAGATGAAATCTATAAAATGAAACCTAATGAACACTTAACGATTGATTTAGTATATCGCAATGGGCATTATACAACACACGATAAACATATTATTAATTGCGAGAATGGTTCATGTTCACAAGAGCCCATTGAAAATGAAATATATAGATGTTATTATGATAGTGTCTTGAAAACTTGGAATCCTCGTGAAACTCGCGCTGATAAGAAAACCGCGAATTCACTAGATATAGTTAAACCCATTAACGATTATTTCACTAATCCTTGGAATTACAATGTAATGCTTTGTAA